>OGMB01001118.1_pt1 | contig 12557 bp, 11 predicted proteins | sample 1573001 | NCBI WGS metagenome assembly OGMB01 (sample SAMEA2581921, study PRJEB24529) | metagenome | biome: Human gut stool | place: China | collected 2011
CTGGAGGAACGGAGAGGATGAGCAATATGGTGTGCCCACGTATGCAATTCCGTTTTAATCTGTCGTTATCGCTTCCATGGTAATGTCTCCTGTGTAGCTTTCCGGAGTTGTTTGTATGAACTTTCCCTTTATCTGTCTTTCCGTAGATGCAGGTAATCTTTGAATCATAAATAAAGCTTAATTTTAGCTCTTCTGTTTGCAGTTTTTCGGATATGGCAGCGTCCATTATGTAAAAAAGAAACGAACATGAATTTGAATTGTGCCATTTTACATGCAGACCCGGAGATTGCCGGAAGGTTGGAAGAGTATATCGACAAGGTTCCTTTTCTCTCTTTGCACGGAAAGTACGGCAATCCTCTTGAAGCGCTGAAGGATTATTATGAGACAAAAGTGGAAGTTTATTTTATCGGCATCTATCCGGTGGAAGAAGGTGAAATCAACGGAATGGATTTTTGCAGGCTCTTGTCCTCGTCCACTCGTGTCATTTTCATTACAGACACCGACCGCTATGCTGCCGAATGTTTCCGTCTGGATGCGTTGGACTATCTGATGGACGGGCTCAATTTCTCCACGTTTTTCCAGTCTGTCAGCAAAGCGGCACGCTGGTTCTCTTTGCAGGATGCAGGTACGTCCGACTCCAAACACAGGCAAGGTCCGGAAGAGGTTCCGAAGGTGATTTACATGCGGTGTGACAACCGCATCATGCGGCTCGACCTGGAACGGATAAACTATATAGAAGGTATGGGCGATTATGTGAAGATTTTCTGTAAAGATTCCCCTAAGCCTATCTTGAGCCTATGCAGTATGAAGTACATGGAGGAAAAACTTCCGGCGAACGAATTTATCCGCGTGCACCGTTCTTTTATTGTCCGCATGGACTGCATCAGCGCCATCGGGCGCAGCACATTGCTCATCGAGCAGAAGGATGTCCCCATTGGCGATGCTTACCGCGAAAGGGTGAAAGGGTATGTGTCCAGGCTGGCAGTGTTGTAATACCCTGTTTTCAGATACTATATACTTTGTTTGTTGGATCTATAGTTCCAGCGTGCTGCATCTATATATGCAACGCGTTGCATATATAGATCCAACAAATGATAATCATTCGGTGTAAAATCCGTGTAATCTGTGGTGAACCGGAACCTTGTATTACTTTAGTTTTGCTCTCGAAATTCTTTCCCCGAACGTCAAGTTCAGATTCAGGCTGAATCGGCTTTCCTGCATCAGATTGCTGCGTGTGTTCAGTTGTTTCCGCCAGGTGGCGCCCAGCGAAAGATAGGAGTACCGGATGGGGAAGCTCGCCCCTACACTGGCTTCCAGATACTGCATCTTCCCGCCTTTCAGGTTGATATAGGAGTTGCCGAAACCTATTCCACCCATCAGCTCGGTGGAACGTGCCAGACGTGGCTTGGTAATGTAGCTGCCTCCCAGGTTCACTTTGTGCTGGTTCTCGTATTTCATGGAAGTGTAGGAGGAGGAGTTGCGGCTCCAGTCCAGGTAGTTGTAGTCGGCGGTCAGCACCCAGCGTTCGGTGGTTATGCTGAGGCCGGTGCCGAGGTGCATGGGCAGATATTGTGTACGGCTGTGGTATCCTTTATCGAGGTTCTCGCTGGTAGATGAGTTGCTGTAAGTCAGTGTATTGTCGTGGCTGATGGGAAGGGAGGGAGCAAATACCAGCCCTGCCGCCCACTTCCGTTGTCCGGTCGCACCCCATTCGTAATGTATGCCGAAGTCCGCATAAAAGGCCCGTTTAGAAGATTCGTACTTTACGACGGCGCTTTCCTGCGTTTCGCTTTGCGTCACTGTGCCCGCTATCATCCCCAGGTTGATGCCGACCGACAGTTGCCTGCTCAGTGCAAAGGCATTGGTGACGTAGCACCGGTATAGTCCGCCCGTACCCTCAAAGAGCGAGTAGGTGTAGTTGCCGGGCATTCCCTCTATCTCTTCTTCGGTCTGGATGACATAGCCCACACTGCTGTATGGTGCTGCACCTACAAGGGCATACCAGCGCGGCAGGACACGGAAGCCCATGCTGATGCGGTTGGGGTTGCCGGTGAAGTTGGAGCTGTGTTCGCTCAGAAAGGAGTAGCGGGCATATGAGGCAGATACACCCACATCGAACGTGAAGCAGGCGGTGTCCATGCGGGTGATGGCTGCGGGGTTCAGCGTGTTCAGAAATCCGGTACGGTTCAGGGCGATGCCCGTGTTGCCCATGCCGGCATAACGTCCGCCGTCACCGGCACTCAGTTCGCCCACTCCGTACATGGAGGTGGGCAGGTTGGTGGTGTTCTGGGCCACGGCGGTGAGGCTTGCCGTACACAGACTGCACAGCAGAAGGGGAATCCGGTAATGGCGTTTCATTGCTCGTTGTATATTTTGAATCTTACGTCTAATCTGCATTGTCTCTCTTGTTCGGGGTCGTTGGTGAAGATGACCTGGTTGAAGGTGGTGGTGCTTTCTTCGTCTGTCAGACTCATCAGCAGTTTCTGCCGCTTGATGCCCGAAGTGCCGTAGTTGTTGCGGATGAATTCGGTGAGGTCGAAGGAGTAGTAGGTCTCTTTCCCGTACATCTCGTCGATGGTCAGGTCGCCGGTCTGTACGGTTACGCCGTCACTGCCGTATACGTAGTCCTCCAGCACATTGTTCTCGTCCGTGATATAAAGGCGGATGTCATTGGGAAGCTGGCTCACTTCGTTGTAGCTCCGGGCCAGAGGATAGAGGTAGAGTGTGGCGCTCTCTATGGAGACTATCTGTCCGGCACTTCCGAGGCTGTTGAGGTAGGGGAATTCCAGTTGGTTGTAGTAACCCGTCAATCCCTGCATATAGGCCAGGCAACCCATGTCGCTGGAGTGGACGAGGTTCTCTATTCCGCTTTTCAGGGAAGCAAGGTGGGTGCCGGTGGGGTCGTGCCGGATACCGGTATAGGCATAGTCGGTGTTTATGTTGAAAGTCAGCACTTGTCCGGTCCGCTGGTTGGAGACTTCCTGATAGTGGAGGTTGATGCTCATGGCAGAGTCGTTCACCATGAATCCGGTGATACACTGCCCGTCGTTTTCGGGAACAAAGACCAGTCCGGGGAATTTCTTCTTGAACTTGTCTTGGGTATCGAAGTAGTCGTCCTGGGCCACGAGGTCATTCAGCAGTTGTTGTCCCCATGAGTCGGGCAGGCGGACGCTTACTTCCTTCTTCCGCCCCGGGCAGGGGGTGAAGGTAAAGCTGAAGAGCGGGGTATCTTCCGTCGGGAGTACGGTGCTGTTGTAAAGGTCCTCGTCGTTGTCCAGCACGATAGGGTTTTTCAGCCGGTAGATGGAGATGCGCTGTTGCGTCAGGGTATCTCCCCAGAAATGGCCCGAAGGTATCATTCGCAGTACGAGGGAGTCGAGGGTATAGGTATAGTCTGTGTTGGGGGTGAAGTCGGACGTGGAGTATTCGGCATAGTAGGTGGCGGATACTTCTCCCCAGGCGCTGCTCCGGTAATGTCCCAGCTGGCAGATGCTGTCGCCCCGGGTCTCTATGGAGTCCAGCAGGATGGTGCTGATGTCTACCGAGCAGGTGTCTGCGTATACATTATAGAAGGAGCTTTCCACGAGGCTCTTTCCAAGCTGCGAGTTCTCGTCCTGGCAGGCGCAGAAGATAGCGAGGACTGCGAATAAGCTGTACAATGACTTCTTCATTTCTGTTCTTTTAGTTGGCGGCAAAGGAAAGGCAAAACTTTTATATCTTCCTACAAAAATCGGCGTTCGGACGTTTTTTATCGGTAAAGGCGTTTAACGGGAATTTCGGACTGTTCGTCGGTTATTTTTGTCGGTGTGGTTGCGGTGGTTTACTTTTGCGGACAGACAAAAAGGACCTCCCGCAGCTTCTTGTTTTGGAAAGTGGGAAGTATAAAGCTTAATCATTAAAAAAACAATAAACAATGAACAGACTATTGGTAGGAATAATGTTGCTGGCCATCGTGTGCATTGCCGGCAGTTGTACGGACGAGGATGAATACACTCAGGGGCAGTGGATGAAGAAAGCCAGCTATAACGGTGTGTACCGCGCTTATGCCTCCGGCTTCACCATCGGCAATTATGGATATTTGTGTGGCGGCTTCTACGGAGCGAACAAGGATTACCTGAACGACCTTTGGGAGTATGACATGAGCCGGAACAGCTGGACGCAGTGTGCCGACATGCCCGTTGCCGGGCGCAAGGCTGCCGTGGGCTTTGCCGTGAATGGCAAGGGATACATTACGACCGGTTCCGTGAAGGACGGCTCCTCGTCCTACTGTGTAGCAGATACCTGGGAGTATGACCCTGCCACGGATACCTGGACACGGAAAGACGACTTCAAAGGTGGAGTACGCGATGGTGCCCTGGCTTTCAGTATAGGCGGATATGGCTATGTCGGTACGGGCTGCAACAGCGACGCTACCGGCAGCGAGAGTGCCTACAAGATGGACTTCTACCGTTTCAACCCCAATGGCGCCGAAGGTTCGCAATGGGAAGCGGTGAGCGGGTATGGAGGCGAGAAGCGCTACTTCGGTACGGCATTCGTCATCGATGAGGTGGCCTACATCTGTTGCGGGCGAAACAACAGTACTGACCTGGTGGATTTCTGGAAGTTCGACGGAAGCAACTGGACCCAGTTGCGTGACATTGCCGATACGGACTCCGACAATGACTATGACGATGACTACGCCATCACACGGTCCGAAGCCGTATCCTTCGTCATCGGTGGAAGGGGATTTGTGGCTACGGGAATACGTAACAGCACTTCCTTGAGCAGCGACTACTGGCTGTACGACCCTGACAAGGACTTATGGTACGGCGATTCCGATGACGACTTTACCCCCATTACAGATGTACATAATTATCCTTCCGGTGCTTCTTCGCGCAGGGCTGCCGTTGGTTTCTCTACCGGCGAACGTGGTTTTGTGCTGACAGGAACAAGTGGTACCAGCTACTTTGATGATGTGTACGAACTTCTACCCGATGAGGAAGAGGAAGTCTGATTCGCCCCATAACTGAACGGAACTTATGAAGCTGATGTTTATTATGATAAAGATAGGTGTACCGGCTGTGATGGCGGTATGCCTTTCTTGCTGTTCGGGTCATACTGCCGGCGGTGGCAATGAGTTGAAATGCCGGGTGATGGAGGTGGAAGGCGGTTACGGCTACGTGGTGCTGCATGGAGCCGATACCCTGATATATCAACCTTTTATACCTGCTTTGAGCGGTCGCCTGCCATTTGCAACAAAGGTGGAAGCGCTGGCGGCCGGTCGGCTGGTATGCCGTAAGCTTGCCGATGGGCAAGCTCCGGCATTGAGCAGGGAGGAGGTGGAGTCTTGTCTGACAGACACCGGACTCTAATCTTCTAAAGAATCCTTTACTTCGTGATGTATTTCCGAGCAGTCATAAGGGTATCTCTGCATGAATTTACCCTTGAGTACCTTCTTTGTATCGCTACCGGGACGTGAAAGAGTGGCGGTGAATGTCACTTGAAGCCGTTTGTAGTAGATGGTTGAAGTGTATATGTTCCATTTCATACCTACTATGTCTACTTCAAAATGTTTATATCTCAGTTCGTCTTCTTTGTAATACTTGCCTTGGTTGATGAAGAATAACAGTTGTTGTCCCATGATTATTTTTCCGTCTTCTATGTGGTTGGGCAGATAGATGCTACGTTTCTCCGGGTCTATGCTTTTGAAGGTTTCATCAGAGTGCCCATCGGGTATGAATGCGTATTCTGTCCATTTATTGATGAATGGATAGTAGTCATGCTTGTCGGTTGTGTTTCCCAGATTTTCATTTTTATAGGTACTCTTATCAGGTCCTGTTCCGGCTTCTTTCACTCCGTCACCTTCTTCCACGCTGTATTCGATGGACTCTATCTGATAGAAGTTAGTGCACGGTTCTTGGTGTATGATGATTTGTTCCTTGTAGAGTCCCGTTTTCATCTCAAGGTTGATGATGAGGCTACGGGATTCACCTAAGTCAAAGTTGTCTTTAAAGTGCAGGATGAGATGGCTGTCGGTGTCCCGTTCCAAGTCCCACCATTTATAATGCAGGCTTCCCGTACCTTCCAGTTGTGGGAGCTTGTTGCCATCCATCATGAGGTCTCCCCATGGGGTGGTGATGGAGGTTATGCGCCAGTCGCCGCGTGTTAGGTCTATCTGCAGGGTAGAGGCTTCGCCCTTCACGGTAGTTTCCTGAAAGGGCGAGAGGCGGATTTCATCGCTATCATTGCAAGCCGTCAGGCCGCAAAGGAAAAGAGCGAACAAAAGGATGGATTGGAATAAGTCAGTCGTTTTCATGTTGATTATTATTTGATTTATGTCCATTGGACGTGGCATTCTTTATAAATGCTGCACGACAAAGATAATTATTTCCTCTTTACGCTGTATTCTCCGAAAGAAAGAAGTACTCTTTTTTGCCGGATAATACGGGTTTTATTAACTTGCGCACAAATTATCGCTAATCATTAACCACTAACCATTAATTCCATGAAATACCAAGTTGCCATTATCGGTGGAGGTCCTGCGGGATATACTGCTGCCGAAGCTGCCGGAAAAGCAGGATTGAGTGTCGTACTATTTGAGAAGCAGAGTCTCGGTGGAGTGTGCCTGAATGAAGGGTGTATCCCTACCAAGACCTTGTTGTATTCGGCCAAGACCTATGACGGAGCCCGCCATGCTGCAAAGTATGCGGTCAGTGTGCCCGAAGTATCGTTCGATTTGCCCAAGATTATTGCCCGCAAGCAGAAGGTAGTGCGCAAGCTGGTATTGGGAGTCAAAGGAAAGCTGACTGCCCATGGTGTGACGATTGTCAGCGGAGAGGCCACAGTGACGGACAAGAATCATGTGGAGTGCGGCGGAGAAACCTACGAATGCGATAACCTGCTGCTCTGCACCGGTTCCGAAACCTTTGTCCCTGCCATTCCCGGCATAGACAAAGTGTCCTATTGGACTCATCGTGATGCACTGGATAACAAGGAACTGCCCGCTTCGCTTGCCATCATCGGCGGCGGTGTCATCGGTATGGAGTTCGCTTCTTTCTTCAACAGCCTGGGAGTGCAGGTAACCGTCGTCGAGATGCTGGACGAGATACTGGGAGGCGGTATGGACCGAGAGCTGGCGGGTATGCTCCGTGCAGAGTACGCTAAGCGGGGAATCAAGTTCATGCTGAGTGCAAAAGTAGTGTCTGTCATGCCGGATACTGCCGAAGCTTCTTCCCTTATCCAGGTGAATTATGAAACAGCCGACGGTCCCGGTTCCGTCGTTGCCGAACGGCTTCTGATGAGTGTCGGGCGCCGTCCGGTAATGAAAGGCTTCGGATTGGAGAATCTGGGCTTGGAAAGAACGGAGCGCGGAAATGTCTTTGTCAACGGACAGATGCAGACTTCAGTTCCCGGAGTATATGCTTGCGGCGACTTGACGGGATATTCCTTGCTGGCGCATACAGCCGTCCGCGAGGCAGAAGTAGCCATACATTCCATCATTGGCAAGAAGGACACTATGAGCTATCGTGCCATCCCCGGCGTAGTGTATACCAATCCCGAAATAGCCGGTGTGGGCGAGACAGAAGAATCCCTGCAGAAGAGAGGCGTTGCCTATCGTGCTGTGAAGTTTCCGATGGCGTACAGTGGTCGCTTTGTAGCAGAGAATGAAGGAGTGAATGGCGTCTGCAAGTTACTGTTGGGCAGTGACGATACCGTATTGGGGGCACATGTCTTGGGTAATCCCGCTTCGGAAATCATCACGCTGGCAGGCATGGCTATTGAACTGAAACTTACTGCCGATGAATGGAAGAAGATTGTCTTTCCGCACCCCACGGTGGGAGAGATATTCAAGGAGGCATTGTAGAACCCATGACTATTGTTTCATATAAACATAAAAGATGAAAACCGTAAAGCTAATCACCTGCGACGATGCCTTTCAGGCACATGTTATTCAGGGTGCCTTGAAGAATGAGGGCATTGCGTCTGTTTTGCATAATGAAAACATGTCTTCCGTGATGCGCGGATATGTCCGTGATGTCACGGGAGTGGATATATTTGTCTATGAGGACGAATATGACAATGCCCTCCGTCTGCTTGAACGGAACCAGATGATTCCGGAACAGTTGAGGTACTGCCCCCATTGCGGTTCGGATGAGATTAAGTTTGTGCTGAAGAAGAGCCATCGGGTGCGTGCTGTGGTGGCTGCTGTTATTGCGGCATTGTCGGCCGCACCTCCGGGCACTGAGCATTGGGAGTATGTATGCAGGAAGTGCGGCACTCATTTTGAGAAGCCGGTGGCGAAAGGAACAGTTGAAGAATAATCAGGTGTTTATTCTTTTAACCGCTTTTCAATCCAGTCCCGGTTTTTACGTCCCAATCGGCTTTCCGCAAAATCCAGGAAAGCCGATGTGTCTGTTATATGGGCTTGGATGACACCTGCCAGAAAGTTGAAGAAAGGTTCTTCACCCACTCGGACAAGCAGGTCGGCGAGTAGTACTGACCCTTTCCTATAGAGGGCAAGATGCGCTTCGCGGTCGTTGCGGTCAATACCCCAGATAGGACGGATATGGCGTGTTTCCTTACGGTAGGCGTCGATGTAAGCGGCATAGGCTTTTTCGCCGCGGGCGTGGCGTATGTATTGCAAAGCACTGAATTCGGCAAAAGATTCGTTCAGCCAGTCGTGCCAAGATTCCACCGGAGCCTTGTTCCACCAGAAGTGGCCGATTTCGTGGGCGGTGTTCTTGAGTACATATTCATTGAATGTTCGGGAACTGAGCATAATGAAATTTTTACGGCTGTACCCTCCTGAGGTGCCGGAAGCTGAAAGCAGGAATTTCATGTAAATATCCTCATCTCCCGCAATTTTATAAAGGCGTCGGAAGAATTTCAAGGCATTGTGGCAACATTGAAGTGCCGAGTCTGCACCGGCATCCGGGAAGTCTGTATAGATAAGTTCAATGGTAGTTCCGTTATCATTGATGCGGCGGCTTTTCAGCATGGGTGAAGCCAGGATAACATTGTCGAAATTCTCCCAAGGTTGCTCCATTTCCCATATCCCTTCTTCTGTATGGGAAATAATACCTGAGCCGCTCACCGTATAACCGTCAGTGATGCCGATTCGTAAGTGCGAATAATCTGCCCGGTTACCGTTGCAGACAGGATACCATCCCGTATAGTAACCAAGTTCAATCCAATGGTCATTGAATGATTTTGCAGGGCCCTGCACTTCCTGCATGTAGAGTGTGTAACGGGTATTTATGCGGCAGCGGTCATCGGCTCCTGCCGGCCGGTAGAGGGTCAAGGTCCGTCCGTCGGGAATGAATTGGGCAGGTGCTGGGGCAAGCGTATCGAAACGGTAGGTTATCTCCCGGCTGCTGTGGCGTAGTGTGTCGATACGGGCATGGCGCCATAGTACCAACGAGATTGAGTCACTGTCATGGAAATCGACTTCAAACGAACCGCCAACTTCGACTTGTCGGTTCGGTACATCAATCTGTACGGTTAAGTCATAACTGACAATGCGCGGAGATTCTTGTGCCCGAAGCATGGGGGAGAAAAGGAGGCATATTGTAAAGCTGGCAATTGTAAGTTGTAGTTTCATGGTACATCAATTTTAGAGTGATAGTAACTGGGAGATTTTGCCTATGCAATCTATGCAAAAGTAGTATTTTTAAAGGAATATTAAGATGGATGGCTGGATATAATTTATGAAAAGACTACCTCGTTGTTGTTCATTTGTAAGATTGTCGTACTTTTGCCTTTAAAGATAAATATATTTATGAAAAGGATATTGTTGCTGTTAATTTTATCCGTCTGCCTGCTCCCATTATGGCCCCAAGAGACGGTAACTCCGGTGAAGCCGCTCTCTGCGCGGATTGATGCGTTGATAGAACACAAACTTCCCGCAGGCTCTAATGTGGCCATTTCGGTCTATGACCTGACTGCCGGAAAGCCCTTGTACGGCTATCAGGCGGACAAGCTTTCCCGTCCCGCTTCCACCATGAAGCTGCTGACCACCATTACCGCCCTTTCCCGTCCCGAAGCCGACGAGCCGTTCCGTACGGAAGTGTGGTATCAGGGAACCATTGAGCGCGATACCTTGCAGGGGGATATGTATGTGATAGGCGGTTACGACCCGGAGTTTGATGAAGAGGCATTGGATTCCCTGGTGGCTACCGTGGCCCGTTTCCCCTTCTCTGTCATCAAAGGCAAGGTGTATGGAGATGTCTCCATGAAAGACTCCTTGTACTGGGGCAGCGGCTGGTTGTGGGATGATACTCCCTATTCCTTCCAGCCCTACCTCTCACCGCTGATGCTGAATAAAGGAGTGGTGAAGGTTACCGCCACACCCGGCGAACGGGGCGACAGCGCACGCCTTGAATGCACTCCCGCCTCTTCCTATTATACACTGACGAACAAGACCCAAAGCCGTACCCCTTCTGCCGGACGTTTCCGTGTGTCGCGCGACTGGCTGGTGAACGGGAACAACATCACCGTGACGGGCAACGTCGATGCCCGCCGTGCAGGTACGGTCAATATATTTTCTTCGCAGGACTTCTTCATGCATACCTTTATGGAACGGTTGCAGGCACGGGGCATCCGGTGCATTCCGGCGGCAGAAGCGGAAGTCTCTTACCTCTTCGGTGAGTTCCGGCAAGACAGCCTCTCCGTACGGATGGCTTCCTATGAAACTTCCGTGCAGGATGTGGTGAAACAGATAATGAAGGAGAGCGATAATCTCAATGCCGAAGCCATGCTCTGCCGGTTGGGTGTGCAGAGCAGCAGAAAGAAGCGTGTCTCTGCCGAGGACGGGCTTTCTGCCATCCGCATGCTGATAAAAGAGATGGGATATAACCCCGATAGGTATAATCTGGCAGATGGTTGCGGCCTTTCCAATTACAACTACATTTCACCGGAACTCTTGGTTTCTTTCCTGCGATATGCCTACTCGCGTACGGATGTTTTCCAGAAACTTTATAAGGCTTTGCCCATTGGCGGCGTGGACGGTACACTGGAGTTCCGCATGAAGAAAGGCACCCTTTCCCACAGAAATGTACATGCCAAGACGGGTTCCTTTACCGCCATCAACTGCCTGGCCGGCTACCTTAAAGCCCGCAACGGACACGAGATAGCCTTTGCCATCATGAACCAGAATGCACTGTCGGGCAGGGAAGCACGCGCTTTCCAGGATGCGGTGTGTGATGAAGTGATACGTTTTAGCCATCGTAAAGTTGACCTTTAGCGTCGTAAAGTTAAGGTTTAGCTTCCTAATGCAGACCTTTACGGAGTGAGCCCCAAGAGTAGGGGAAATCATTCCTCTTTCGTATTGCGGTAGCGTGCCGGAGACATACCCAGATAAGACTTCACATACTTCCCGAAGAAAGACTGGTTGGGGAAATTAAATTCTTCTGCAATCTCCTTGATGGACTTGTCCGAATGCTTCAGCCGGTACTTGATGTGTTCAATGGCATTCTCGTTTATCAAGTCCAGCGGTGTACGTCCGCATGCCTGCTTGATGACCTTCGAAAAGTGTTTGGGGCTATAGCAGAGTGCATCGGCATAATATCCTACAGAACGGTGTATGCCGTTGTCTTTGGACAACATCTCTATAAACTTACGCAGGATATAGTCGGACTGTTTGATGCTTTCTTTTGTATCGACTGTCATTTCTGAAGGGTTCACTTCTTTGTTGAGGTGTCCCAACATCTCACAGAAAATGGCAGAAAACAAGTATTGCATCACTTCCCTGTGATAGTGATGAGGCTCGTCGTTTATCTTTGCCATAAGCAGTTCTCGGTAGAATTTGAAGATTTCCTTGTCCCCTTCCTCCCCGACAGTGATTAGGTTCTTTGTCAATTCATAGGCAACATCATAATATGCTTTATTGATGTACTTCACTGCATTGTCTTTGTCAAAGCCAGATTGTGAGAAGTGTGAGGAGAATGCGGCAAGCCTTATCTTGTGCTTCGGGCTTACCATCGCGTGGCTGATAATGGTATTGGGAAGGCCGAGCAGTAAGTCGCCTGCTTCCAGTTGGTAGGTTTTGTAGTTGACGTCCAACTGGATGCAGCCTTCTAGACAGATAGCGATAAGGAAGCATCCCAATCTTATTGTATCTTCATTGTAGGGGCTTCCCTCCAGACTGTTGATTATGACAAAGTCATTGTCTACATAGTCAAGGACATGTTCGCTGTTTTTAAAGTCCGCGATTTCTACGATTTTTATGTTCCCTTTCTCCATATTCTTCCTTTTTCGTTTTGCAAAGTTGGTGAATAATGGGAAATATGGGATGTTCCATTATGCGGCTTTCTTGTTCTATATATCATTTATAGACAATTCATTAGCCTTAAAAAAGATGAATGTCGAAAAAGGAACATCTTTGGAGTGTAATTGGTCATTATGGCGTTGTTCCTTTCTCCTACTTTTGCCACCAGTTTTAACAAAAAGACAATGAGAAAAAGTATGATTACATTGAACAGGAAATGGATACGGCTGATAGGGATTGTCGGTTGTACAATGTGTTTGGCATCTTGCAAGCAGGCATCGGATGCGGGAGTGAAATCTTCTTCTTATGCAGT
>OGMB01001120.1_pt1 | contig 12522 bp, 10 predicted proteins | sample 1573001 | NCBI WGS metagenome assembly OGMB01 (sample SAMEA2581921, study PRJEB24529) | metagenome | biome: Human gut stool | place: China | collected 2011
ATCTCCGGCAAGCACGAGTGCAAGAGCGTCGTGATCGATCCCTCGGTCGTGGATCCCGAGGACGTCGAAATGCTTCAGGACCTGATCCAACTCGCCTTCAACAGCGCGCAGACCCGTCTCTCCGAAATCTCCGAGGAGCGCATGCGCAAGGAAGTTCCGCTTCCTCCGGGTATGAAGCTGCCGTTCTGATCAGCCTGACACGATCCGAACGCTGACAAGCCAACAGCCGTCGATGCCGAAAGGATCGGCGGCTTTTTTCTTCAGGAGCTGCAAGATGCTGCGAATTCCACAGTCCTACATTGACGAGCTGCTTGAGGGCGACTGGGCCCTTCATGACGTCACGACCGAAGGCATGGGCCTCAAGGGCGAGTACGTCGTCACCGCCTGGCCCAAGGAGACCGGCATCGTCGCCGGCATCGAGATCGCCGAGCGCGTCTTCAAGACCGTCGGCCTCAGGACCGAGATGCTCTACGGAGACGGGGACCACGCCTTCATGCACTCTCCGATCCTCCGCGCCTGGGGCACGCCCGAGCAGCTTCACGCCACCTACAAGGTCGCCCAGTGCGTAATGGAGTACTCCACGGGCATCGCCCGCCGCACCCACGAAATGGTGAGCATCGCGCGCGACCGCTGGGGCCGCATCCAAGTGGCGGGTACCCGCAAGCACTTCCCCGGCGGCAAGATCCTCTCGATCGCCGCGCTCAGGGCGGGCGGCGGCATCATCCACCGCGCGGGTATCTCCGACTCCATCCTCGTCTTCGACCAGCACAGAACCCTCACGCGCAATCCCGTCCATGCGGTCCGCCGCCTCATGGCGATGGAGCCCGAGCGCAAGGTCTGCGTCGAGGTCGACACGCCCGAGGACGGCATGTTCTGGGCCGACAAGGGCGTGCACATCATCCAGTGCGAACGCTTCACGCCCGAGGTCCTCGCGGCCTTCGTGCGCGAGGTGAAGGCGAAGCACCCGCACGTCGTTGTCAACGCCGCAGGCGGCATCAATGGCGACAACGTGGGTGACTACGCGGACACCCGCTGCGACGTGCTGGTCACGAGCTGGCCCTATTTCGGCAGGCCCGCTGACATCAAGATGAGCTTCTCGCCCGCGAATCCCAAGCCATGAGCATCCGTCTTTCCCCAGCCGTCGAGAGTCTGGTCAAGGCCCTCGGAAAACTTCCGGGCTACGGCCCCCGGTCGGCCCAGCGCGCCGCCTTCCATCTGCTTCAGAACAGGGATGAGTCCCTCGACGAACTCGCCGCCGCCGTCGAGCGCGTGCGCCGAGGCGTCGGCCGCTGCCGCCTCTGCAACACCTTCACCGAAGGGGATATCTGCCCCGTGTGCCTTGACGAGGAGAGGGACCCTGGACTTCTCTGCGTCGTGGAGAGCACGGCGGACCAGATGGCTCTTGATGCGTCGCTCGCCTGGCCCGGCTACTACTTCGTCCTTTCGGGGCGCCTGAGCCCCGTCAACGGCATCGGACCCGCCGACATCGGCATGCCGCTCCTGCTCAAACGCGTGGGGGCGGGCGTCGAGGAAGGCGTGCTGCGCGAGGTCGTCGTCGCCATGAGCTACACGCCCGAGGGCGACGCAACCGCCTACTATCTGATCGACGCCCTCAAGAAGCGGTGGCCGCAGCTGCGCGTCACCCGCCTTGCAAGAGGCCTGCCCGCAGGCATCGAAATCGAGTACACGGACCTGAGCACGATCGCCAACGCGGTCTACGCCAGAAGGGATGCCTGAGAGGTCGTGCGAGGCCCCTCGGGCCTCCGCCCGACGGCGGCAAAACCGAGTGCATTTGTCGCCAAAAACGACCATTGTTGAACCGTTTTCGGATGAAAAGGAATTACTTTTCCTTCGTCCGATTTCGGACAATGCGACTAGGGTTTTCTGCTCAGACAAGGAGCGGAAAAGGGCTCTCCCGCCTACATAGAATGACAGGGTTCCCAAGCCCGTTTGTCGCTAACGGCTCAGCTAGACAATAGGGCAAAAAAAATAAGAGCCTCGAGACATCCAGATGCACTCTCTCTTCAAAGACCCGCGCCCCGAAGCCGCACTCATTCTTTCGGACGGCACGGTACTCCTCGGACGCAGCTTCGGTGCGAGCGTCTCCAATGTTGCCGAAGTCGTCTTCAATACGGCGATGACCGGCTATCAGGAGGTCCTCACGGATCCGTCCTATACGGGCCAGATCGTCACGCTCACGGGCGCCCACGTCGGCAACGTCGGCGTCAACGCCCAGGACCGCGAGGGCGGCGCAGCCGTTCATGCCGCAGGCCTCGTCGTCAGGGACGTTCCCGCCGTCCACTCCAACTTCCGCTCTGAAAAGTCCCTGCCCGACTACCTCGTCGAGCAGGGCGTTCCCGCGATTGCAGGCGTGGACACGCGCCGCCTGACGCGCATCCTCCGCACGAAGGGCGCCCAGGCCGGCGTGATCGTCGTCGCCCGCAACGGTGCGCTCACCGAGGACGAGATCGACGCAGGCCGCAAGGCCGTTGCCGCCTGGAAGGGCATGGCGGGCCAGGACCTTGCCAAGGTCGTCACCTGCAAGGCTCCCTATGAGTGGACCGAAGGCGCCTTCAGCATGAAGGCCGCGGACGGCAGGCCCGGCTTTGTGACGCCCGCAGAGCTCCCCGTTCACGTCGTCGCCTACGACTTCGGCGTGAAGACCAACATTCTTCGCATGCTCGTCGAACGCGGCATGCGCGTGACCGTGGTGCCCGCGCAGACGCCCGTGGAGGACGTGCTTGCCATGAACCCCGACGGCGTCTTCCTCTCCAACGGCCCCGGCGACCCCGCCCCCTGCACGTATGCCATCGAGGCCGCCCGCGAGATCATCGCGAGGAAGATTCCGCTTTTCGGCATCTGCCTCGGCCACCAGATCATGGGACTCGCCGTCGGCGCCAAGACGCTCAAGATGAAGTTCGGCCATCACGGCGCGAACCATCCCGTGGTGGATTTGCGCTCGCGACACGTGTACATTACGAGCCAGAACCATGGTTTTGCCGTGGATGCAAAAACGCTTCCCGCCAACGCCGTGCCGACACACGAATCGCTCTTCGACGGTTCGCTGCAGGGCTTTGAGCTCACCGACGCGCCGGCCTTCTGCTTCCAGGGTCACCCTGAAGCCAGTCCCGGTCCGCATGACATCGCCCCGCTTTTCGACCACTTCCGCGAACTGATCGAGAGGCACAGAGCAGCCTGACCGTCCCCTGAGCTCCGCACAGACTCAAAGAGGACCAACATGGAAAAAGCAAACGTTCTGGCCGCACTCAACGACGCACGCGATGCGCTCGACGCCCTGATCTCCAACGAGAAGACGATTGAAGCCGTCGTGGCGGCGGCAGGCCTCATGGCGGACGCCGTCGAGGGCGACGGCAAGGTGATGAGCTGCGGCAACGGCGGCAGTCTCTGCGACGCCATGCATTTTGCGGAGGAGATGACGGGCCGCTACCGCAGCAACCGTCGTCCCTACGCAGCGCTTGCGATTTCCGACGCCTCGCACATGGCCTGCGTCGGCAACGACTACGGCTACGAGGAGGTCTTCTCTCGTTATGTCGAGGCGCACGGCCGCAAGGGCGACGTGCTTCTTGCCATCACGACGTCCGGCACGAGCCGCAACATCGTCAAGGCGGCCGAGGTCGCCCGCAGGAAGGGCGTCAAGGTCGTTGCGCTCACGGGGCGCGACGAGACGCCCATCACCGAGCTTGCCGACGTGTCCATCGTGACCCCGGCGGGCCGCTGGGCCGACCGCGTGCAGGAGCTCCACATCAAGTGCATCCATATTCTCATCGAGCTCATTGAAAGGCGGCTCGACAAGCAAAACTACGAGTAAAACATGCCCAAGCGTACAGACATCAAGTCCGTTCTCATCATCGGTGCGGGCCCGATCATCATCGGTCAGGCCTGCGAATTCGACTACTCCGGCGCACAGGCCTGCAAGGCCCTTCGCGAGGAAGGCTACCGAGTCATCCTTGTGAACTCCAATCCGGCCACGATCATGACCGACCCGCAGACCGCGGACGTCACCTACATCGAGCCGATCACCTGGGAGGTCGTCGAACGAATCATCGCCAAGGAACGTCCCGATGCGATCCTGCCGACGATGGGCGGCCAGACGGCCCTCAACTGCGCGATGGACCTCGCGCGTCACGGCGTGCTCGACAAGTACGACATCGAGCTCATCGGCGCCAAGCCCGATGCCATCGACAAGGCCGAGGACCGCGAGCGCTTCAAGGAAGCCATGGACCGCATCGGACTTGAGTCCGCACGCTCAGGCGTCGCCTATTCCCTTCGCGAGGCCAAGGAGCTTCAGGCGAAGTTCGGCTTCCCGACCGTGATCCGTCCGTCTTTCACGCTCGGCGGCTCCGGCGGCGGCATCGCCCACGACATGGAGAGCTTCATCGAGATCTGCGAACGCGGCCTCGAGCTCTCTCCCACGCACGAGCTCCTCATCGAGGAGTCGCTCCTCGGTTGGAAGGAGTACGAAATGGAAGTCGTCCGCGACACTGCGGACAACTGCATCATCGTCTGCTCCATCGAGAACTTCGACCCGATGGGCGTGCATACGGGCGACTCCATCACGGTTGCGCCCGCCCAGACGCTCACCGACCGCGAGTACCAGCGCATGCGCGACGCCTCGATCGCCATTCTGCGCGAGATCGGCGTCGACACGGGCGGCTCCAACGTCCAGTTCGCCGTCAATCCCGAGACGGGCCGCATGATCGTCATCGAGATGAATCCGCGCGTCTCCCGCTCCTCCGCACTCGCCTCCAAGGCCACGGGCTTCCCGATCGCCCGCATCGCCGCCAAGCTCGCCGTGGGTTACACGCTCGACGAGCTGCGCAACGAAATCACCGGCGGCCTCACGCCCGCCTCCTTCGAGCCGACGATCGACTACGTCGTCACGAAGGTGCCGCGCTTCGCGTTCGAGAAGTTCCCTGCCGCCAACGACCGCCTCACGACGCAGATGAAGTCCGTGGGCGAGGTGATGGCCATCGGCCGCACCTTCCAGGAATCCCTGCAGAAGGCCCTGCGCGGTCTGGAGACCGGCCACAACGGCCTCAACGAAACGGGCGTCGGCATCGAGCAGCTTCGCCACGAAATCGCCGTGCCCGGCCCCGAACGCATCTTCTTCCTTGCCGATGGCATCCGCGCCGGCATGACGGACGAAGAGCTCCACGAACTCTCCGCCATCGATCCGTGGTTCCTCAATCAGGTCCGCGAGATCGTCGAGACCGAGGACAAGCTCCGCGGCAATCCGCTCTCCGCGTTCACGAAGTCCGACATGCTCTTCCTCAAGCGCAAGGGCTTCTCCGACGGCCGCCTTGCCCAGCTGACAGGCGCGAAGGAGGCCGAGGTCCGCGCCGCCCGCCTAGCGATGGGCATCCGTCCCGTCTACAAGCGCGTCGACACCTGCGCCGCCGAATTCGCGACCAACACCGCCTACCTCTACTCCACCTACGAGGAGGAGTGCGAGGCCGAACCCACCGACCGCAGGAAGGTCATGGTGCTCGGCGGCGGTCCGAACCGCATCGGCCAGGGCATCGAGTTCGACTACTGCTGCGTCCACGCCTCGAAGGCCCTGCGTGCCGACGGCTGGGAGACGATCATGGTCAACTGCAATCCGGAAACGGTGTCGACCGACTTTGATACGTCCGACCGCCTCTACTTCGAGCCCGTGACGCTCGAAGACGTGCTCGCCATCTGCGAAGTCGAGAAGCCCGCAGGCGTCATCGTCCAGTATGGCGGCCAGACGCCGCTCAAGCTTTGCCGCGCCCTCGAGGCCGCAGGCGTGCCCATCATCGGCACGACGCCCGACGCCATCGACTGCGCCGAGGATCGCGAGCGCTTCCAGCACCTGCTTCAGAAGCTCAACCTTCGCCAGCCGCCCAACCGCACGGCCCGGACCGAGGAGGACGCCATCAGGCTCGCCGCTGAAATCGGCTATCCGCTCGTCGTGCGTCCGTCCTACGTGCTCGGCGGCCGCGCCATGGACATCGTGCACACGCCCGAAGCCCTGCAGCGCTACATGAAGGAGGCCGTGTCGGTCTCCAACGAAAGCCCCGTACTTCTCGACCGCTTCCTTGACGACGCTGTTGAAATGGACGTCGACGCCGTGGCCGACGGTCATGAGGTCCAGGTCGCCGGCGTGATGGAACACATCGAACAGGCCGGCGTGCACTCGGGCGACTCCGCCTGCTCGCTGCCGCCCTACAGCCTTCCCGCCGTCGTGGTCGAGGAGATCAAGCGCCAGACGAAACTCATGGCCGAGGCGCTCAACGTGGTGGGCCTCATGAACGTGCAGTTCGCCGTCCAGCACGCGCACTCCGAAAACCCCGTCATCTACGTCCTTGAAGTGAATCCGCGCGCCTCCCGCACGGTGCCGTTCGTCTCCAAGGCCACGGGCAACCCCGTCGCCGCCATCGCCGCACGCGTAATGGCGGGCCAGACGCTCGCCGAACAGGGCGTGAACCTCGAGGTGACGCCGCGTCAAGGAGGCCGTTTTCCCGTTCTCCAAGTTCCTCGGCGTCGACCCGGTCCTCGGGCCGGAAATGCGCTCGACGGGCGAAGTGATGGGCGTGGGCCGTGACTTCGGCGAGGCGCTCTTCAAGAGCCAGCTCGCCGCAGGCTCCAGGCTCCCCGAACGCGGCTCCGTGTTCATCTCGGTGCGCGAGTGCGACAAGCCCAAGGCCGTCGTCTGCGCCCACCAGCTCCACCAGGCGGGCTTCCCGCTCGTGGCGACCGCGGGTACTGCTCACGTCATCCAGCAGGCCGGCATCCCGTGCCGCACCGTGGGCCGCATCGGCGACGCTGCGGGCGACGTGATCGGCATGATGGAGGCGGGCGACATCACGCTCGTCATCATGTCGGTGGCCGAGCACGAGGGCGAGCTCAACGATGCGCGCGCCATCCGCAAGCTTGCGCTGGCCAAGCAGATCACGTACTACACGACGATGGCGGGCGGTCTTGCCGCCTCCGAGGGCATCCGCCACATGCGCTCCGTGCAGGTCTACGACCTTCAGGGCCTGCATGCGGGCACGCTGCCCTGACGGATTTGCTAAACTAACGTAGCACAGACTGGGCCGCAGCGCGGTCCGGTCGTCCGGATTTTCGATGACGTCCGGCGAGCTTCGTCTCGTCGGACGTTTCCATTCATTCAGAGTTTCCTTTTTCGAGAATTAGCAACATGGTCTCGACCCGCATTCCCATCACGACCCGAGGCGCCGAAAAGCTGAAGGCCGAACTCGACTACCTCAAGAAGGTCGCCCGCCCGAACGTGGTGGCCGCCATCGCCGAAGCCCGTGAAAAGGGCGACCTTTCCGAAAACGCGGAGTACGATGCCGCCCGTGAAGAGCAGGGTCACATTGAAGGCCGCATCGCCGAGCTCGAAGGCAAGATTCCCGCCCTGCAGATCATCGATCCGAAGAGCGTCGACGCCGGCGAGCGCATCGTCTTCGGCGCCACGGTCGGCCTCTACGACGAGGATGACGACGTGAGCGTCACCTACCAGATCGTCGGCGACGACGAGGCGGACATCAAGGAAAACCGCATTTCAGTCTCCTCTCCGATCGCCCGCGCCCTGATCGGCAAGTACGAGGGCGACAGCGTCCAGTTCATGGCCCCGAAGGGACTCGTCTCCTACGAAATCGAATCCGTCGAGTACATCTGATCCGGATTCACGAAGCCCTGAATCAAAAAAAGAGCGCAGCCGTCAAGACTGCGCTCTTTTGTTCGGTGCCCTTAAGTCAGGGAGATCAGGAGCGGGAGCCCGCACCCTTCTTCGTCACACGGTTCTTCTTGGAACGGGAGCGGACGGGAATCGGGGAGGTGGCCTTCTTCTTTTCGCCCGGCTTCTTGGAGGCGACCTTCTTGGCGGGCTTCGCGACGGCCTTGAGCGGCGTGCGCTTGGCAGGGGCCGACGGAGCCTCCTTCTTGCCGGCAACGGAGGCCGTCTTCATGGAGAGAATGGCGAGGCGGGCGGCTTCATCGGGATCCTGACGCTCGCTCTCGTCGGCGGGACGCCAGAAGATGAGAAGCTTGCCTATCATCTGGACGCGGGCGGCGCCGAGCTTTTCGGCGACTTCGGCGTAGATGGACTCAAGTTCCTCGCGGTCGTCGGACGGAACGCGGACCTTGATGAGCTCGTGGTCGTTGAGGGCGCGGTCGATTTCGTGAAGAACGGCGTTGGTGAGGCCGTTGGCGCCGAGAAGGACGACCGGGTCAAGATGGTGGGCCTGGGAACGAAGGGCCAGACGCGCATCGCGCGCGAGAATGATTTCTTTCATAATAAACGGATGTGTCCCCGCGGCGCTTCAAAGGGAAGCGCTCGAAGCGGGGGGCTGATAAACAAAGTTGGCTGGGGAAAATATGCCTGTAGCAACCAAAAAACTGCGCTCCAACCGCGCCTGGATCGAACGTCACATCAATGATCCGTTCGTGAAGCGTTCCAAGGCCGAAGGATACCGAGCCCGCTCGGTCTACAAACTGACCGAGCTCGACGATCGTGAACATCTGCTTCGCCGCGGCATGACCGTGGTTGAACTCGGCGCGGCGCCGGGAAGCTGGACGCAGATCGTCCGCGAGCGTTTGTCGGACAAGGAGGGCCGTGTCCAGGGCCGCATCATAGCCATGGATATCCTGCCGATGGATCCGATCGACGGCGTGACATTCCTGCAGGGAGATTTCCGTGAGCAGGAAATCGCGGACAAATTAGCAGAAATTCTTGACGGCGACAAGGTCGACGTCGTTTTAAGTGACATGGCCCCGAATCTTTCGGGCATCGCCGCTGCGGACGCCGCCCGTTCGCTGCTTCTCAACGAGCTCGCGCACGAGTTCTGTCTCGAGCATCTCAAGCCCAACGGCGTCTTCGTGACAAAGTCGTTCCAGGGTTCGGGCTTCTCGCAGTTCGTCGAGGCGCTCAAGAAGACCTTCAAGAAGGTTTACACGCGCAAGCCCGCCGCCTCTCGCGACACGTCGGCCGAAGTCTACCTCGTCGCCCGCGAGCTCAAGCCCGGCAAGTAGTCCCTGCGGCCGAAATAATCGGTCACGATTTTTCGGCTCCCCGCACAAATAGGTGCGAGCAAATGCGCGTAAGGGGGCGACATTCGCGCAGAACGAGCGGCTAAAATATGCCCATTACGCCTTTGCCGATGCCGAAAGGCTTTCGAGGCGAAGGCCTTCTTACAAGACTAAGGAAGATGACGGCGCAGGGCCCGACTGCGGCTCCGCCGTCAGGAGACATACATTGGACAACAAAATCTTCAGCCGCATCGCCGTCTGGGCGCTGGTCGGTCTGGTGCTCTTCACGGTGTTCCGCCAGTATGAAGACGCCTACGCCCCGCCGCGCGACACGATCAGCTACACGCAGTTCATGGAGGACGCCAAGGCGGGCAAGGTCCGTCGCGTCGACATCCAGGGCCGTACGCTCATCGTCACGCCCCAGACCGGCGAGGAATTCAAGCTCACCAATCCGGGCGACATCTGGATGGTGGACGAGCTCAGGAAGAGCAACGTTCAGATCTACGGCAAGGCCGAGGAGGAGCCGTCTCTTCTGACGACCATCTTCATCTCCTGGTTCCCGATGATCCTTCTCATCGGCGTGTGGATCTTCTTCATGCGCCGCATGCAGGGCGGTGCGGGCGGCGGTGGCGGAGCGTTCAGCTTCGGCAAGTCGAAGGCCCGCAAGCTTGACGAGGAAAGCAACAAGGTGCGCTTCCGCGACGTCGCGGGCTGCAACGAGGCCAAGGAAGACGTTCAGGAAATCGTGGACTTCCTTCGCGAACCCAAGCGCTTCCAGCGTCTCGGCGGCCGCATTCCGCGCGGCCTGCTGCTCGTCGGACCTCCGGGCACCGGCAAGACGCTCCTCGCCAAGGCGATCGCCGGCGAGGCGGGCGTGCCGTTCTTCACGATCTCCGGTTCTGACTTCGTTGAAATGTTCGTCGGCGTGGGCGCAGCCCGCGTGCGCGACATGTTCGAGACCGCCAAGAAGAACGAGCCCTGCATCATCTTCATTGACGAAATCGATGCGGTCGGCCGCCAACGCGGCGCAGGCCTCGGCGGCGGCAATGACGAACGCGAGCAGACCCTCAACCAGATGCTCGTCGAGATGGACGGCTTCGACTCCGGCGCCAACGTGATCGTGATCGCCGCGACGAACCGTCCCGACGTTCTCGACCCCGCTCTGCTGCGTCCGGGCCGCTTCGACCGCCAGGTGGTGGTGCCGCTGCCCGACATCCGCGGCCGCGACCAGATCCTCAACGTGCACATGCGCAAGATCCCCGTCGGCAAGGACGTCGACAGCATGGTGATCGCGCGCGGTACGCCGGGCTTCTCGGGCGCCGATCTTGCGAACCTCGTCAACGAGGCCGCGCTCTTCGCCGCCCGCCGCAACGGCCGCGTCGTGAAGATGTGCGACTTTGAAAACGCCAAGGACAAGATCATGATGGGCGCCGAACGCCGCGCCATGGTCATGAGCGAGGACGAGCGCCGCAACACGGCCTACCACGAGTCCGGCCATGCCGTCGTGGCACGCCTGATGCCCAAGTCCGATCCAGTCCACAAGGTCACGATCGTTCCGCGCGGTCGTGCGCTCGGTCTGACGATGCAGCTTCCGAAGGAAGACCGCTACGCCTACGATCGCCAGTATCTGCTCACGCGCATCGCGATTCTCTTCGGCGGCCGCATCGCCGAGGAGGTCTTCATGAACCAGATGACGACCGGCGCTTCGAACGACTTCGAGCGCGCCACGCAGATGGCCCGCGACATGGTGATGCGCTACGGCATGAGCGACAGGCTCGGGCCCATGGTCTACTCTGAAAACGAGGGCGAGGTGTTCCTCGGCCGCTCCGTGACGAAGACGACCAACATCTCCGAGAAGACGATGCAGGAAGTCGACGCCGAAGTCCGCCGCATCATCGACGAGCAGTACGCCATCGCGCGCAGGCTCATCGAGGAAAACCGCGACAAGATGGAAGTCATGGCCAAGGCGCTTCTCGACTGGGAGACGATCGACGCCGACCAGATCGACGACATCATGGAAGGCCGCGCGCCGCGTCCGCCCAAGACCTCCAAGGAGGCCGTGAAGCCTGAAGCGGCGCAGGCCGCCGCGCCCGAGGGCGAGGCAGGCGCCGCAGAAGAGCCCAAGGCCGAAGATGCCGAGGCTCCCGCGGCTCCCGAAGCCGCCGGCGCGAAGGAGGCTTCCTCCTCCGACAATGCCGGTGCCCCGAAGGGCGATGATGACCGCCGCTCCGAATAACCTCGGAACAGGCTAAGATAGGCTGCAGGGCTGAAGAGAGGCCCTGCAGCCTTTTTCAATTGATAAAAACAAAAGCGATAAAAGCAAGATGACAGAACTTCACGAGCGCGCCAGCGTCTGGCGCTGTGGCGCCAAGGTCTTCGAGATCGACCGCCTCCACCCGCTCATCATGGGCATTCTGAACGTGACGCCGGACTCCTTTTCCGACGGCGGCACCCACAACGGCCTTGAGGACGCCGTCGCCTGGGCGCACCGCATGCGCGACGAAGGCGCGCACATCATCGACGTGGGCGGCGAGTCCACGCGTCCGGGCTTCAACGAAACCGGCGTCACGCTTGAAGAGGAGCGCCGCCGCGTCATTCCCGTGGTCGAGCGACTCGTGAAGGAAGGATTCATCGTGAGCGTCGACACCTCCAAGCCGGAGATCATGACCGAGGTGGCTTCGCTCGGCGCGCACATCCTCAACGACATCCGCGGCTTCGAGATGCCCGGCGCGCTTGAAGCCGCCGCGGCGACGGACTGCGGCCTCGTCGTCATGCACCGCTCGGCCACCACGGACTACAAGGATGTCGTGGCGGAGGTCGAGGCCTACCTTCAGGAAAGGCAGCGCCTCCTCGAGGGGCTCGGCGTTTCGGCGGACCGCATCTGCTGGGATCCGGGCTTCGGCTTCGGCAAGACCGTCGAGCAGAACTTCGCGCTGCTCGGCTCCACGGAAAGATTCGTTGCATCCGGTCAGCCCTATCTGATGGGGCTCTCTCGCAAGTCGTCCATCGGGGCGGCCACGGGCCACAAGGCGCCCATGGACCGCATTGCGGGCAGCATCGCCGGCGCGCTTATCGCCGTCGAGCAGGGCGCCCAGGTCGTCCGCGTGCATGACTGCCGCCAGACCGTCGACGCCGTCGCCGTCTGGCGCGCGTCCGAGGAGGCCTGCGGACGCAGGTAAGAAACAACCTAAGGAGAACAATCATGACTCGTCGTTATTTTGGTACGGACGGTGTTCGAGGCCGTGTCGGCAAGGCGCCGATCACGCCCGACTTCGTGCTGCGCCTCGGTCAGGCCGCAGGCCGCGTTCTTCGCCGCCAGAGCCTGACGGGACACGCGACCGTGCTCATCGGCAAGGACACGCGCGTTTCGGGCTACATGCTCGAGGCTGCGCTTCAGGCAGGCTTCTCGAGCGCCGGCGTGGACATCGTGCTCTGCGGTCCGATTCCGACGCCCGCCGTCGCCTATCTCACCCGCGCCCTTCGCCTCGACGCGGGCGTGGTGATCTC
>OGMB01001121.1_pt1 | contig 12519 bp, 10 predicted proteins | sample 1573001 | NCBI WGS metagenome assembly OGMB01 (sample SAMEA2581921, study PRJEB24529) | metagenome | biome: Human gut stool | place: China | collected 2011
TGGGCATCCCGCAGTTTTTGCAGAGCGCGGTTCCCCCACAGACAGGGCAGATACGGCAGGGCCAGACTTCCGAAAAAGAAATAGACCCAGACCGTGACATAAAACAGCGAATTGGGCGCGAAAAACAGCCCGACACTCACAGCGGCACAGAGCAGGCAGATGGTGCGCAGCCGGCGCAGATACCGCTGTACGATGTCCTGCACTTCGGGCAGCTCGGCGGCATTCTGCGGCAGCGTGACGCCCAGTAGGGCGCCGTTCCGCTCGATGCGTTTCAGGCTCAGATAGTCGATGCCAACACAGACGATAAGGCAGACGAGCATGATGATGGAAAATACCATGAAAACGCCTCCATTCTATAAAGAGCTTCCGACCCTAGCATACACGGAAAAACGCGAAAAGTCAAAACATCGCCCATGAATTGCATTCTGCGCCCCGGAATGATACAATAAGGTACAGCAAACCATCGCCGCCGGACGTTTTTCCGGCAGAATAAAGAAAGAAGGCTTTTTGACATGAGCATGAATACTGTTCCCGAGCGTCTGGCCGCCCTGCGCGAGGCCATGAAGGCAAACGGCGTGGACGTCTACCTCATCCCGGTGGGAGACCCGCACGCCAGCGAGTATATGCCCGACCACTACACTGCCCTGACCTACTTCTCCGGCTTCCACGGCGAGAACTCCAACTTCGTCGTCACCATGACCGAGAGCGCTGTCTGGGCCGATGGCCGTTACTTCGTGCAGGCCGAGAAGGAGATCGCTGGCACGGAGATCCAGCTGATGCGGATGGGCGAGCCGGGCGTGCCGACCGCCGAGCAGTACTGCGGCAAAGTCCTGCCCGAGGGTGGCAAGCTGGGCCTCTGCGGCCTGACTGCTTCCTGCGGTCTGGTGCGCAGCCTGCAGAAAGAACTGGACGCTAAGAAAGGCACCATCAAGCTGCTGAACCTCGAGGACGAGCTGTGGACGGAGGGCCGTCCCGCCCTGCCCGCCACCCCGGCATGGCTCCTGCCGAAAGAGTACGCGGGCTTCTCCCCTGCCGAGAAGCTGGGCCAGCTGCGTGCGAAGCTCTCTGAGCTGGGCTGCACCGCACAGCTGGTGGGCAAGCTGGACAATCTGGCATGGCTGCTCAATCTGCGTGCGATGGACATTCAATGCACCCCTTACGCAATGGCTTACTGCTATGTGACCCCCGATAAGGCGACACTCTTCATCGACACCGCCCGCGTCAGCGCTGAGGCTGCTGCGGAGCTGAAGGAGAACGGCGTGGAGCTGGCTGAGTACGACGATGTGCTTACCTTCCTCGCCGCCCAGGCCGAAGAGCAGACCGTTCTGGCCGACCCCGTTTCCGTCAACTACGCTGTTTACCAGACCCTGCAGGCCAACCCGGCTCTGACCGTCAAGGACGAGGCCGACCCCCTGCTGCCCATGAAGGGCGTCAAGAACGAAGTCGAGCTGGCTCACACCCGCGAAGCTCACATCCGCGACGGCGTGGCTATGGTGCGCTTCCAGATCGAGCTGGAGAACCGTCTGGCCGCCGGCGAAGAGCTGACCGAGCTGACCATCGACGAGATCCTCCACAAGTACCGCAGCGCACAGGACAAGTTCCTGACTGAGAGCTTCGGCACCATTGCAGCTTACGGCCCCAACGCCGCCATGATGCACTACCACGCCACCGAGGAAGACCACGCAAAGCTCGAGAAGAAGGGCTTCTTGCTGGTGGACAGCGGCGCGACCTATATGGACGGCACCACCGACATCACCCGCACCTACCCGCTGGGCGAGCTGACCGAGGACGAGCGGCTGTTCTATACCTGGACGCTTCAGTGCCACATCGACATTGCCAAGGCCGTCTGGCTGGATTACTGCGACTGCCACATGCTGGACACCATCGCCCGCGAGCCGCTGTGGCGCCACCTCATCAACTACCGCTGCGGCACCGGCCACAGCGTCAGCCACGTGGGCAACGTCCACGAAGGCCCCCACGCCCTGAACGGCCGCAACACCACCGTTTTCAAGCCGGGCATGATCGTCACCGACGAGCCGGGCGTCTATGAGGGCGGCGTCGTCGGCATCCGCATCGAGAATGAGCTGGAGTGCTACCACAAGGCATCCAACCAGTACGGCGAGTTCCTGGCATTCCGCCCCATCACGTTCGTGCCGATCGCCACCTCCCCCATCGTCCCGGGCGTTCTGAGCCGCGACGAGCTGGATTGGCTGAACGCCTACCACCGCGAGGTCTTCGAGAAGCTGGCTCCCCGCCTGACCGAGGACGAGCGCGACTGGCTGGCTAAGAAGTGTGCCGCCATCGGAGCGTAACAAATAAAACAAGGGCTGCGGCATATCGACAACCTCTCCGTCATTGCTTCGCAATGCCACCTCTCCTATCGAGGAGAGGCTTTGGCATTTCGTAAAGCTTTATCTCTTCGCCAGAGGCTCCCCTCGGTAGGGGAGCTGTCGAGCGACAGCGAGACTGAGAGGTTGGGATGTGCAACAGCCCGTTTTTGTTTCTCGTTATAATTTCTGTTCCAGCTCTGCCTTGTGCTCTTTCCAGTAGGCTTTCGCCTCGTCGATGACCTTCTTGAAGGGGCCGGAGGGGTAAGTGCTCTCGGCAATGTCGATGAGGAATTTGTAGAGCTGGGGCCTCACCTGCTCATACATCCCAAGCCGGGTGTAGAGGTCCTTGTAGTAGTGGAATACCTGGATCTTGTTCTGCACCAGAGTGGCAGGCTTTATCTGGGTGTGGCAGATGCTCTGAGGGTTCTGGACGTAGTAGTAGCCGGGCTGCGGGATGGACGCAAAGACTTCGGCGTACTGGATATACTGCATGTTGAACACGAGGTCTTCGGCCCAGCGCATCTCGCTGGTAAAGCGGATGTCGTGCCGGGTGAGGATGTCGCGGCGGTAGAGCTTGTTCCACAGCACGCTGTAGAAGAAGGATGCGGGCTTCTCCATCAGGCGCAGGGCAAAGGTATCGCGGTCGTAGATGCCCTCGGGCAGGAAGCCGTATTCACGGATATCATCAGGCTTTTTCTCGGCATCGATGCCAAGGTTCTCCTGCAGGTTTTCCAGTGCCTGCGTGGCCTTGGAAGAGTTGGCGGGAATCACCATCCAGTAAGGTGCAATGACCAGATCGGCGTTGTTCGCTTCGGCAGCAGTCACCAGCCGCTCGGTAAAATCAGGGTCGAGATAATCGTCGCTGTCCACAAACTGCACATACTTGCCCCTTGCAAGGGACATGCCGCAGTTGCGGGTCTCCGACACACCGGAATTGGATTTGTCCACCAGAACGATGCGGGGGTCCTTTTCACGGAATTGCTCACAGATGGAAAAGCTTTCGTCCCGGGACCCGTCGTTGACCAGAATGACCTCGATATCCTTCCATGTCTGGGCACAAATGCTCTCCAGACAGCGGGCAACACTATTCTGCACGTTGTACACAGGCACGATAATGCTGACGAGTGGGTTGTTCATGACGGAAGGTCTCCTCTTTACGGATATTATACCTTTATATTAAAAATCACAGAGTGTATTCTCACAAATGAGGACACTTCCCCCTTGGGGCAGTCCTATTTATAATATCATACTCTTCTTGCGCACAAAATGCAAGAGCAAAGAAGGATCAGATAAAGAAAAGAACCGCACGCTGCGGCCCTTTTTTCTTACACACGTGTCCAGTCCAGCATATCCCACCGGGGCACGAACTGGCTGCAGATGCGGCGCATCTCCGGCTCGGTGGCGGCGGCGTATACGGCATCCTCGCACACGGCACAGGCGGCGGGGTCTGCACCGCCCAGACGGCTCATGCACTCAAAGAACACCTCTGGGCGGCTTTTGTGCAGCACGCCCTGCGCTTCCACGATGAAGGAGAAATACTGCGCGATGCCCAGCCGGGTAAGCACGGTGCGGCACTGTTCGGCCCAGGTGTTGGAGCAGATGCACATGCGTGCGCCCTCGGCCTGCAGCTTTGCCAGCATCGTGCGCACGCCGGGTTTCAGCTCCACGGTCTCGTACAATTCGGCGATCACCTCGCGCATCACGGAAAAATAGCTTTCCTCGGTCAGCGGCAGGCCGTACTCCCGGATCAGATACTGTGCGCCCTCCTGCATTCCCATGTTCAGCAGTGTGGCGCGCAGATCCCCCCGCGGGGTGCGGCCATAGCGGCGCAGCAGTGCGTCGGGGGCACCCTCCCACACCACGGTCATGCTGTCGGTCAGGGTGCCGTCCATATCAAAGATCCATTGCTTGCAGTGCATGAGAATGCCTCCTTTTGAGATCCTGACAAGTATACCATGTTTCTTTGCCGGGAGAAAGGCATCAATTTACAAAAAACGGAAGAAATTTCTCTGGAAATATGCTATAATCTGAACAAAACCGGAAACGATCAAAGGAGGCGGATGCAATGGATGAACGCAGTGCGCCGTGCAAAGCTCTGGTGCTGGCGGGCGGCGGAGCCAGGGGCAGCTATCAGGTGGGTGTGTGGCGCGCGCTGATGGAGCTGGACTGGCACCCGCAGATCATCACCGGCACCAGTGTGGGCAGCCTGAACGGTGCCATGTTCGTGCTGGACCAGTACGAGACGGCCCGCGATATGTGGCTGGCCATCCGCAGCAAGGATGTGATGGAGCTGCCGGAGGAGGATGCCGACCTTTCGGCCCTGCACCAGTTCCTGCGCAGCGTGGTGAAAGCCGGCGGCATGGATGTGACCCCGCTGGAAGAGATCGTGGAGCGGGTTCTGGACGAGGATGCCCTGCGCGCGGCTCCCATCCGCTTCGGCCTTGTCACGGTGGAGCAGCGGGGCTTAAAGCCCCGGGAGCTGACGCTGGACGAGATCCCGGCAGGAAAGGTCAAGGACTACCTGATGGCCTCCGCTGCCTGCTTCCCGGCGCTGCGTGCGCGGGAGATCGACGGGGTCAAGTTTCTGGATGGCGGCTACAGCGACAACATGCCCACCGGCCTTGCCAAACGCATGGGCGCGGATGAACTGGTGTGCGTCGATCTGGAAGGCGTGGGCATCACCCGCCCCAACCTCACCGGCCTGCCCACCGTGATGGTGCGCAGCTACTGGGAGCTGGGCGATATCCTGCACTTTGACCCCGACACCGCCCGCCGCAACATCGAGCTGGGCTACTATGATACCCGCCGCGCTATGGGATATCTGCGGGGGTGTGCCTATGCTGTCTCCTGTGATGCCCAGAGCTGCGCGGACGCTGCTGCGTTCCACGCAAAATTTGAGCGGGTGCAAAAGGCCGTGCGGGAGAAATACCCGGTCACCCTGACGGCGGATGCGGCCCTGCTGCTGGCCAAGATGAAGGATGCCGACCTTGCCCCGCTGGAAGCCGCCGCGGAAGATGCCGGTGTGGACCCGGCCCATTACTACACCACCCATACTTTGTGCGATGCATTCCTTGCAAAGTGCGATCAGGCACGGATGCAGAGCTTTGCACCGCTGTTTGAGGGCAGTGCCGATGCGGCGCGGGCCGCACTGGCCGCGCTGCTGCCCAATACCTTTTTGCAGGCGCTGGTCTGGCGCACCCTGACCACGCCGGAAGCCGAGCTTTTGCCGGAGGTGACCGAACATGAAAGTGTATAAAGGTTCCTGCGCTTCTCCCGGCCTTGTGCTGGGGCAGGTGAGCCGTCTGGAGCACCATGTGGAGACCACGACCGTGGGCCCCTTTAAACCGTCCCGGGAACTGCAGCTGCTCACCGATGCCATCCGCACGGCGCAGGACGAGCTGGAATCCATGGCAGACCGTGCCGCACCCAGCGAGCAGGCCATCTTCCAGTTCCAGAGCATGATGCTGGACGACGAGGGCATGATGAACGAGGTGCGCTTCTGCATCAATGCAGGCATTGGCGCGGCAGCGGCCATGAATCAGGTGGGCCAGCGCTACGCCGACCAGCTGGCCAACATGAAGGATAACCCCTACATGCAGCTGCGCAGTGCAGATATTCTGGATGCCGCCCGCCGCGTGGTGAACGTGCTGACCAACCGTCCCCGGGTCTGGCTGGCACTGGATCACCCGGTGATCCTGGCGGCAGAGATGCTGATGCCCAGCGATCTGTTCAGCGTTCCGGCGGGGATGATCCTGGGCATCATCACTTCGGAGGGCAATAAGCAGAGCCACGCGGCGATCATTGCGCGGGCCATGCACATTCCCTGCGTGGTGCAGGTGGGGCAGGCGTTCCTGAACGACTGCGACGGCCGCACCGTCATTCTGGACGCAACCAACGGCAACTGCATCCTTGACCCGGACGCCGTCGCCCGCCAGCAGGCAGAGGCCAGCATCTGCCAGCTCCAGCGCGAGGACGCGGAGATGAAGCAGCTGCACAGCCTGCCGGACGAAACGCGGGACGGCGAACCCTTTGAGCTGCTGGCCAACTGCTTCGGCCCGGAGGATATCGACACCGCCATGCAGTCCGGCGCAAAGGGCGTGGGGCTGCTGCGCAGCGGCTATATGATGCTGCCCGGGCGCATTCTGGACGAGCAGGAGCAGTATTTCTTCTACTGCTCCTGTCTGGCGGCGGCAAACGGCTGTCCGGTGACCGTGCGCACCTTCGACTTTGGCTCCGACCGCACCGTGGCCGACGCCAATCAGGGGCCGCAGTCCTCCAAGCTTGGCCTGCGCGGCATCCGCAACAGCCTGCGCCAGCCCCAGCAGTTCCAGACCCAGATCTGCGCTTTGCTGCGCGCCGCCGCCCGGGGGCCGCTGCGGGTGATGTTCCCCATGGTGACCGAGGTAGAGGACTGGGACGCCGCCATGAGCATTGTGGAGCACTGCCGCCAGAGCCTGCGGGAGCGGGGCGTGCCCTTTAACGAGAACACCCCGTTCGGCGTGATGTTGAGCATCCCCGCCGCCTGCCTGACCGTGGAGGACTTTGTAGCCCACGGCTGCGATTTTCTGGTCATCGGCACCAACGACCTGACCCAGTACACCCACGCCGCCGACCGCGAGCTTGCCAGCGCAGAGCACTACTACCGCCCCGCCAGTCCGGCTATGAAAAAGCTGATCACCATGGTGATGGATGCCGCGGGTGCGCACCACGTCCCGGTGACCATCTGCGGCCTTGCCGTGGGCAACCCCGCCAACACAGCGCAGTACCTGCACCTTGGTCTGCGCAGCTTCTCGGTAAGCCCGCAGAACCTGCTCAAGGTAAAACAGGCTCTGCTGGACACCGATGCCCACCCGGATGCAGGGGAAAATGCCTAAAAATGCTTTACAAAATGTAATATAACGCAAAATAATAAGAGGCTGTTGCACAAACCTTTGTGCAGCAGCCTCTTTCACTCTTTTTTTGTTATAGCTGTCGTTTTTCTTTACGACCCCCTTCCGTGAAAAAGCACCCCGGGAAAATCCGCAGATTTTCCCGGGGTGCCAATTTTAAATAATTATTCCGCTGAAGATGGTCAGAGCAAAGCGGAGACCATTTAAATCGTCAAGCGTCTTACTCCAGATTCCCCGTCAGGGTCATGACGGCGGAGAGCACCGCCAGCGGGGCGGTCTCGCAGCGGAGGATGCGGGGGCCAAGGCCCACCGTTTTTGCCCCGGCCTTGGCGGCCATTTCGGCCTCCTCGGCGGCAAAGCCGCCCTCGGCACCGGTCACGATGGCAAGGCGCAGCTTTTGCCCGTCGGCGGGCTTTGCCTCCGCCAGCAGCTGACGCAGGGGTGCGCCGCCGCACTCGTAGCAGAACAGCACAAGATCGTACTGGTCAAAGCTGCGGCACACTGCCCCAAAGTTCGGCAGCGGCAGGGCTACGTCCGGCAGAACGCCCCGGCCGCACTGCTTGGCGGCTTCCAGCGCAATGCGGTTGTAGCGCTCGTTCTTCTGCTCCTCCTTTTTGGGTGCAGCCACGCAGTAGCGACTGAAGAAGGGTACGATGTGGGCAGCGCCCAGCTCCACCCCGTGCTTGATGATCTGTTCCAGTTTGTCCTGCTTGGGATAGCCCGCCAGCAAAGTCACCTCCACGGTGGGCTCGGCGGCGCTGGGGTAGCCCGGCTCTACGGCAAAATCCACCCTGTCCTCCCCAAAGCCGGTGATGGTGGCGGTGTACTCTATGGCGTTGCCATCGCAGAGGATGACGGTATCCCCCGGCTTTGCCCGCATCACCCGGGCAAGGTGATGGGCGTCCGCACCCCGCAGGGTGGCGGTGCCGTCGGAGATCTCGGTGGTAAAGTAGCGGTGCGGCATACTGTGCGCTCCTTCTTATAATATTTGAATCTCAGGCCTTTTTGCAGACGATGCACTCCCAGCCGCGCTTTTCCTTGACTTCCACCACGGACAGACCGGCTTTTTCCAGCCCAGCGATCACTTCGTCCTTGCGGCTGTCGATGATGCCGCTGGCAATAAAGGTAGCGCCCTCGGCCATCAGGCCGGGTACGGCGGGGGCAAGGCTGAGGATGGCGTTGGCCACGATGTTGGCGGTGATGATATCATAGGTGCCGCTGGCCTTATCGGACAGGTCGCCCACCAGCACGGTCAGCTTATCCTGCACGCCGTTCAGGGCTGCGTTCTCCCCGGCGGTGCGCACCGCCACAGGGTCGATGTCCACACCCTCGGCGCTGGCAGCACCCAGCTTGAGGGCGGCAATGGCAAGGATGCCGCTGCCGGTGCCGATATCCAGCACCCGCTCGCCGCCGCGCACCTGCTCGTCCAGCGCTTCAAGGCAGAGGCTGGTGGTCTCGTGACCGCCGGTGCCGAAGGCAAGGCCGGGGTCAAGGATCAGCTTTACCCGGTCGGTGTCGTACTGCTGCCACGAGGGCACCACAGCCAGACGGCTGCCGATCTCCATGGGGTGATAATATTTGCGCCAGCCGTTCTGCCAGTCCTCCTGCTCCACGCCCTCGGTCTCCACGGTGTAGGGGATGCCGGCGGCTTCCATGCGGGCGGCGATGAGCGCCAGTGTCTCCACCTGAGAAGCGCCCGGCTCCAGATACAGATGGATGATCACGGTATCCCGGGGCTTGTCCAGCAGCTCCTGCTCGATCAGGTCCACATGGGCGATCTCGGCCACCTGCTGCTCAATGTCGCTGTAATCCTCGATGTAGATGCCGCCCTCGGCGATCAGGGTGGCAACGGCTTCGGCGTTTTCGGCATCAGCCTTGGCCACGGTCAGGCGGATATCGGTCCATTCCATAGTACAAGTCTCCTTTTTGTATGCTTGCCCTTCCGGCAGCGCCGGAGGGAAAAATTCTGTTACCTGTATAGTACCCGATTCTGCGCCCGGATGCAAGCCCCCCGGCAAAACCGGCGGCGCTGCCGCCCGAAAAGGTGCACAGATTGACTTTCGGTAAAACATCCGGTATGCTATACTGGACAAGGCAAAAAACGTGATGCTGCGCAAAGCGGCATCGGAAAGGGATCTTTATCGTATGTGTACCAAAACCTTCACATGGCGGCTGCTCACCGGCTCCGAGCTGACCGAGGTGTATCTGAACGAGATGCGCCGGGATTTCCCCGCCGGGGAGCTGAAGCCCCTGAGCATGATCCTGACCAGCGAAGCGGACGGCACCGCCCACACATGGGGCGTGTTTGACGGCGACACGCTGGCGGCTTATCTTTTGATGGTGCGGCCAGAGGGCTGCCGGGTGAGCCAGCTGGATTATTTTGCCGTCGTGCCCGCCTACCGCGCCCACGGCATCGGGGCACAGCTGCTGGCGCAGCTGCCCGCCCACGAGGGCGACGCCGAAGCGATCCTCATCGAGGCCGAGATGCCGGAAAAGGCCGAGGACGCCGCTATGGCCGTGCGGCGTCTGGGCTTCTACGCCCGCTGCGGCGCATGGGACACCCACTACACCGAGCATCTTTTTGACGCATGGTTCCGTATTCTGGTGCTGGACTGCCCGGGCTGTGCCTCCCTTGCCCCGGAAGCTGTGGTAGAGGCACTGGCCGACTGCTACCGCCGCACCATCAGCGAGACCGAGTGGCAGAAGTACGTGCAGTTCTACTGCCCGGACGGAACAAAATACTGCTGAGCAGAAGGCGCTCTGTGCAAATTATGTGTACAGAGCGCCTTTTTGTCATATTTTTGTTGACAGACTCCCAAAAAGTGGTACGCTAAAAACACAGAAAAACGCTTTTAGAGGAGGGCAATATTATGGCAGAAAAAATGACCCGGCGTACCTTTATGAAGAGCGCAGCAGCTGCGGCTGCAGCAATCTCTTTGTCCGGCGTGCTGGTCGGCTGCGGCGGCAGCGGTCAGCTGGCAGACGACGAGGTCCAGATCGGACCCTTCACCGTGAAGGTCTTTGGTCTGGATGTGGATCTGGGCACGGAATCCGGCACGGACAAGGGTGCCATCACCGGCAAGGTGAGACTGCGCTATGACGCCGGCGGCGGCAGCTGGCAGGGCGGACAGTACGGCGACATGTTCCAAGCTTCCGTGGGCGCAGCAAAGCTGAAGCAGGTATCCCCCGCCGGGACTTTCTTTGTCTCCGACACGCTGTTGGGTAAGCCCTTTGCCACAGAGGAAAAAGATCTGAGGCTGAACTTCCCCGATGCAGAAATCAAGGAAGCTTACCGGAATGGTCAGCCTGCGGTGCTGAAGATCGTCATCAACGGCATCAGCGAGACGTTGTTCCTTGTCAAGAAGAATGGCGGCTATGCAGCCACCAAGACTCTGCCTTCCCTTACCACGGTTTGACCCGCAGACCCTTTTGCCCCGAGCATTCTTTGAAAGAGTGCCCGGGGCTTTTTGTCGTTTTGCCCAGCCGGAAAATGGCATTTTCGGCATATTTATCCTGTTTGTAAAATTTGAGTACAGGCTTTTCATGCCGGCTTTACGCAGGCTTGACACAGCCGCCGGAGCCTGTGCAAAAGCTTTACCTCCATTTTGCGCGTACATGGTCGCAGCGCGCACGGCGGTGCGGTACAATTAGGCCGTTCCCAAGGAAAACACAAGAAAACATCGGCCGAAAATGCATTTCGGCATTTATTGGAGGAAAAGGGTTATGAAAAAGATCACTCGTCGTTCGTTTATCACTGTCTGCGGCGCTGCTGCTGCGGCTATGGCTCTGACCGCCTGCGGCGGCGCCGCCTCTTCCACTGTGGCATCCTCTGCTGCGGAGTCCACCTCTTCTTCTGCCGCTGCTGAGACCGCTGCAGGCACCCTGTCCGGCAATGTGGCTACCGGCGGTTCTACCTCTATGAAGAACGTCATCGCTGCCCTGACCGAGGGCTTTGCCGAGGTCGAGCCGGGCGTCACCGTCAGCTACGACCCCACCGGTTCCGGCGCAGGCATCACCGGCGCTACCGACAAGACGCTGGACATCGGCCTGTCCTCCCGCGCCCTGAAGGACGACGAGAAGAACGACGTGGACGGCACCACCGTGGCTCTGGACGGCATCGCCATTGTTGTCAACAAGGCCAGCAAGGTGGCAGACCTGACCGTGGACCAGCTGAAGCAGATGTTCACCGGCGAGATCACCAACTGGAAGGATGTGGGCGGCGACGACGGCGAGATCGTTCTGGTGGGCCGTGAGGCCGGTTCCGGCACCCGCGATGGCTTTGAGAGCATCGTGGACGTGAAGGACAGCTGCAAGTACGCACAGGAGCTGACCGCCACCGGCGCTGTCATCAGCGCTGTGGAGGCAAACCCGCTGGCCATCGGCTACGCTTCCCTGTCCGCTGTGGGCGACACCGTTGCCATGGTCACCGTGGAGGGTGTGGAGTGCAGCGAGGACACCGTGAAGGACGGCAGCTACAAGATCCAGCGTCCCTTCGTGTTCGTCACCAACAAGAGCGTGACCCTGTCGGAGCAGGCACAGGCCTTTGTGGACTTTGCCACCAGCAAGGACGCTGCCGACCTCATCCGCACCGCAGGCGCTGTGCCCGTGAACGAGTAAAAGGCGCTCAAGGTCAGCCCGGCTGGGAGTTCCCCCGCGAAATTCGGGGCTTCCAGCTCCCGCCCTATTGCCTACGGCAACAGGGTCCCACCCTCGGATCATTCGCTGGTGAAACTCCCGGCCGAACTGACCCGGCAACAGGGATGGGAGGATGATAAAATCAGCCCGCCGCGCCGGCCTGCCGTTTCTGCGAGCCGACGCGGCTTTTATAAAGGATTTCAGCTATGAACAAAAAATCCTATCTGCGCCGGGTACGCCTGCCCCGCACCCCCGCCGACTGGCTGGAAGCGGTGATGAATTTCATCTTCTTCCTGTGCGGAATGCTGGCGGTGTGCTGTGTGGTGCTCATCTCGGTGTACATGGTGGTCTCCGGCGTGCCGGCTATCCATAAGATCGGCATTTTCAAATTTCTGTTCGGCACAAAATGGGCGTCCACCGCGGCAGAGCCGCTGTTCGGCATTCTGCCCTTCATCCTGTCCAGCGTCTACGGCACGCTGGGCGCCACCATCCTCGGCGTGCCCATCGGCCTGCTGACGGCAGTGTTCCTCTCCAAGGCCGCAGACCCAAAGCTGCGCACCGTGGTGGTCACCGCCATCGAGCTGCTGTCCGGCATCCCCAGCGTGGTGTTCGGCCTGCTGGGCATGCAGGTGCTGGTGCCCGCCGTGGCAAAGACCTTCGGCAAG
>OGMB01001123.1_pt1 | contig 12506 bp, 12 predicted proteins | sample 1573001 | NCBI WGS metagenome assembly OGMB01 (sample SAMEA2581921, study PRJEB24529) | metagenome | biome: Human gut stool | place: China | collected 2011
TTGGTGTTTATCTAATGTTGGGGATGCGTAGAAGTAAACTGTTTGGTATGCTTCTTTCTGCCGTTATTCCTACTTATGATGTGTTTGAACTTAATTCAACCGCATATGCTGTCAGCGAATATATGGAAACTATTTCACTTCGTGAATTTTTGCTTCGCAATCCTGACGGCAACATTCTTTGGGAACAGGCACGAATTATGTTTATGCCCGTGCTTACTACTCTTGAAGCACTTCATTCAAAAGGTATTATTCACGGTGGTATTTGCCCTGATAACCTTGTGCTTTGCAGGGACGGTAAGGTTAGGCTTAAAGGTTTTTGCATTGCCGAGGCAAATACTATGTCAAGTGAGCTTGAATTTAATGTAAATGACGGTTATACAGCACTTGAACAGTATGAGAATAATCATAAGATGTGCCCTGCAACTGATATATATGCATTTTCGGCTTGCATTTTTAGGGCGCTTGTCGGTCAAAATCCGCCTGATGCTAAGTCAAGGGAACTTAATGATAAATTGATGATTCCTAACACGATTGCCGAAAAAATACCGACTTATGTTATCCGTGCGCTCGGCGGCGGATTGCAGATTTACCCTGAAAAAAGAACGCAGGATGTCAATACTTTCCGTGAACAGCTTAACGCATCGCCTACCGTAATTGCAACTGCTTCGCAGGATGAAAAAGTGCAAAGGGAAAATAAGCGTACTGAAAAAGCGGAAGATTTTGAACCTGTTATTAAAGAAGAACATTACAAGGGCTATCCCGTTTATGATGATAAGCCAAAGAAAAATAAGAATAATAAAATTATAATAGTGGTTTTGGTTATTCTTATTATTGCGGCAATCGGCGCAGGTGTATATGTTGCCAAAAACGGCGGAATCGGCAAAAAAGAGGAAAACACCTCGCCAAGTGTTGCTGTGGCGCAATATGAAGTTCCTGATTTTGTATCAGCAGGGTATAACCAAAGTGATATTGAAAATAACGGTGCTTGGAATAAGCAGTTTAAACTTACTTTTACTTCTAAATATTCAACCGATGTTGAAGAGGGAATAGTATTTGAGCAAAGTATAGAAGCCGGCAAAAAAGTTGATCAAAATACCGAAATTGTTCTTACCGTCAGCAAAGGTGTGCAGACTGAAAGTGTACCTAATGTTGCAGGGCAAACAGTTGATGAGGCTACAAAAGCTCTTACAGATAAAGGATTTAAGGTATCAACCGTTGAAGTATATAACGATGGTTCACACACTGCAAATACCGTTAAGGAAAGTTATGCAAGTGCGCCGGCAGCAGGTTCAACAGCAGCAGTAGGTGAAGAAATTGTGCTTCAGGTTTACGGTGAAGCACAAACTACAACAGCAGCGGTAGAGCCTGAAAACGAAATCGGCACTGACTGATAAATTATAATGCAAAACACAAAAAAGCAGAGTTCATTGAACTCTGCTTTTTGTGTTTTAACCAAATAATAATATCAAAATAATTATAATCAATGCGGTAATTCCAAGCCCGATAAAGAATTTTATTGCCCGGTGAACTGCATCAAATGTATTTGTAGGCATAATTTGGTAAAATAAATATTTTAAAGGTTCTTTTACTTTTTCGCCTACTAAATCCTTAAATCTTAAATCATATGTTTTAAAGGTGCTGTCTTTATTTAATTCAATAACTCTTACACCGCGGTCTTTTCCCGGCCCGTAAACATGAAAACCGGCGCCCTGAGTGTAACCTAAGTCAATACCGTCAACTTTACCGTTAAATGAATTATTATGGTCGTGGCCGAAGTATACGCCTAAAACTTCGCCTTTTTCCTTAAAAGCGTCAAATTCGCCGCTGTTAATTTGCGGGTCGGCAGGGGATTCCTTCATAAAACCGTTTGCATTAACTTTATCTTTATTTAAAACATAAAATCTGTTTGCGTGTGTTCTGAATCCTCTTACAGCACCCTTTGTATTTTTCTTTACTTCATTTAAAAGCTCAAAAATTTCACATACCGGAATGTGCTGAATTACTATTGATGGGATAAGGTGTCCGTATTTTTCTTCATATGAATCACGCTTTTTTTTGTACCATTCAATTTGATTTTCGTGTACATTATCATATCCTATTTCCAAGTTTGAATGGCTGTCGATGAGATAAAGCAAAAATTTTAATTCATCGCCGTCTTTTATTTCTATAATATGATTTGCACAGCCGTCAATATCTTTTTCGCTTTCGCCTACAAAACAATCAAATTCCTTGTAAATTTCAAACTGCTCTTCGTTTGATAATCCTACTTGCCTGTCGTGATTGCCAAAGCAAATTGTAAACGGAATTTTTCTGTTTTGGCAAGGTTTTGTTAAAATATCAAGTGAGTTTTTTATAGCGTCACGGTTGCCTTTAAAAGTTCTTTTGCCCCATATTTGGTCACCGGAATAAACAACTAAATCAGGCTCAACCCTGTCAAGCGCGCTGTTAATAAGGTCGAGTGTATCAGGGCTGATTTTTTTGCCCTCTTGCGTATCGGCAATTTGCAATATTTTGAAAGTGTCATTTTTGAAACTCAGCATTTCATCACCTCAAAAGTCATTTTACCATATTACGCTCTTGACTGCAATATACAAAACTCGTATAATATTAAAGTGACGAATTTGAAATTAAATAACTGCCCGTAGCACAGTGGCTAATGCATTAGATTCCGATTCTAACGAGCGAGAGTTCAAATCTCTCCGGGCAGACCAAAGCCTTACCATTGCTTATACAATGGTAAGGCTGTTTTTTATTTTTTTATGAATTTTTTGATGATTGCAAAGATAAGCACACCTATTAAACCGCTTACGGTATTTAAAATAATATCGTTTATATCAAGTGCGCCTGTTGCAAAAATATATTGCAAAATCTCAATTACAATAGGGATTAAAACTACAAAGGAAATATTTTTATATTTATTATTGCCTTTTGTAAACAGGCATATGAAAAATCCCATAGGTATAAATGCGGTGAGATTTAGCAGCAAAACTGCTTTTTCCTCATTCAACATTGCAGATACAGAGGGGATAAAATTGGTAGTCTGAAATCTTAACGGTCTTATAAATGACCAGTATACACCGAAAAGTTTGTGAATTATTAAACCTCTGTCAATAAAAAATACCCATATTAAAAATAAATACAGTGTAAAAACGATTATTGATAAAGGTTTTATTTTCTTTTTCATTTGCCACCTCTTTATTCATTATGAATTGCTGTGAGTGCGCTTACTTTTACACTCTTATTAGCAGGCGAAAGCCCTGCGAGTACACCCACACCGACGGAAAAAGCGATACCTAAAATTGCAAGCCACCACGGAATTGAAGATACGCATATTTTCATTCCCATACTTGTATCAACCATACTGCTCATAACCTTGCCCGCTATCAGATTCGCTATTATAGATATAATATAACTTATTATAATTCCTATTACACCGCCGAACATTCCTATAATTCCTGCTTCATAAAGGAAAATATCTTTAATATCCCTGATGTCGCATCCGAGCACTTTCATTATGCCTATTTCTTTTGTTCTTTCAAATACACTCATAACCATAGTGTTGCTGATACCAAAGGCTGCTACAAACATTGAAACCCCGCCGATTGCACCGAGAATGAGCTGCACTATTCGCATAACTTTTTTCTGTTCTTGTAATCCTTCATCATCAGTTGAGCAACTGTAACCTTTATCTTGAATTTTTTGCTTTACTTCTGAAACACTTTTAGTGTCATCGCAATAAACATTGATGGAACTGTATGAAAGTTTATAGTTTTTAACAGAACTTAATCTGTTACTTTCGCTAACAAGCTGTTTGGCTCTGTCAAGGTCAATAAAAATTGCATTTGATGCTTCATAGTCGTTGCTTGTTTGCTTTAATGTGCCGATAACATTCAGCTTTTGCGTGCCGCCGGCAGCCTGATTTTTGCTGTCATCGCTGTTGCTGTTGTTATTATCATTTGTCATATTGTTGCTTGATAAATCATCACTTGATTGCTGATTTTTTGCGTTTATAGTGAATGTGTCTTTCATAAAGTCAAATTCACTTTCACTTATGTTGTAATTTTCATCATATTTATATTTTGGGTTGTTACCCTGAACGTCGCTAAAATATTGAATTATATCTTTACCGAAAAAGCAAGCATTTCTTTCACTATATTTTTTAAAATCGCCCTGATCGGTTTTATAACCGATCATTTCCATTTCTTTTAGCGGAATTCCGTAAACACTGCCTGAATAATTGTATTTACCGTGAGCAATGTTTACATATTGGCTTATTTCAAGAGTGGGTACAACCGTTTTTACATTATCAAGCTTGGAAAAATAGTTCACTGCACTTTCATCAAAAGGCATTGCTTTCTGAACTTCGCCCGTTGAATCATTTGTATAATCCCCCATAGAATATACAGTTATTTTATTGAGTGTAGAATTCTGCTCATACTGTGAAGTAATCATTTTATCAATACCAATACCTATTGATAACATTATAATGATTGCACAAGTACCTATAACTACACCTGCAATAGTCAGTCTTGTTCTTGTTTTTCTGTTTCGTAGATTTTGCCAAGCCATTGCAAAGATGTCAGATTTTTTCATCGAACTTTACACTGCCTTTCTTGTGCTTTCTCTTTTTAATTATTACTACTGCCGCAATTACTACTGCTGCTGCACCCACACCGCATCCAATGTAGATTTTAGTTTTTGATGTGCTGTGGTCGTCTTGTACTTCTTCGTTATCTGTATTATCTGTACTGTCATTGATGTTGTCAAACGGGTCAGTTGGTTTTTCAACTTTTACTTTGAATTCCTGCTCGATTGATTTTTTGTCCATATTTTCATTTTCATATTCAAATATGAGCTTTAATTTGTATTCACCTGTTTTATCAAATGTTACAGGCAGGGTATAGTTACTTGCAAATTGGCCGCCTGCTTCAATATTTCCTACATATGCACTGTTGAGTTCTTTTCCTTTAGAGTCAACAAGCTTAACAGTACCGTTAGAAAGTTTTGTTTGCCCCATATTTATGATTTGAAACGAACAATCGCTTTCTTCATCAACATTTACTGTTTTATCTGCTAAAGCAATTTGCTGGAATTGAACTTTATCAGGCTGAACTACCGGAACACTCATTGTTAAATCGTTGCTTGCACTTTGCTTTCCGCCTTCAATGTATTCAAATGATACGGTTGCGGTAATAGGGTACACACCTGATTGCGCACTGCTTAAGCAAGCAAATTTTTTGCTTACGCTTATTGTTTGATTTGGCTTGATTTCTTTGACTGAAATAGTATCCGTTCCGTCTGCAACAACAAAGCTGTCACCGCCGGCAAGTTTAATAAGCACATTTTGCGCTTTGATTTTAGATGAATTGTTTTTCACATTAAAATTTAATGTGAATTCTTTGCCGCCCGAAATTGCACTTTTGCCATAATTGCCTTGCTGTTTTTCGCCTTTGTCAGTAAATTCGTATGTTACAACTGCGTTTATAGGATACATTCCTGCACCTGTACTTTTGTTAACTACAAATGCTTTTGAAAATGAAGCTGTTGATTTTTTTGCTATTGACGATTTATAAATGGTATCAACATCGCTTGCAATTGCAAATGCATCGCCGCCTGAAAGCTTGATGTTAACATTGCTTATGTCATAAGCGGTACTCTTGTTTGCAAGTTTAAAGCTTAATTTGAAATTATCGCCTGAAAGTAAGTTTGACTTATTTACAGAAAAATTAGCTGTAAGGCTTGGTGAGTTTTGATTACTTTGCTGTGATGTTTGGCTGGCAGAAACCGGAACAGTGTATGAAAATTCGGAGCTTGCGCTAACTGTTTCGCCGTTTTCTACATAATCATATGTTGCACTTATTGTAATAGGATACATTCCGGCAGCTGTTGCGTTATTTACAAAAAAGCTCTTGCTAAACTGAGTGCTTGCTCCTTTTGCCAGGGAAGAAGCGTAAATGGTATCAACATCATTTGCTACCGTGAAATTTTCGCCGCCTGAAAGGCGCATATTAAGATTTTTAATATCAACACTTGTGCTTTTGATTTTGTAAGTAAACTTAAATGTGTCACCTGCATAGATTGTTTTTTTATCAAGCGAAAATGAGTCTGCAATCAAGCTTGAAGCTGAACTGCTTTTTGGTACATCGTCACTTGCAAGTGCAAAAGTCTGCGGTGCAATAATCATAATTATTGCAAGTATAATTGATGTGAATAACTGTGTTTTTTTCATTGTCTTCTCTCCCTTACTTTGTGTTATAATCTTTTGAGACGATTTTTCCGTCACAAATATTTACTGTAATGTCAGAATATTTTGCAACATTTGAATCGTGAGTTACCATTACCAAAGTTTGATTCTTTGTGTATACAAGCTTTTGTATAAGTTCCATAACTTCAAATGTAGTCTTACTGTCAAGATTACCTGTGGGTTCGTCAGCAAAAACTACACTTGGGTCTGTTACAAATGCTCTTGCAATGCCTACACGCTGTTGCTGGCCACCACTCATTTCTTTTGGCTTGTGATTATATCTGTTATCAATGCCGACAAGCTTTAGCAATTCCATTGCTTTTTGCTCTCGCTCCTCTTTGCCTACACCTTTAAACATAAGCGGAAGTGCCACATTTTCAAGTGCAGTCATTGTGGGCAGCAAATTATATGATTGAAAAATAAAGCCTGTAAATTTTTGCCTGAATTTTGCCAAATCTGATTCACTCAAATTGTCAATCCTGTACTTGCCGATGTAAACTTCGCCACCGCTTGGGCGCTCAATTCCGGCAAGCATATTAAGAAGTGTACTTTTGCCTGAACCTGATGTACCGAGTATTGCGCAAATTTTGTTTCGCTCAATTTCAAGGTTGACTTTATCAAGCGCAATTACTTCTTCTTCGCCGACTTGATAATGACGCGATAAATCAACTGTTTTAATTAAAATATCACTTGCCATACCATACTCCTTTAATATATACTTTTTATCAACTGTGCTAATTGTAATATCACAGTTAACTTTCAGCTTCAGTATATCATTGCAATATCCCGTTGTCAATCATTTTTTTATCTTTTTTTCATTTTATTTTCTATTGAATTTGATAATAATAGGTGTATAATATATAAGTATTATTTATTGGAGGGTGAAATTATGTTAGATAAGCGTAAAGTTGTTATCATCGGTGCCGGCCATGTAGGCTCTCATGTTGCAATGGCACTCTGTTTTCAAGGCACTTGTGATGAGATAGTATTTATTGATATTGACCGAGAAAAAGCAGTTGCAAACTGCTATGATGTTGCCGATGCTTGCTTGTTTTTATGTTCGACTACTAAAATAAAAGTAGGGGATTACGAGGATTGCAGGGATGCCGATATTGTTGTAAATTCAATCGGTATGCCGCGTAAACCGGGCCAAACAAGGCTTGATATGCTTGATGATTCAATTAGAATGATGAAAGATGTTGTAAATAACCTTAAGCCTATTGATTTTAAGGGTATTTTTGTTTCAATTACCAATCCAGCCGATGTTATTGCAAATTATGCAAGGTTTCATCTCGGACTTCCTAGGGAAAGATGTTTTTCAACCGGTACTTCGCTTGATACAGCAAGGCTTAAAAGAACCGTAAGCGAACTCGCTGATATTGACAGAAGAAGTGTTACCACCTGTGCAATCGGCGAACACGGTGATTCATCATTTGTTCCTTTCTCAACTCTTACACTCGGCGGTAAAAATTACAAAGAGCTTCAAAAAGCTAAGCCTGAAAAGTATGGCAAGCTAACTGAGGAATTTGTACTCGAAAGAACTCGCTATATAGGATACGATATTATCAACGGTAAAGGCTCTACTGAATTTGGTATCGGTGCTGCTTGCGCAGATATTTGTAAGGCAATCTTCCACGATGAAAAAAGAGTTATACCGGCTTCCGTTTTGCTTCAGGGCGAATATGGAATTGACGGTGTTGCCTGCGGTGTACCTTGTGTTATCGGCAGAAACGGAATTGAAGATATTATCGAACTTGAGCTTAATGATAAAGAAAAAGAACAGATGGCGCACACTTGTTCTGTAATCAAAGAATATTGCGAAAGAGCTGAAAAAGTACAGTAAAGCAACAGAAAACCCCGTAAGTTTAAAACTTACGGGGTTTTGTTATTTTGCTTTAGTTGTTGTTTCGCTTTTTGACTTATAATCCTTATAGCGATTTTCAAGCTTTTTGTACTCACCTGACTTAAGGTCTTTCATAAGTACATCCTGCCCGTCAAATGAAATATAATACTCACCGACAGGGGTGAGTGAATATGTTTCTTTGCCGTCAGCATTCTTTTCGCTGTTCTTTTTCATAACATTTGCTGCAACTTTAACATATTCTTTTTTATCAATTTTTTCACCGCTTGAAGAAATCATAAATGAATACTTTTCCTTGACTTTGTCAAGCCCGAGTTCTTCAGGGGTGTAAGCATTTTTGATAAAATCAATTGCATCTTTATCTTTGATTTTCGCTTTATCGGTAGGATTTTGAACTGTGAATGAAGTAGATTCGCTTTTTGTTGTCGTTTCTTTTTTATCATCTGCTTTTGAGCAGGCAACAAAAACGCAACATACGGTAATTACTGCAAGCAATACTGCTAATAATTTTTTCATCGCAAAAAAGCCTCTCCTTTAATGATTATTCATCATCTTCTGCTTCTTCAACCTCAAATTCAAGCATTTCGCCGCAATTTGGGCAAGGAACAGTTCCGTTAAGTGCTGTTTCGGCATCAACTGTGAATGGAGTGTTGCAAAGCGGGCATTCAACTTCAAATTCTTCCTCGTCTTCGTCATCGTCATCGCAGCAATCGTCGCAATCACACTCGTCATCATAATCATCGTATACATATTCTTCAAGGTCTGCTAAATCTTCGTCAACAGCGTCAACTTGGTCTGCAAGCATTTCAACACCGTCTGTCATATCATCAATATCTTCAACAATATTTGAAAGTACATCAACAATGGCAGAAAAAACCTTGGTTTCCTTTTTGTTATCGCCAAGGTCAAGACCTTCAATTAAACCTTTAAGATAGCCTAAGCTTTCAGTTGTATCCATAATAAAAATCCTTTCTTATTGAGATGAATAAGTTATAATAACTTATGCTCTTTCCATATATTCGCAAGTTCTTGTGTCGATTCTAATCATATCTCCTTCGTTAATGAAGAGAGGAACACGAATTTCTGCACCTGTTTCAACCTTTGCAGGCTTAAGTGTATTAGTAGCTGTGTTGCCCTTAAGGCCAGGCTCTGTTTCTGTAACTTCAAGAGTAACGAATGTAGGTGGTTCAACACCAAATACCTTACCTTTGTATGAAAGGATACGGCAAACTTCGTTTTCCTTAACAAACTTGAAGTTATCTGAAAGATCAGATTCTGATACAGGAATCATTTCAAATGTATCATTATCCATAAAGTAGTAAAGACCTTCATCATTGTATGAATAAGTCATTTCTTTTCTTTCAATGTATGCAGTAGGGTACTTAGCTGATGGGTTGTAACTCTTTTCAACTACTGAACCTGTAATAACATTCTTTGTTTTTGTTCTTACAAAAGCGGCACCCTTGCCCGGCTTAACATGCTGGAATTCGATAACCTGAAGCACATTGCCATCCTCTTCAAAAGTAACGCCGTTTCTGAAATCACCTGCTGAAATCATATTTTCTACCTCCGAGTAAAAATGTAATTTTATAATAATTAAAATTGGTATATTATATTTTATAATATTTCCATCAATAAATCAATACCCATTTTATAACTATCCTTGCCATATCCGCAAATTTGTTTAACGCATACATCTGTAATTACAGAAATTTTGCGAAAAACTTCTCTTTTATGAATATCTGACATATGAACTTCTACAAATGGGGTGAATTCCTCGATGGCGTCACGAATTGCATATGAATAGTGAGTGTACGCACCGGCGTTGATAACCACACCGTCAAATTCATCACGGCTTTCGTGTATGACATCGATTATATCACCCTCGTGGTTAGACTGAAAGAATGAAACTTTTGCACCGTGAGCTTTACCGTAAAGTTTTAATTCATCATTGATTTGCTTCAAAGTTTCGCCGCCGTATACACTCTTTTTTCTAATCCCGGTCATATTGAGATTAGGTCCGTTAAGTACAAGTATTTTTTTCATTAAAATCACCGTAAATAAAAAATAATGGGAGCAGTAATCTGCTCCCATATGTATAATTATTTATACTTTCTTTTACGAGCAGCCTCGCTCTTCTTTTTACGAGCAACAGAAGGCTTTTCATAATGTTCTCTCTTGCGAACTTCCTGGATGATACCATCACGAGAAGTCTGACGCTTGAATCTTCTGAGTGCGCTGTCAAGAGATTCATTTTCTTTAACTTTTACTTGGCTCATTTTATTCCCTCCCTCCGACCTCTTCGGGGGTATTTGATACTTTTATTTGAATATCTGCACAAGATTATATACAAAAATATATCGCTTGTCAAGTATTTTGTTAATAAATTTATCAATATTTGTAAAATTGTGAATGATAACTAAAAAATATGCCGAATACGATAATTTTTGTGATAAAAAATAAGGCTATCACAATTGATAGCCTTATAAAAACCGTATTTCGTTTTAAAATTAAGCTTCTTTTTCTTCCTTCTTTTCTTTGAGAAGAACGAACTTTTCCATAGGGAAGAGAACTACCATTTGTACAAAGCCTGCTGCAAGGCCTGCAATAGTTCTTGCAAGACCGTTTAACCAAGCCCATGGAGCTTTTGCGATAATACCAACTAACCAACCCTGGAACCAAGTTGAGAAGAGGATTAAAGCAATCATAAGTACAATATAGATAGCGAAGTTGTACCAAGGTGCATCTGACTTAAATGTTGTCTTCTTGTTCTGATAGAAACCGTAAATATTAGCAATAAGGTTTGAAAGGAAGAACGGAAGTAAGTAACCCCAAGTTACTACACCGTCGACAACATATTTAGCGATTTGCTTAGCACCCTGAGCTGTTGATGCATCAAAGATTACATCCGGCTTGAAGATTCCCTGAAGGAATCCAGGAAGTGTAGCTGTAACGCTGTCAAAGATGAGTGGGAGAACATTTGCAAGAACAAGCTGAATGATTGTTACAAGTCCTGATACTACAAGGAATTTAACAAACTGCCATACCGTCTTGATAAATGAACCCTTTTCCTCAGCAGCACTGTCAATACCGCCAAGACTGATTTTTTTCTTTTCGTCTGCCATAATTTTACTCCTTTAAATATGTATAAAAATTTAAGACGGTAATATTATATCAATAATTTACCGTTATTGCAATGCTTTTTTTACGAAAATAGCAAACCAAGCATTGCTGTGCCGGATATTGCGTGAATAATTGCAATAACAGCCCATACAACAAGTGCAACCAAGCCTACTGCAACAGCAAGGATAAGTACCACAAGCAAAATAAGAATTAAAAGAACGAGCGGGCCTTTTTTGCTCTTTTTAACAGTGTCTTTAAATTCTTTTTCATCAAATATTTCTTTAGGTGCAGGGTTTTCATCATCATAAATAGGGTAGAGCGGAAGTGTAGCTTTTTCATCGCAATAACCCGAATTCCAAAGAAGCGGTTCAACAAGACCTCTTACGCTTGTAGCACCCTTTAAGAATTTGCCTATGCTTAAGTGAATTGTGTTAAGGAATGAATCAATTATATTGAGAAGACCGCAGGTGAGTTTGTACTCTCTTGTTTCAGGGCCGTAAGGTGAATCGCCGCAGTAAAGATTTTGGATAAGCTCAAGGATAAAATCAATAACCTTGTTGTCTGCAATATCCGCAATGTCGGATTTTTTAAGTCCGCTTTCTTTTTTGCAAAGTCGCCAGATTTTCTTAAAGGTTAAGTGGTTAAGAAACTTTCCGACAGGCTTAATTATCCACGCAAATTTCTTTACGGTTTCGCCCGGAACGGAAAATGCAGGCGTCATCTCGGCAAGGCGGTCAATGTCATTTCCCATAGCCCAAAGGACCTCTTTAATCATACCAAAGAAGAAATTCATCATATAGTCGGGGAAGCTCCTGCCCTTTGTGTCAATTTCCTTCACATTATCAATATAAACTGTGTCGACATCTATTTTTGCATTCTTTGGGTCAAAGGTAATATTTCTCATAGCCGGCGGACAGCCGATAAATGCACCGCAAGCTACATCGTAAAATTTATTTCCTTTTTTGGTGGTGACAACGCTTATATCGTGAACATGGGTATGACCTGTAATCATACAGGAAAGTCCTGCGTCAGCAAAGGTTTCACGAGTGGTTTCATAATTTCTCTGCATATTTCCGCCGCCGATAATGTTATAAAACGGCGATGGAGAAATCATAGGGTGGTGAGTCATCGCAATAACAAATTGGTCATTTTTCTTTGCATCTTCAAGCTGTTCCATAATCCAGTTCATACAATCATCGGAAAAGCCTGAACCGCTTTCACCCTCAGGTTTGTAGTTAGTATCATCATTAAGTGCAAAAAGCCTGTAACCGGGAGCGA
>OGMB01001125.1_pt1 | contig 12495 bp, 12 predicted proteins | sample 1573001 | NCBI WGS metagenome assembly OGMB01 (sample SAMEA2581921, study PRJEB24529) | metagenome | biome: Human gut stool | place: China | collected 2011
GGTGTTGCTCCAGCCCTTCAGAAAGAGAAGCATCACCCAGGCGGAACAGCGCCGGTTTACCGTTGTTGCGGGTAGACTCGGCGGTGGTGCCATCGTCGAGTTTTAGCGTGAAGTGCACCAGGACGGCGCTATTGCTCTGTACAGATTCAGACATGCAGGTTTGCTCTTATATTTTGAGGATTTTTGCCGGATGCGGCCTACGATTTCGCAGCAATCTGTAGGCCTTATCCGGCAGGGTTTATTATTGTTTTTTCGCTTTAGAAGGCAAAAAACCTTCCAGCACAATCAGTGCCGCACCGACACAAATGGCAGTATCGGCAAGGTTGAAGGTGGCGAAGTGCCAGTCGCCGACGTAGAAGTCGATCATATCGACAACGAAGCCGTGCCACAGGCGGTCGAACAGGTTGCCCAGCGCGCCGCCAATAATCAGCGCATAAGCGATATTGTTTAGCTTCTGCGTGGCCTTCGAGCGATACATCATCACTGCCAGGATCACGCTAATACCAATCGCAATACCGGCAAAGAACCAACGCTGCCAGCCGCCGCTATCGGCAAGGAAACTAAACGCCGCGCCATAGTTACGCGCATAATGCAGATTAAGCGACGGGAACAGCGGGACCGTATCCCCCAGAGCAAAGTTCTGGAGGATCAGGTATTTGCTGCCCAGATCGATAATCAGCACGACTACCACCAGCCACAGCCAGCGTAGCCCTGTTGAACAGATCGATTGACTCATCAGGCAAACTTACGTTTTTCACCGTCACCGGCGACGTTGCTGACACAGCGGCCGCAGATTTCTGCGTGTTCCGCCACCTTGCCGACATCCTGGGTGTAGTGCCAGCAGCGTGGGCACTTCTCACCTTCGGCTTTACTCAACGCGACTTTCAGCCCTTTGAGTACTTCGCTCTGCTGAGCATCAGCAGGTGCGTCGTTATAGTCTGCAACGGTAGCGCCGGAGGTCAACAGGACAAATCGTAATTCATCGCCCAGCGCGGTCAGTTTCGCCGACAGTTCCGGTTCTGCATACAAGGTTACTGCCGCTTCCAGCGAGCCACCCACTTTCTTGTCGGCACGCGCTTGCTCAATGACTTTGTTCACTTCGCCACGCACTTTCAACAGCTCGTCCCAGAACGCATCGTTCATCGCTTCACTGTCTGCCAGGCCAAACAGGCCTTCGTACCACTCACCGGTGAAGACGTATTTTTCACGTTCGCCCGGCAGGTAGCCCCACACTTCATCAGCGGTGAAGGAGAGGATTGGTGCCATCCAGCGCACCAGCGCTTCTGCGATGTGATACAGCGCAGTCTGGCAGCTACGACGCGCCACACTTTCCGCTTTGGCGGTGTACTGACGGTCTTTGATGATGTCGAGGTAGAAGGAACCCATCTCAACGGAGCAGAAGCGCATCAGACGCTGTACCACTTCGTGGAAATCGTATGCTTCGTACGCCTTGAGGATGTCTTCCTGTGCCGCTTTCGCACAACCTACGGCCCAGCGATCCAGTACCACCATCTCTTCCGGTTTCACCATATCTTTTGCTGGATCAAAACCGTTCAGGTTTGCCAGCAGGAAGCGCGCGGTGTTACGGATACGACGATAGCTATCGGCAGCACGTTTCAGGATCTCGTCAGAAACGGCCATTTCACCGGTGTAGTCGGTTGATGCCACCCACAGACGCAGAATATCCGCGCCCAGTTTGTTCATCACATCCTGCGGCGAAACGGTATTGCCGATGGATTTAGACATCTTGCGACCCTGACCATCCACGGTAAAGCCGTGGGTCAGTACCTGACGATACGGCGCTTTGCCTTTCATCGCGGTGGAGATCATTAGGGAAGACATGAACCAACCACGGTGCTGGTCAGAACCTTCCAGATACATGTCCGCTGCGTGACCGGCAAATTCCGGACGCACGTCAACAACAGAAGAGTGGGTAGATCCGGAGTCAAACCATACATCCAATGTGTCCGGCACTTTCACGTACTGATCAGCTTCATCGCCGAGGATCTCTTTCGCATCAAGATCCCACCACGCCTGGATGCCGTCAACTTCAACGCGTTTTGCCACTTCTTCCATTAGTTCGAGAGTACGCGGATGCAGCTCTTCCGTGTCTTTGTGCACGAACAGTGACATCGGTACGCCCCAGGTGCGCTGACGGGAGATACACCAGTCAGGACGGTTAGCAACCATCGACTCGATACGCGCCTGGCCCCAGTCCGGGATCCACTGCACGCCTTTGATCTCTTTCAGTGACTGCGCACGCAGACCTTTCTGATCCATGCTGACGAACCACTGCGGCGTCGCGCGGAAGATGATCGGCGTTTTGTGACGCCAGCAGCACGGATAGCTGTGCTGCATTTTCTCAACGTGCAGCAGCGCGCCTTTTTCCTGCAGCAGCGCAACGACGATGTCGTTCGCTTTGAAGACGTTCACGCCATCCAGCGTCGGATAAGTGCCCGGCAGATAAGTGCCGTCCGGGCCAACCGGGTTAGCGGTTTCCAGGCCGTATTTCTGACCGATCACATAGTCGTCCGGGCCGTGGCCAGGCGCGGTGTGAACGGCACCGGTACCGGCATCCAGGGTAACGTGATCGCCGAGGATTGCCGGAACGTCGAAGCCCATAAACGGATGGGTAAAGCGCAGCAACTCAAGCTCCGCACCTTTTACCGTGCCGAGAATGGTGTAATCGGTCACGCCGATACGCTGCATTACGCTTTCAACCAGATCTTTCGCCAGAATCACGGCCTGACCGTCGATCTGCACCAGCGCATAGTCGAAATCAGGTGCAATAGAGATTGCGCGGTTCGCAGGCAGAGTCCACGGCGTAGTGGTCCAGATCACCAGCGAGATTGGGCCGTTAACGTTGCTTACGGCAAATTTTGCTTTCAGTGCATCCTGATCGACCGCCTGAAAAGCAACGTCGATGGACGGAGAAGTTTTGTCGTAATACTCAACTTCCGCTTCCGCCAGCGCAGAACGGCAGTCAACGCACCAGTGAACTGGCTTCGCGCCTTTGTGCAGGTGACCGTTGCCGATGATTTTGCCCAGCGCGCGGATGATGTTGGCTTCAGTTTTGAAGTCCATGGTCAGGTACGGGTGCGACCAGTCGCCCAGCACGCCCAGACGGATAAAGTCTTTGCGTTGACCGTCAACCTGGGTCGCCGCGTATTCGCGGCACTTGGCGCGGAACTCGGCGGCGGTGAATTTCTCACCCGGCTTACCGTATTCTTGCTCTACTTTCAGCTCGATCGGCAGACCGTGGCAGTCCCAGCCAGGCACATACGGCGAGTCATAACCGGAAAGCCCTTTGGACTTCACGATAATGTCTTTCAGAATCTTGTTAACCGAGTGACCAATATGAATGCTGCCATTCGCATAAGGAGGGCCATCATGCAGAATGAAGGTTTTTTTGCCTTTTTTAGCCGCACGGATGATGCCGTACAGATCATCATCAGTCCAACGCGCCAGCATTCCCGGTTCGCGCTTGGCGAGATCGCCACGCATCGGGAACCCTGTTTCCGGCAAATTCAGGGTTGATTTATAGTCACTCATCAGATTCTCGGTTCCGTGTTTCGGTTTGATTACATAACAGGCTTAAGCCGGTTTTGTTAGCCCAAAAAATTCGCGGGCGGTTAATTCATCACGCGCAATCTGCGCTTTCAGTTCGTCCAGCGACGCAAATCGCTGCTCATTGCGTATTTTTTTACGCAGCACTACTTGTATATGGCGACCGTAAAGGTCCATTGCAACATCTAACAAATGCACTTCCAGCTGCTGGCGAATACCGGCAACCGTTGGGCGTGTTCCAATGTTTGCCACGCCGGGTAACGGCTTTTCACCGAGGCCCAGCACTTCTACCGCATAAACCCCTTTCACCGGGGAAACCTGACGGCGTAGCGGTACATTCGCCGTCGGGAAACCTATAGTGCGCCCTAATTCATCACCGTGGACTACACGCCCGGAGATGGCAAACGGGTGCCCCAGTAAACTTTCTGCCAGAGCCAGATTGTCATCCGCCAGCGCCTGACGCACAGCGGTGCTGCTGATACGCACGCCACCTTCGCAAAAAGTTTGCGTACTGGTGATATCGAAGCCGTATTCCATGCCAGCTTTCTGTAATAACAAGAAATCGCCTTCACGACCAGCGCCAAAGCGGAAATCATCACCTACGGCAAGAAATTTTACGCGCAAATGCTTCACCAGAAGATCGCTGATGAAATTTTGCGCGGTTAACGCCGCGAAACGCCTGTCGAAACGCACGCACAGCACGTAATCAACGCCACACTCTGCAAGGTAACGCAGTTTTTCCCGCAGCCGGGTCAGCCGTGCCGGGGCTTTATCGGTAGCAAACAGTTCCAGTGGTTGAGGTTCAAAAAGCATCACCATCACCGGTAAGTTGCGCTTGCAAGCCCTGTAACAGCGCGCGATGACCGCGATGCACGCCGTCGAAATTACCAATAGTCAGCACACACCCTTCTTGCGGGGCCTGGCTGAGATTATGTATGCCGCGTATCAGCTTCATGTCTGGCTCAAAACAGTGAAAATCGTCCGAGTATACCTTGTACAGCGGTCAAGGTTAACCGGCGATTGAGTACCGAAATCAGAAAGAAGTGGCTTTTCATTGCCATGGCGCAAATCACGGGAAGAAAGTGACCGCCTGCTGCAATTTTTATCGCGGAAAAGCTGTATTCACACCCCGCAAGCTGGTAGAATCCTGCGCCATCACTACGTAACGAGTGCCGGCACATTAACGGCGCTTATTTGCACAAATCCATTGACAAAAGAAGGCTAAACGGGCATATTCCTCGGCCTTTGAATTGTCCATATAGAACACATTTGGGAGTTGGACCTTGGCTAATATCAAATCAGCTAAGAAGCGCGCCATTCAGTCTGAAAAGGCTCGTAAGCACAACGCAAGCCGTCGCTCTATGATGCGTACTTTCATCAAGAAAGTATACGCAGCTATCGAAGCTGGCGACAAAGCTGCTGCACAGAAAGCATTTAACGAAATGCAACCGATCGTGGACCGTCAGGCTGCTAAAGGTCTGATCCACAAAAACAAAGCTGCACGTCATAAGGCTAACCTGACTGCACAGATCAACAAACTGGCTTAATCGCCAATTTGCTGAAGCTTTGTGAAAAAGCCCGCGCAAGCGGGTTTTTTTATGCCTGCTGCTTTTGTGATGCGTGAGAGAACACACTGCCGGTTGCCAGATAGTCAAAAGTTGCAGGTTCTTGCAGACATGCCGTTGTACTATCTGAACTCTTCGTGGCTTAAGAATCGTAGAACCATCGGCTGATACATTCTGAACAAGAATATCTACTCAATCTCCAGACCCCCTACAAAGAATGTGGATATTGTGATACACATTGAGGTATTAAACTTAAGACCACTCTATTTTTGAATTAAATTCCTATATACTTTAACCATTCATAAATATCTCCTCATTAGACCTTGTAAATTATTAACAGCAATCAACACAGGTTAAATACCTATTTATATTGTACTTCTTAAAATTAATGAGCGATTTTTGATAGTAGTCACATTCACTCATAAATTAAATTAATAAAAATTCATCAACTTCAAGGACTAATAATGACAGATGGTATCTCAACTTCGCCACATTGTCTTTATAAATCAAATATAGTAGATGATGTAATAATAAATAAAACAAGACAAAATGAGTTAGTAAAAGTGTTTTGCGAGTATAAAACAGAGTTCTTAATTTTGTTTGATGACTTTTTCAGAAGCCAGGATTTTCCTAAACCATCTCCAGTCCTCCATCATTTTTTTCAATATACTCATCTGAGAGATGCACATTTTTATAGATGTAAACTCATAGAACATACAGTTCAATTTTATTTTTTAAACACAAAGGCATCACATTACTTAGATTGGATGTTTTTGATGACAGAACAAGCGAATGTCTTTCTGAAGAGATTAAGATATATCAAGAATGCTATGAAAAATTCGTTAAGTTCTTAAAGGCAAACTTCAACCCGGAAATATACCCACAGCTATATACTCCTGAAATATTTTATGAGGCCTGCAGAAATCTCCAGTCATTTTATGCTCATCAGGAGACGTCACAAAACGCTAAATATAGTGCAATAGACAAGAAAAAAAGTCATCTTAACCAGGAAATCAAAAAGCTAATTAAAAAAAATATTTTCCCTGAGCTATATAATGAACAATGCAATAAAATCCCCTCCTCATCGAAAGATGATAACCAGAAAATAACATGGCAGAATTTTAAAACTAGCAATTCGGCATATTCAAAACTATGTGGAAAATTATCTTTATTTAAAAGCGTGCCCAGTCGGTTAATAGAAAAATCAGCTTACTGCTCAACTGAAAATATGGCCACTAATAAATTTGATGTCGTCTTTTCTTACTGCGGAGATAATATAAAGGAATTTATACTTTTATTACCCTATAATAAATCACTGGAGATGTATGAACTTAACGATCAAAAGATCCAGTATTTGACTGCCCCTAATATCAATATACATAAAATGTCGCTATCAAATATAACAATAGAAAAGAGCAACCTTTCATATGGGTATTATTTTAGTTGTGTATTATCCAATATATCATGTTTTGAAAGCGACTTATCAAACACCATCTTTTCAAATGGAGAAATTAATAATCTCTTCATTAAAAAAAGCAACATATTTGGAGCATCATTCACTAATACCAGAATAAAAAATTTGCTCTGTGAAGATATTATGCCTGGTCGATGGACCACTCAACTTGTCAATAAGCACTTAGGTTACAGATACACAGGAGTATTCAAAACCCTGGCAAGTATTGATGACAAACCGTCCCGTTTCGAAATTTTGATACCATTGGTACAAACTTTAGTTCGCGACAATGTAAAGCTAAATAATGATGTGTATAAAGAACTGAAAAAGTTTATGCACGATTACGACAAAACATCCCCGGAAATGAGAAAATACCTTCAGAGCATCAACGAGTCTATGTTCCTTATGAAAAACATAGCTCATCAAAATTAAAAAATCTCAAAAAAGAAGTAATTTCAGAATGAAATTAACTGTGATGATTATTAATTCACTACAGAGGAATAAAAAATAATCTGAAGCATACTCTGAAACATCCTACTCTCTCACTCTAATAATGGCACCTTGCTCTTCTTATAAAGAAGGGAATAATTAAGAATATTAAACTTTCATCAACTTCACATCAAGAAATTAAAAAATTTAAACATTAATCTAAATAATAACAACCTGATCACATAATCGGGTACGATTTTATCCGATAACTATAATGCTATAACTCTGGGAAATGGTTGGAATACACCGCTGGGTGCCATCTCTTTTTACGCTGCCCGATCGAGTAGTAAGTTAAATAATGATACCAGACACGAAGGTACGAGCTATCAGGTCGCCTATAATAAATATCTAGTACAAACAGCCACTCGATTTAGCGTGGCCGCCTGGCGTTATGCTTCGCAGGATTACAGGACATTCAGCGACCATCTTTACGAAAATGATAAACACTATCATCAGAGTGATTATGATGATTTTTATGATATTGGCAGAAAAAATAGCCTTTCTGCTAATATTATGCAACCTTTATCCAATAATCTGGGAAATGTATCATTAAGTGCGCTTTGGCGGAATTACTGGGGGCGAAGTGGAAATGCTAAAGATTACCAATTCAGTTACTCCAATAACTGGCAACACATTAGTTATACTTTCTCTGCCAGCCAATCTTATGATGAAAATAATAAAGAAGAGGAGCGTTTTAATCTGTTTATCTCCATTCCTTTCTACTGGGGGGATGATATTGCCAAAACACGTCACCAAATTAACTTATCGAATTCGACCTCATTTTCCAAAGATGGCTATTCCTCCAACAATACTGGAATTACTGGCATAGCCGGTGAACATGATCAGTTAAATTATGGTATATATGTTAATCAGCAACAACAAAATAATGATACCTCGCTTGGTACGAATTTAAGCTGGAAAACTCCCATCGCCATAATAGATGGGAGCTATAGCCATTCTAAAAACGCCTGGCAAAGTGGTGGAAGTATTAGTAGTGGATTAGTTGTCTGGCCCGGTGGTATTAATATCACTAACCAGTTATCCGATACATTTGCAATTCTGGATGCGCCTGGGTTAGAAGGTGCACATATTAATGGACAAAAATACAATCGAACAAACAGCAAAGGCCAGGTTGTTTACGACCTGATAATACCTCATCGTGAAAACCATCTGGTACTTGATATAGCAAACAGTGAAAGTGAAACAGAATTGCAGGGCAATCGTCAAATTATTGCACCTTACCGTGGAGCAGTTTCTTATGTGCAGTTTACAACTGACCAACGTAAGCCCTGGTATATACAGGCACTGCGTCCCGATGGTTCGCCATTAACCTTTGGCTATGACGTACTGGATCTCCAGGAAAATAATATTGGAGTCGTTGGCCAGGGTAGTCGCCTTTTTATTCGCGTAGATGAAATTCCCACTGGCATAAAAGTTGCTCTCAATGATGAACAGAACTTATTCTGTACTATTACTTTTCAACACGTTATCGATGAAAACAAAACATATATATGCCAGTAAAAGGAGTTTACTATGAAGTGGCTTTTATTAATCACCTTGAGTCTATATTCTTTTATTGTGCAAAGTGCTCCCTGTGCATTGACCAATGTCGGTGAACAACGTGGAACATATATACTCAAGCCACTGAGTATGAAAGGTAATCTAACCGCCGAAAAAATTGAAAACACCGGAAATATCATTGAGTGTACAGACTTGCAAGAGACAACCAACGCCATTAAAGTTCATTTTTTAACACAGAACGCTTTAAGGTTTAAAGTCGGAAGTCGTCATTATATTATTAATTTCCCCTTTGAATCTGACGGTAAAAAAATAGAGCTTCCAGGGAAGTCATCTTATAATTTAGAAGAAATGCTATCTGCGATAAATTTCACCATTCCATATTCTATCGCATCTGTATCAGATAGTTCTAACACCGCAGACATTTTTCCTGGAACTCCTTTTCCTTTGTTGTTCGAAATTGAAGTGAGTTCATGTACAGGGAATAATACTAATTGTAATAGCGTCCGCTTTAATTATAATTTAAATACTATTTTACAGGTAAATTTAATGACCTGTGGTTTTGAAGATCAATCCATCGACACTGGACGATTTGTACTGTCTCGTATCAATAATGAAAATTATCAGTTTCATCATATAAGATTTGACTGCATCCAGGGCGAGCAAGGTGAATTAGTTTTTGAACCCAGTGATGTTGAATATTACTTTGAACCAGTGACGATACAGGAGTCAGGAACCAGCATATTAAAAAATGAGTTAGAAAACAGTGAGGACGGTGCGGGTCAAATAGGCTTTCAACTCTCCAATGATGGTACGAATGAAATCCAGTATGGTAAAAGCAATTACTACTCTTTTCAGCATCCCCATGAAGGAAGTAATCAGATTCCTCTATTTATTCGCCCGCGTACATATGGAAATAATGTCTCAAGCGGGCAAATAATGAGCCGAGTCAAAATCGTGGTTATGTACAACTAATCTATCTCCCCCACCTTAACTTTGGGGGGAGGTGCCGATTAACGCGCCGCTGGACTAAAAAGCGCAGAATAATCCGTATTGCAGATTCGCTGTACCGCCGGGTGCTGAATCATCCGCTCAGCAAAAATAGCATGGTACTCTTCCATCACATTCTCGACGCGACCAATTTCTACGACAGTTTTATCGGCATAAAAGTCATATGCATAAAGCGTTGGGGCAACGAAGATTGCATTGTGCATCGCACCAAAAGCTTTCATCAACGCGGCATCATCAAACTCGCCGAGGATTTCTACGTTTAATCCCTGGGAGTTAAACCAGTTAAGCAATTTGCGCCCTAACATTGAACGTCGCCCAGGAATCAAAAGTCGCCGTTCTTCCAGACAAGCCGGGAACGGTTTTTCTGGTGGTGGATTTGTACACCAGAAACTCACGCCACATTCGCCAATTCTCACGGAGAACAGGCCTTCCTGCTGCGTAGAGTCTATCGGACAGTCAGAAATGATCATATCCAGTTTATGCTGACTTAATTGCTCCAGCAGCATTTCGTGGGTGGATTCGAAGCAGCGAAGATGAATGGGCTCGCCTTCTACCACTGCGGCGTTAAGTACGCTACTGACCAGGCGTTTGGAAAGTGCATCAGCCACACCAACGTCAAACAATAAATTGGATTCTTTGCGATAGTTCACAATATCCAGCATTTCCTGGCTTAAGGTGAACATTTTATCGGCATAGCGATAGACCAGTTCTCCCAGCTCGCTGGGTTCGAGACCACGTCCCTTGCGTTTAAATAATTTGCCTTGCAGGCGCTCTTCCAGCGCTCGAATCTGTCCGGTAATGGTTTGTGGAGTTAAATAAAGCGCCTCCGCTGCGCCAACCACGGAACCTTCTTTATAGACATGCCAGAAGTAATACAAGTGGTTGTAATTGATATGAGACATGCTCATTTCTCTCCCTGATAACAATGAAAAGGGAGCCGTTTATGGCTCCCCGGTAAACCGTCCTGTCAAACTGATGGACGCAAACGAACGCGTAACCAGCTGTATCCAATTACCGCCGAAGAGATAGAACCGACCAGGATACCGAGTTTCGCCCAGTTAATCAGTTCTGGATCTACGCTACCAAAGGCCAGGCTGGCAATAAAGATAGACATAGTAAAACCGATACCGCACAGGATCCCCACCGCCATAATTTGCTGATAAGTCGTTCCCTCAGGCAGATGCGCCAGTTTCAAACGCAGCGCCAACCAGCAGAACAGACTAATCCCCAGCGGTTTGCCAATCAGCAAGCCAGCGATGATCCCCAATGGCAGAATGGAGGTCAAGCCATCCAGCGTGACACCTTGCAGTGAAACGCCAGCATTAGCAAATGCAAACAGCGGCAAAATCAGATACGCCACCCACGGGTGTAACACATGCTCCAGTCGCTTCGCTGGAGAACGCCCATGCTTCTCTTTCAAAGGAATAAAGAAGCCGACAATTACCCCCGCCAGGGTTGCGTGAACCCCCGATTTCAACACCGCAGTCCACAACACTACGCCAACCAGAATATAGACGCCCGTGCGGCGTACACCACACAGATTCAATACCGCGAGTACCGCAATTGCTACAGCCGCGACGCCAAGAGAGGCCATCGATAAGTCATTAGTGTAGAACAATGCGATGATAATGATGGCCCCAAGATCGTCGATAATAGCCAGAGCCATCAAAAAGATCTTCAGCGCTAACGGAACACGACTTCCCAACAGCGCCAGCACACCAAGTGCAAAGGCAATGTCAGTAGCCGCCGGGATCGCCCACCCTTCGCGGGTAATCGGATCGGCATAGTTAAAGGCCAGATAGAGTAATGCCGGAACAATCATCCCACCAATAGCGGCGATAACCGGAAATGCGGCCTGGCGTAAGCTGGCTAGCGATCCTTGCATCAGTTCACGTTTAACTTCCAGACCGACTAACAGGAAAAATACCGCCATCAGCGCGTCATTTATCCATAACAGCATGTTTTTGTTGATTTCGAGTGAACCAACCCGGAGCTGAACCGGCGTCTCCAGAAAGTCGTGATACCATCCACTGGTTGCGCCGCTGTTGGCCATCATCATCGCCAGGATAGCGGCAATGATAAGAATAATGCCTCCCGAGGCATCACTGCTAAAGAATCGATGCAGATGTTTCACTTTTTATTTCTCTTTCAGGTGAATAGATCGTTTTTACTATTTTACCCCGCACGAATCATCGTTAAAATCAGATTATAGTGTAGGAATAACTCGTTTTTTACGAGCAATTAAAGGATTTGCGCCATCAGCGGTGAGATGAGTTTTTGACGGCTGTAAGCGCTAACGGGTGACCCTAAGCCCTGATAATCATAGCTTAAGGTCAGGATTTCTGAGGGATTAATTAGGAAAAGTAATAATTAATTTCTTGTCAGTCGGCGTTATTTGTTAGGACAATATTTCAAAAATAATCCAGCTTGTCGTCAATAATTGCGATAAAGAGATAAATTAAAGTTAAATAATTAAATCATTAAAAAAATTACGCCACAAAAATGCGAGGCGTCTTCAGGATTAGAATCGATAAAACAGAATGGGTTAAAGAGAGCGATATAATAGCGGCGGGTGCTTGAGGCTATCTGTCTCAGGCATTAGCTGAACGGCAGATAGAGAAAAGCCCCGAGTGATATTTTACTATCAACCCGAGGCCCCCTATATGCTGAACACATGTAGAGTGCCTCTTACTGACCGTAAGGTCAAGGAGAAGAGAGCAATGAAGCAGCATAAGGCGATGATTGTCGCCCTGATCGTCATCTGTATCACCGCCGTAGTAGCGGCGCTGGTAACGAGAAAAGACCTCTGTGAGGTTCACATCCGAACTGGCCAGACGGAGGTTGCTGTTTTCACGGCTTACGAATCCGAGTAAGAGCAACGGCGGGGAGTGA
>OGMB01001126.1_pt1 | contig 12493 bp, 9 predicted proteins | sample 1573001 | NCBI WGS metagenome assembly OGMB01 (sample SAMEA2581921, study PRJEB24529) | metagenome | biome: Human gut stool | place: China | collected 2011
TCATAGAAATAAGAAATTGCCGCATAGCTTTTCATCCCCTTGGGAAGTACAGCCTGAAACTTTGAATTTTCATAAGATAGCTTAAAATCTGATGAGAATGTGACAGTACACAATTCTCCGGTGAAGAGGGTCATAGAAAGGACATGATCCGTCAGTTGAACCTGTTTTATACCACTCAACGAGCCATTGAGAACATAGAGATTCCGCATTGCCGCTTCGCAGCTCCATAGTGCCGTATAGCGATCAACGAAAAATAAACGTTGCTGTATGTTCCCCATGTCGGAAGAAGAAGACATATAAAGTTCCCCCGGCGCATAAGACACCTCCACAGGTTTAAACATTTCTGTTTTTACATTAGGGGTAAATCCGACTTGCAACAAAGCGTCCGAAATCCATAAACGATGATCCAATTCAAAAGGACCGCAAAATCCATTCACCCAGTTATCCTCAGACGGCAAGGTAAAACAGACCCAGGCACCGGAATCAGAAAAGCCGCCCGTAAAATAATCATTACTATAAGGAGTATAACGGATGTCCAGAATATTTTTGTAAGAGTCTACACTATAAATATCATTATGCCCCATAGCTGATATTGATATAGAAAAACAAACTATATAAAACAGCAATCGTACTATTCTGAATCTAAAAATTCCCATAAATATCAGCATTATTATAATATAGAAATAAGAACCGGCTCGATATTCATTACCGGTTTCGTACTCTCGATAAATATTTTTAACATAAGAACATACATTATTCCATAAAAGATAAACTGCGGAAATATTGAAATCAAAAATACAGCAATACCCATAAGCCCATATTTTAAAACCATTATGCTTATAAGTATTCCGCTTCCGGCTCCGGCCGCCATTGTAAATAATGCATAAATCGGAATTCTTATCTTTGTTATTCCTGCAAGTACAAGAAATACCAGCCATTTCATACGTGATTTTAACACATATTTCCACACTGTTATTCCATTTATTCTCACCGAATCATATATTGCAAGATAATCATTTCCAAGTAAATCTGCGTTTGTTATTTTTAATTTTATAAATATGTTAAACAATACCGTTCCAACAATCATCCCGGCAAAAATAAATAAAATAAACCTGTATCTTCTTATTAATAATGATGCCTTCACAGCCTGGCCTTTTTTGTTTTATTTATTGCATTGTATGTTTCGTTTTATTTATATATGCCATAATTGCAGCAATAGTTTTTGAATCCTGTATTTTACCGCTGTAAATCATATCCGTTATTTCATCTTCAGTGTAACTTTCAACATCAATAAATTCGTCTTCATCAAGATGCTGCTGTGTTTTACAGAGATTTTTTGCAGTATAAACTTCTATTATCTCATTACAGAATGCAACTGCTGTCACAAGGCTTACAAGATGCGTAAGTCTGTCTGTCTTGTATCCTGTCTCTTCTTCAAGCTCACGCATCGCCGCAGCATATGCCTCTTCGCCCTTATTTATTCCTCCTGCCGGAATTTCAAGTGTCTCTCTGTCAAGTGCATTACGAAACTGTCTCACAAGAAGTATTCTTCCGTCATCAAGCACCGGAACAACCGCGGCCGCACCACTGTGCTCAATAAAATCCCACTTTGCAACATTTCCGTCAGGTGTCATTATATCATCTTCATAAAATGATAATATTGAGCCTTTATGCTTTAATGTTCTTCCGACTCTTTTTATATGTTCCATATTTATTCCCTATTCTCTAAATTTATTGTTTTTATTATTTTTTTACTCCGTTACATGCCTCAAAACATGCATCTGTCGCTTTTATAAGTGCATTTCTGAATCCATTTTCTTCAAGAGCTGCAACCCCCTTAATTGTTGTGCCTCCAGGTGAGCATACATTATCCTTTAATTTTCCAGGATGCTCACCAGTTTCAAGAACCATTTTTGCCGAGCCAAGTACAGTCTGTGCAACAAGCTTGTAAGCATCTTTTCTCGGTATTCCATACTTTACGACACCATCTGCAAGTGCTTCTATAAACATGTATACATATGCAGGTGAACTTCCGCTTGCACATACAACTCCACTCATAAGATTTTCCGGAACAGTTACCACTTTGCCGAAAGAATTAAAGAATTTTTCAATTATATCTCTTTCTTCAAATGAAAATTCTGCTGTATTATAGCTTATCCCTGTCATTCCCTCTCCGACAAGTGCAGGCGTGTTTGGCATTGCACGCACAACTCTTATATTGTCACCAAGTTTTCTTTTTATATCTGTAATTGTTATTCCGGGTGCGAGCGATATTACAATACTTTCCTCTGTAACTATATCATGTATATTTTTTAAAACCACATCATATACCTGAGGTTTTACAGCCAGAATTATGTATTTTGCATTGTTTGCACATTCAGCATTACTCTCCGCAAATCTTACGCCTGTCTCCTCACTTATTTTTTCTCTTCTGTCACTGCTTGGACATGTAAATATTATGTCTTCTTTTGAAAACGAATTAAGTGCACCTTTAAGCATAGCATAACCCATATTACCCATTCCGATAAATCCAAATGTATTCATACTCTTCTCCATCCTTTTACTTATTTTAAATAAACCCATTCCAAATATTATATCTGAAATGGGTTTGTCTTATAATTTATTTTACTTTGTTTCAAGTATTTTTTCAATACTTACTATTTTTACGCATAATACAAATATATCTGACGCAAGTTCCATCTCCTCAGGTGTTGGGAATGATGGTGCAATACGGATATTGCTGTCTTTAGGGTCTTTTCCATATGGGAATGTTGCACCTGCATTTGTAAGTACAACTCCGGCATCTTTACATTTTGCAACGATTGCCTTTGCACAGCCCTCCATAGCATCAAATGAAATAAAGTAACCACCGCGTGGCTCTGACCATGTACCGATACCAAGTCCAGTAAGTTCTTCTTTAAGGACTTTAAGTGTTGCCTCAAATTTTGGTCTCATCTGTGCAGCATGCTTCATCATATGAGCCTTTACGCCTTCAAGATTCTTAAAATATCTTACATGTCTTAACTGATTAATCTTATCATGACCGATTGTCTGTATTGTAAGCTGTTTCTTAATATCAGCAACATTCGCCTCAGATGAAGCAAGTGCAGCCATTCCCGAACCAGGAAAGCTTACTTTTGATGTTGAAGCAAATTCAAATACCATATCAGGATTTCCTGCTTTTTCACATTCTGATATAATATCAAGAATTTCATCCTGCTTATCTTCATAAAGATGGTGAATTACATATGCATTATCCCAGAATATTCTGAAATCTTTTGCAGCCGGCTTTAATGCTGCAAATCTCTTAACTGTCTCATCTGAATATGTGTAGCCCTGAGGGTTTGAATACTTAGGAACACACCATATACCTTTAACAGATTCATCATTATTTACATATTTTTCTATCATATCCATATCAGGACCATTTTCTGACATTGGAATGTTAATCATTTCGATACCAAAATGCTCGGTAATAGCAAAATGTCTGTCATAACCAGGTACAGGACAAAGGAATTTAACCTTATCAAGCTTGCACCATGGAGTATTTCCAAGCAAACCATGTGTATATGCTCTTGAAACCTGGTCATACATAATATTAAGACTTGCATTGCCATATATTATCACATGTTCAGGAGTTGTTCCCATTATATCTGCCATAAGCTTCTTAGCTTCCGGAATACCATCGAGAACACCGTAGTTTCTGCAATCTGTTCCATCTTCTGACTTCATATCTGAAGAACTGTTAATAGTATCAAGCATATCCATAGTAATATTAAGCTGTGTTGCTGACGGCTTACCTCTTGACATATTAAGACTAAGACCTTTAGACTGTGCCTCTTTATATGTCTCGTCCAATTCTTCTTTAAGTTTTAATAATTCTTCTTTGCTCATTTCGCAATATTGCATAGCCAAACCTCCTGCTTTTTATTAAACTTTGGATATGATACAATAAATCGTCAAAAAAGGCAATAGTGAAACTAAAAATTTTAATTTATCTTTGTATTTTTTTTATATTATTAAGTATTTTTTGCATTTGGCTTAATTTTAGTAACAGCCTCTTGTTTTACATATACTTTTTCCGGCTGGCATATGCACACAAAAAAAACACCTGCGGGCAATACCCACAGGTGTTCTATGAACTCTAATCATTCTATTTGGCATAATCAACAACTCGTGACTCACGAATAACGCTGACCTTAATCTGTCCTGGATATTCCATCTGACTCTCAATCTGTTTTGAAATATCTCTTGCCATAAGTACCATATCCGAATCACTAACAACTTCAGGAATGACCATAACTCGAATCTCTCTACCAGCCTGAATGGCAAATGATTTCTCAACTCCCTTAAAGGAATTGGTAATATCTTCTAATTGTTTAAGTCTGTTTGTGTAAGTTTCTAACGTCTCACGTCTTGCACCTGGTCTTGCAGCTGAAATTGTATCAGCAGCCTGAACAATACAAGCAATTAAGCTCTCTGGCTCGACGTCACCATGATGTGATGCTACTGCATTAATAACAGTCGGCGATTCTTTATACTTTCTACATAAATCAACACCGATTTGAACGTGAGAACCTTCTATTTCATGGTCAATTGATTTACCAATATCATGAAGCAAACCTGCACGTTTTGCAAGCTTGATATCACAACCAATCTCTCCTGCCAAAAGGCCGGAAAGCTGTGCTACTTCAATTGAATGTTTTAACGCATTCTGACCATAACTTGTTCTGAAACGCATTCTTCCAAGGAGTCTTACAAGCTCCGGATGAATACCATGAACACCAACTTCAAGAGTTGCGGCTTCACCTTCTTCTTTAATTAAAACTTCTACTTCTTTCTGAGCCTTCTCAACCATCTCTTCAATTCTTGCCGGATGAATACGTCCGTCAACAATGAGTTTCTCAAGTGCTATTCTTGCGATTTCACGTCTGATTGGATCAAAGCCTGACAAAACGACAGCTTCAGGAGTATCATCAATAATAAGTTCCACACCTGTAAGTGTCTCAAGAGTACGGATATTACGGCCTTCACGACCGATAATTCTACCCTTCATCTCGTCATTAGGAAGCTGTACTACAGAAATTGTAGTCTCTGCAACATGATCTGCGGCACATCTCTGGATAGCTGTTACCACATAATCCTTTGCTTTCTTATCTGCTTCTTCTTTTGCTCGTGTTTCTAATTCTTTGATCATGACTGCTGTTTCATGCTTTACTTCGTCTTCAACAGTCTTTAATAAGTATTCCTTTGCTTGTTCAGAGGTTAATCCGGAAATTCTTTCCAGTTCCTGAGTTCTTTTTGCTTCCAAATCTGAAACTTCCTGCTTCAGCTTCGTGAGTTCTGCCTCTTTACGTGATAATGAAGCTTCTTTCTTCTCTACGGCTTCGGTCTTCCGGTCGAGATTTTCCTCTCTGGAAAGAACACGCTTTTCCATGCGCTGAAGCTCATTCCGACGATCCTTGACTTCTTTGTCAATCTCATTCTTCGTCTTCATGGCTTCTTCCTTCGCCTCAAGAAGTGTCTCACGTTTCTTTGCCTCCGCAGCTTTCAGTGCTTCATCTATAATCTCTCTAGCCTTATCCTCTGCCTTACCAAGCTTTGCCTCTGCCACATTCTTACGATACGCAATAGCTAAAAACCAGGTAACGAGAATTGCAACCACGAGTATTACAGCGAAAATCACATACTTGATTGCTTCGTCTGACAACTCAGGAGCACCTCCTTATTTAGTTTTATTGCATAACTACAACACTTAAATATTATACTTTTTTTATACTAGTGTCAAGGAATACTTTACTTTTTTTATGCAAATTGTAAGAAAAAATAGATTACTTTTCTATATTTTTTCAATATTTTTTCTATATTCTGACACCGCTCTGCGAATATCCTCATACTTAAATCCACGACGTGCAAAAAAGGAATACATACGCCGCATCTGTCCTTCATCCGAAAAATCTAAGTTACCATAACGTCTTTCCAGTAAATCATAGATGGTTTCCGCTTCATCAGGCACCAGTTCCATGCATAATTCACGTGTCATCTCTGAATCTACACCTTTACCGGAAAGCTCCATTGTGATTCTTCGTCTGCCTTTTGCACGCATCTGATTCCGAATATACGATGAGGCATATCGTTCATCATCAATGTATCCATAGGACATCAGTTTCTCGACTGCCTCTGCAATCTCTGCTTCCTCATATCCTTTTTCTGCCAGCTTGTCACAAAGCTCCTTCCGGGAGCGATCCCGGAAGGTAAGATAATAAATTGCTGTATCAAATGCACTGTATGTAGTTGGTTGCTTATGACTCTTCGCTCTCTGTCTGTTCTGCATCTACGCCAATCCCACACTTATTCCGTACCTGCTGCTCAATCTCTTCCATCACTTCTGGATTATTTGCAAGATAAAGCTTCGTATTCTCACGTCCCTGTCCGATCTTCTCACCATTGTAAGAGTACCATGCACCTGCTTTGTTGATGATATCGTGCAAAACAGCCAGATCCAGAATATCGCCTTCCTTGGAGATACCCTTACCAAACATAATATCAAACTCTGCTTCCTTGAATGGAGGTGCAACCTTATTCTTTACAACCTTGACTCTTGTACGGTTACCAACAACTTCTCCGCCAACCTTCAATGTCTCAATCCGGCGCACATCCAGACGGACAGATGCGTAGAACTTCAATGCACGACCACCGGTTGTCGTCTCCGGGTTACCAAACATCACACCTACTTTCTCACGAAGCTGGTTGATAAAGATCACCACACAATTAGACTTGCTGATAATACCAGTCAGTTTTCGGAGTGCCTGAGACATCAGTCTCGCATGTAATCCAACATGAGAATCTCCCATCTCGCCGTCAATCTCTGCCTTCGGTACAAGGGCCGCTACAGAGTCCACAATAATTACATCAACCGCACCGGAACGAACCATCGTCTCTGTAATCTCCAGTGCCTGCTCGCCATTATCCGGCTGTGAAATATACAGGTTATCAATATCGACACCTATATGCGCTGCATACGTTGGGTCGAGTGCATGCTCTGCATCAATAAAGCCTGCAATACCACCCATCTTCTGTACTTCAGCAACCACATGCAATGCAACGGTTGTCTTACCACTTGATTCTGGACCATAAATCTCAATAATACGACCTCTTGGCATACCGCCAAGTCCGAGTGCCAGATCCAGACTCAGAGAGCCGGTCGGAACTACATCAATTCCCATATTTGCAGACTGATCTCCGAGCTTCATCACAGAACCCTTACCATACTGCTTCTCGATCTGCGCCAGCGCTGCATCTAATGCTTTCATCTTTTCTTCACTTGCCATACCATAAACCTCCATTATCTTCCATCTATGTTATCAAAACATATGTTCGTTTTTGTTTCTTCTACTATACTACACTTCTGTTCGAAAAGTCAACAAGGAATTCGAACGTTTGTTCATTTTTATTTTCTAAATGTATTTGAAACAATGCGCTGTAAAAATTGTACCCTATACATAATGCAAAGTAAAGCAATTATTTGTTGCATTTTGTTCGATTGTTCTAAATCAGATTCTCTGCTATAATTACGTTAAATATTTTCCGAAATCACTAAAAAAAATAACGAACATATATCAATGGGGTGTTACCATGAAAATAAGCAATAAAATATACCGTGATTACATATATAAGGACGAAGCTGTACTACGTGCACAGTACGATCCGGAATTAGAATTTTATACAACCATCAAATCCGGAAACATTGAGAAGGTAAATGAGCTTTGTCAGGCAAAGATCAGCCACAAAAAAGGATTGGGCGAACTATCCGACACCCCTCTGCAAAGCCTGAAATATCATTTTGCAATCACAATGGCTATGCTTGCCCGCTACTGTATCGAAGGTGGTCTGGATTTGTCCACTTCCTACAGCCTGAGCGATTTTTATATCCACACAGCAGACCGTGCAAATTCGATGGATGAACTCGATGAACTGCACACAACCGCATGCCTGGACTACACCGGCCGCATGAAAAATCTGCGAAAGAAAAAGATTACATCAAAACCAGTAGCCAGATGTATTGATTATATTTATGACCACCTACATACAAAAATCACACTTGCAAATCTTTCAGAACTGACCGGACTGAATTCATCCTATCTTTCCCGTCTTTTCCACAAGGAAACCGGTATGACTGTCAGCGACTATATCCAGCAGACAAAGATTGAAACTGCCAAAAATATGCTGCTTCACTCTTCCTATTCCGCGGCTGAAATTGCTTCGATCCTTGCATTTTCAGATCAAAGCTACTTCTCAGAGGTCTTCAAAAAACAGACAGGACTGACACCAAAACGGTACCAGTCCCTAAATCTGAACGCCTCCGGTCTGCCTGACCGGTAAAATCTATGACATATATAATGTGATTATATTATCCCCGTTTGACATAAGCCACTCGTCTTTCACATAATTATTGAAGATAGTCTGACCATTGATTTCCATGCACTTAAATCCAGACTCTGCATGTCCCGGATTTTTCACCTCAATATGGAGATGCTTTCCGCGGAAATCCTTCTCCACTGTAAATCCGTCCCATTCTGCCGGGATGGATGGTGCTATCCGCAATCCATAGAAATCCGGGCGCATGCCCAGAATACCTTCGACACTGCCAACCATAACTGTTGATGCAGTTCCCGTCAGCCAGTGCACATGGGATCGTCCAAAATGAGGACTTGCCTTACCCTCTGTAAATTGACCATAGCAATAAGGTTCAAGCTTTCTCACTTCTGCTTTATCATTCTGAGCTGCCGGTGAATTCTCCATATAATACTCAAACGCACGGTTTCCATGTCCAAGTAATGCTTCTGCCAGAATCAGCCAGCCCTGTGACTGTGAAAAGATTCCCGCATTTTCCTTTACCCCCTGATTATAGATAACCGCCAGAGCGCCATCAAATGCATGCGCATGGTATGGTGGATCCATAAGTACGGCACCAAACGCTGTATTTAACTGCGTATACACATTCTCCATTGCAGCTTCCGCCTGTGCCTTAGAGGCAAATCCGCTGATAACCGCCCAACTCTGTGGATTCAACCACATATTTGCCTCCGGATCTGTTCTTTTACCGATTACTTCTCCTTTTTCTGTAAAGCCCCTGATAAATCGGTCTTCATTCCAGCAGAGATTCTGAATCACATTCCAGAGATCTTTCTGGCTCTTATCCAGATAAGAAATGTACTCAGAATCATTTTTATACTCAGCGAATTTACGAAGAATCGTCATTGCATAATAAAACTGCAATGCAACAAAGGATGACTCCCCATCTTTTCCAAGCCGCAGGCAGTCATTCCAGTCTGCATAAAGTCCTGCCGGCATGCCATGTCGGCCAAGATGTTTCATAGAGAAATCAATCGCACGTTTCAGATGATCATACACCGTACCTTCATCTTTATTTGCGTAAGGAATCACTTCATCCATAAATGCCAGATTTCCGGTTTCTGTTACATATTTATAAATTGTTGGAAAGAGCCACAATGCATCGTCCGCACGATATGCCGGATGTCCTGTCTCCTTCACATAAGAAGCATCGTCCGGTGTATCCTCATGTCCGGCATTGTGTGTGAACTTCACAAGTGGAAGTCCACCACCATTGGCAACCTGTGCCGAAAGCATAAATCGAATCTTATCTGCTGCCATCTCCGGTGCCAGATGAATAATTCCCTGAATATCCTGCACTGTATCCCGATATCCGTATCCATTTCGAAGTCCACAGTAGGAGAACGATGCGGCTCTTGACCAGATAAATGTCATAAAACACTGATATGCATTCCATGTATTGATCATCGCATTGAATGACTCGCTTGGTGTCTTTACCTGGAAATGATTCAGCTTTCCATGCCAGTATTCCTTCAACTCTGCCAGCTCAGCTTCACTCTGTGCATGCACATCTGCATAGCTGTTCATCACTGCTTCTGTCTCTGCATCATTCTTCATGCCGAGTACAAATGCAAGCTCCTTGCTCTCGCCCGGTGCGAGTGTGATCTTTGTCTCCAAAGCGCCACAGGCATTACCATTATAATTCAGACAGTTTCCGCAATCACCGTTTTCTACGCCGACTGGATTGCCATAGCCATGATATCTGCCAAGGAACGCTTCCTTATCTCCGGCATAGCTTGCAACCTCTGCTCCAGCCAGGCCAAAGAATCTTGTAAATGCAACACTTCCGTTGATAGCTGCACCCTTGTTCACGTTCTCATTGATTACCTGCTTGATGCGGTTTCCCATGAAATATGTTCTTGTGATAAAGAGTGTATACTGCAGATTGACCTGATCCTGCTCATAGTTGTTATCATTTGTAAATTCACAGTAACCAAAGACTGACAGGTTACGAGGCTTGTCAGAATCGTTCGTAACCTTCAGCTTCCATACCTCATGCGTCTTATCAAGTGGTACATAGTAAAGTACAGAGCTCTTGATGCCTGCATATTCTGCATTCATATACGTATAGCCTGTACCATGGTGACACTCACTCTTGTAGCTGTCTAAATCTTTTCCAACTGGCTGCCAGGAAGCTGACCAGTAATCTTTGCTGTCATTGTCACGCAGATAAATGTATCTGCCCGGCTGGTCAAAGCTGTTGAAGATATAACGAAGAATTCTTCCGTTTGCACCAGACTTTACAAAGCTGTATCCACCGGCATTGTTGGAAATGATTGCGCCGTATTCCGGAGAACCAAGGTAGTTCGCCCAAGGTGCCGGTGTGTCCGGCCGGTCAATCACATATTCCTTATTTGCCTCATCAAAGTATCCGTATCTCATGAGGTACCCTCCTAATTTATAGTTTTTTGCTTTAGATAAGTAGTGCATAATCACCATCTTATACAAACGCATCGCCTGTTTTAAGAAATGGCAATTATGCACAACTCTATTTGAAACCTATTTAATTCGTTTTTTACTGTTCTGCGTCCTTCAGGCTCAGGCTAATCTTACCCATACGATCAACCTCAAGAACCTTAACCTTGACTACATCGCCGATATTTACGACATCCTCTACCTTCTCTACGCGGTGATCTGCCAGCTTAGAGATGTGGATCAGTCCATCCTTGTTTGGTGACAGCTCTACGAATGCACCAAAGTTCATAATACGAACAACTTTACCTTCGTAAGTCTTACCAACCTCGATTGGATCTACGATAGAACGGATGATCTTTAATGCCTTGTCCATACCTGCCTGCTCAACGCCGCAGATAAATACATTTCCATCATCATCGATATCGATCTTAACGCCTGTTTCCTCGATAATTGCGTTGATTGTCTTTCCTCTCTGTCCGATGATCTCACCGATCTTCTCTGGATCAACCTTTGTCTGGATGATCTTCGGAGCAAGCTCACCAACGTGATCTCTTGGAGCTGCGATAGCCGGCTTCATACATGTATCCATGATGAAAAGTCTTGCCTCACGGCATCTTGCGATAGCACCTTCAACGATTGGACGTGTCAGACCATGAATCTTGATATCCATCTGGATCGCTGTGATACCTTCGGTTGTACCTGTTACCTTGAAGTCCATGTCGCCGAAGAAATCTTCGAGTCCCTGAATATCTGTCAACAATACATAATCATCATCTGTCTCACCGGTTACAAGGCCACAGGAAATACCTGCTACCATCTTCTTAATCGGAACACCGGCAGCCATCAGTGACATACAAGATGCACATGTGGAAGCCATTGATGTAGAACCATTTGACTCAAATGTCTCTGATACGGAACGGATTGCATATGGGAACTCGTCCTCACTTGGAAGTACAGGAACAAGTGCACGCTCAGCAAGTGCGCCATGTCCGATCTCACGACGTCCTGGTCCTCTGGATGGCTTTGTCTCACCAACAGAGTATGATGGGAAGTTGTAGTGATGCATATATCTCTTCGTTGTAACATTTGTGTCAAGGCCATCTAACTTCTGAGCCTCAGAAAGCGGAGCCAGTGTTACAACGTTACAAATCTGTGTCTGTCCTCTTGTGAACATAGCAGAACCATGTACTCTAGGAATGATATCAACCTCTGCTGCAAGTGGTCTTATCTGGTTAATAGCACGTCCATCAGGTCTCTTATGATCCTTTAAGATCATCTTACGTACAGTCTTCTTCTGATACTGATAAACAGCCTCACCAAGAACTGCAAGGTATTCTTCATTGTCAGCAAAAGCTTCCTTCATCTTTTCTGTTACTTCATCAATGTTCTTTTCTCTTGTCTGCTTATCATCAGAGAATACTGCTATTTCCATTTCCTCTGGTGAAACTACCTGCTTCATGGCCTCGAACATTTCTGCTGGAATAGCACAGCTTTCATATGAATGCTTTTCCTTACCAACCTCTGCTACAATCTTTTCAATAAAGGCAATGATTGTCTGGTTGATATCGTGAGCCTTATAGATAGCCTCTATCATCTTGTCCTCTGGGATAATATTGGCACCTGCTTCAATCATAATAACCTTCTGCTTAGTAGATGCAACTGT
>OGMB01001129.1_pt1 | contig 12479 bp, 9 predicted proteins | sample 1573001 | NCBI WGS metagenome assembly OGMB01 (sample SAMEA2581921, study PRJEB24529) | metagenome | biome: Human gut stool | place: China | collected 2011
GAAAATGACGAAAAAAGCCTTGAAAAAGCAATTAAAGAAGCAACTGAAAAAATCTGCTAAGCAGGCAGCAAAAAATAAAAAAGCTATAAAATTACTCAAAAAGCAGTTATCCGCCTTTGAAGCGAAGTCGATGAGTTATTTGGAGCGTCTTTTTATGAGCAATATGGATTATCCGATAGATGATTTCGGCGCTATTGCCTATGTTGATGCAAGCTATAGCGATACTGGGCGTTTTGGCTCTATTGGTATAGTAATGCTTACACGCAGCGAGGTTATTCAATATTCGGAGATCCCGGAGAATTTGGAGGACTGCGCTCTTACCTCCACTAATCATGAACTGCTTGCTGCTGCTAAGGCAATTCAAATGGCCAAGGAAAGACATATTAAAAATCTCATTATTAAGCATGATAATAATTCTATCGCTGAAGTGGCTAAAAGTCATTCTGTAACCAAGACGAGTATGGAGGAATGGTACAAGCAATTAGTTATGAAGCATAGAGAAAAGATGAGTATAACCTTTAAAAAGGTTAAAGGACATTCCAAGGAGTATTTTAACGAGCTTGCTGATACATTGGCTAATAAAGCGCTGAAGGCGGAGCGTGTGAAGCGTGCTAATACGCCGTTATTCTTTTCCCTGGGCGATAAGTTTCAGGAGGCTTTGGCTAAGGTAAAGATTTGCGGTTAAATGTTATATATGCTGATTTTAGTTTATCTTGAACCGCTTGTGTTGGAAAACACATTTAGAAGAATTATTAACCTCGGAAGCACGTGGCATATAAGCTGTATTTTGTAGTATAATTATATAAACAAAATACGGAGGTTAATACTATGATTAGAGAAATGCATATGGGCGATATTGTGCGCCATTTTAAAAGAGAGACTGTCGAAAATCCTACGACGGAATACTTATATAAAATACTGGCCTTTGCCGAGCACACGGAGACCGGCGAAAAGCTGGTGGTTTATCAGGCGCTGTATGCTCCTTTCAAGATTTGCGCCCGTCCTTACGCTATGTTTATGAGTGAGGTGGACCGCGAAAAATATCCTGCGATTAAGCAAAAGTACCGCTTTGAGGTTGTGACGGAGTTCTGATTGCTTAGGCAATTATGCCGGTGGTGCATGTAATTTTATTTGCAGGGGAGAACGGAAATGCTTTATCCGATTTTAGAGCAATATGATGTTGATATAAAAAAAGCGCTGGCCTACGGCTTTGTGCGGGAGGGCGCAGGGCTGACACTGCGCAAGCCACTGCCGGAAACAGAGTTTTACGCTGTCGTTACGCTTGCAGGCAAGGCCTTATCCGTAAATGTTTTGGAACGCGATACGGATGAGGAGTACCTGCCCTTTAACGTTGCCGATAACATCAGCGGTTACGTGATGAGCGTGCGTGAAAAAGCAGAGGCTCTGCTGGAAGAAATAAAGACGCAGTGCCTGATTAAAAGCAATGTTAAGCTGCAGCTGATGGATTACTGCTCGCAGCGCTTCGGCACTGTTCCCGACGCTCCGTGGCCGGAAACACCGGAGAATTTTACCTTTAAGACGGCGCGGAGAAATAAATGGTACGCTTTGTTTATGACGATTTCCTATAAAAGCCTGGGCCTAGCGAAGGCGGGGAAGGTTGATGTTTTGAATATTAAGCTGCCGCCGGCAAAGATTGAGCAGCTGGTGGACAGGCAGCATTTTTATCCTGCGTATCATATGAACAAAAAGCATTGGCTGACGGTAATGCTGCAAAAGGATGCAGACATTTCGTTGGTGCAGGAGCTGTTGGCGGAAAGCTATCGGCTGGTGGAAAAATAGCAAAGGAGATTGAAGAAGTGTTACATATAGGTTGTCATTTATCCTCATCGAAGGGCTTTCTGGCGATGGGAAAGACGGCGCTGTCGATTGGTGCCGATACGTTTCAGTTTTTTACGCGCAATCCGCGTGGAGGCAAGGCCAAGGCTGTAAAGCCGGAGGACGCGGCGGCGTTGAATGCGTTGATGCAGGAGCACAATTTTGCGCCCATTCTGGCACACGCACCGTATACGATGACCCCCTGCGCAGCAGACGAAAAGCTGTTGGAGTTTGCGCAGATGGTGATGGAGGGCGATTTGGCGATGCTGGAATATGTGCCGGGGAATATGTATAACTTTCATCCCGGCAGCCATGTGAAGCAGGGAGCTGAGGTTGGCATAGAAAAAATAGCGGCGCTGCTCAACAGCGTGCTGCACAAGGATTTGCATACCACGGTTTTGCTGGAAACGATGGCAGGCAAGGGCACGGAGGTGGGCCGCAGCTTTGAGGAGCTGGCGGCGATTTTGAGCAGGGTGCAGCTTAACGAAAAGATGGGCGTCTGCCTTGATACCTGTCATATTTTTGACGGCGGCTATGATATCGTAAGCGATTTGGACGGCGTACTGGCGCAGTTCGATAAAATTATCGGCCTGGAGCGATTGAAGGCTGTGCATCTGAACGACAGTCTGAACATCTGCGGCAGTCATAAGGATCGTCATGCGTGCATTGGCGCAGGCAACATCGGCTTGGAGGCGCTGACGGCGGTGATTAACCATCCGGCACTGCGCACACTGCCGTTTTACCTGGAAACGCCGAACGAGCTGCCGGGCTACGCTGCGGAAATAAAGCTGCTGCGTGAGCGCTTTGCAGAGTAATATATCAAGAATTTTTGCAAGAGGTGAAAGATAGAAATGGAAATGGCTTATACGGAGCTGAATGCGAAGCTGTGCGCTTTTTTGGATAAAACGCCTAACAGCTTTTTTGCCGTGAATAATATAAAAGAGGAGCTTGCAGCACAGGGCTTTACCGAGCTGCAGGAAAATAGCAGATGGCAGCTGCAGGAAGGCGGCAAATATTACGTGAGCCGTAACGGTTCGGCGCTGCTGGCCTTTGTGATTCCCAAAAAGGCTTACCTGGGCTTTCAGGTTTACGCCTGCCACTGCGATTCGCCGGCGTTCAAGCTGAAGAATAATGCAGAAATTGTGGTAGACAAAAAGTATGTGAAGCTGAATGTGGAAAAGTACGGCGGCATGCTGCTGAACACCTGGCTGGACAGGCCGCTTTCCGTTGCCGGCCGCGTGCTGTGCAACGTTGACGGCCGCTTGGAAGCGCGTCTGGTTAATGTTGAGCAGGACCTGATGATGATTCCGAATCTGGCAATCCACATGAACAGGGAAGCCAACGAGGGCGTAAAGCTGAACGCGCAGACGGATATGCTGCCGCTTATCGGCAGTGCTGCAACTAAGGACGGCCTGCAGAAGCTGTTGGCGGAGGCCTGCGGCGTTACCTCAGAGCAGATTGTAGATACGGAGCTTTTCCTGTACAACAGAATGCCGGCGACTACAGTCGGGCTGAAGCAGGAATATGTTGCCGGCGGCAGGCTGGATGATTTGCAGTGCGTGTTTGCCGGATTGCAGGGCTTTTTGGCGGCAGAAGCAGGCGAAAGTGTGCCGGTATTCTGCATGCTGGATAACGAAGAGGTTGGCAGCGGCACGAAGCAGGGCGCGGCGGCGACCTTCTTAAAGGATGCGCTGCAGCGCATCAATATGGCACTGGGCAGGGACGAGGAGGATTATCTGGTATCCCTTGCCAACAGCCTGATGCTTTCGGCGGACAATGCGCATGCTGTGCATCCTAATCATACGGATAAGAATGACCTGACGAACAAGACCTATCCTAATGAGGGCGTGGTTGTCAAATACAGCGCTAACCAAAAATATACTACGGATGCGGTATCCGGCGCGCTGGTGCAGCTGTTGGCTAAAAAGGCGAACGTGCCGCTGCAGCTTTTCTATAACCGTTCGGATATGGCAGGCGGTTCGACGTTGGGCAATATCTCTACCGCTCAGGTAGCGATTAAATCGGTGGATATCGGCCTGGCGCAGCTGGCGATGCATTCCGCCTACGAGATGGCAGGCGTTAAGGATACGGCGTATCTGGCGGAGCTGGCGCAGGCATTTTTTGCCGCCGCTGTTGCGGAGGCTGCCGACGGAACGTACTGCCTGAAGTAACAATTTAATATGCGTATATCAAAGGGCATAGCAGATGCTGGTGACAGGTCTGCTGTGCCTTTGCTATTAGTTGCGGGCAGTTCGGCGTGGTGCTATACTGAGCTTAGGAAGTTTTATAAGCGAAAGTGGTGATTATATGTTGCAGGCAATACGCAGATTATCTAAAATTCATCTTGTAACGCTGGTAGTCTGCCTGCTGGCGGTGGGCGGCGCTGTTTATTTCTTTTTGGCTCAGCGTGCCAGCCGTCATGCGGCGGAGCTTTTTAACTATTATATGGCTAAGCAACAGGTGCTGGCAGGAAGCGTGACGGCCGAGGAGCTGCGTGCCGATATCTGGGGCAATGTGTATTTTAAAAACCTGACCTGGGATTCGCCGGAGAACGAACGCTTGGTGGATGTGCCTGAGGGACGCATTAAAATCAAGCCTAAGGACATCATCCTGCGTATAGCCGGCATTGACACGGTGCAGGAGGTGGAGCTGAGCGGTGCTTATATTCATTTGGGCTTTGATGATAAAATGCGCCTGGATATCCTGCAGAATAAAAAGACGGCGGAGGAAAAAATTCTTCTGGACGAGGTGCCTATGGAAAAGCGTCATCTGCAGATTAAGGGCAGACTGCCGAATATTAAGCTGATTTTGCATGATACGGTGCTGTCGGCGGAATATAAAAAGCGTCACTTTATTTTGAATGATGTGGACGGCACGGCGCAGATACATGAGCATCAAAGGCTGGAGCTGCACTTGGCTGCGGGACGCTATGGCGGCAGCATTGCAGGCAAGGGACTGAATATTGACGGCACCTGCGACCTGAAGGGGGAGCAGAAGGCGAATATCAATATTTGCCTGTATGATGTTATTCCGGATTCGTTGGGCATGAAAAATGTTAAGGATGCGATGACGGTGACGGGGCAGATGACAGGCAGCCTGAAAAAACCTGTGATTGACGGTGCGCTGGCGCTGAAGGAGCTGCATCTGAACGATTTGTATTTTACGAATATCAACGGTTCCTATCATTATGAAAATGCGCTGATAACCTTTCAGAATGTGACGGGCAGCATTTTCGGCGGTACCTTTGATGCGATAGGCTTGTATCATTTTGATAAGCGCTATTACAAAATTGATGTTGACGGCAAGAACCTGATGGCTTCGCTGGCTGCTAAAAGCAGCAAGATAAATACGAGCGTTGAGTTGAAGATAAAGTTCCGCAATGAAGGACCGCATGGCAATAATTTGGTATACGGCAGCTTTTCTACGGGCAAGGGAACATATGTGCTGGTGCCGTTTTTGAGCCTGCGCGGCAGCTTCAGCGACCAGAGCGGTGAGCTGGCTTTCAGTAATGTAGAGATTGAAACGAAGGTGGGCACATTTGAAAGCGATGTCTTTAAGATTGTGGACGGCAGATTGCAGCTGGGCGAGATTTTCCTGGCGAACGGCGAGGGCAGGCGTATACGCGTGAGGTAGGGGGAGTAGTATTTAGCAGAAGAAAAAATAAATATACAAAAAATTTAATGTCAGGAGGATTATTTAGATGGAATATATTGGTCATAAAAGTGATGATGGCGTAAATAGAGAACAGGCTCTGATTGAACATTTAAATGGAACAAGTGCTTTATGTTCTGAGTTTGCCAGAAGATTTACAATGGAAGAAATTGGAAAACTGCTTGGTTTATATCATGATGTTGGAAAGTATTCTATTGGTTTTCAAAAACGTATTCAACAGAATGGACCTAAAGTAGATCATTCAACTGCAGGGGCACAATTACTTGGAAAATATTTTGTGCCATTTGCTTTTTGTATTGCAGGCCATCATAGTGGTTTAATGAATCTTGGCGTAAGAGGTGATATTGATAACGGAACTTTGGTAGCTCGCATGAGAAAGAAATTAGTAGGAATTTTAGATTATAGTGCCTTTAAAAACGAATTGCCTGAATTAAGTGTAAACAAAAAACTTTTTCCGGCTTTCAGTGATACCTTTTCAGCTATGTTTTTCACAAGAATGCTATTTTCCTGTTTGGTAGATGCTGATTTCTTAGATACGGAAAGGTTTATGCGACCTAATACTTTGAAGCGGGGGGAATTTTCCAGTTTAGAAGAGCTATACAAACGATATAATGCCTATATTATGGCTTGGGGGAATCCTACAAATAAATTGAATGAAAAACGTACGGAAATTCGTGAAGAATGTATTAATGCAGCTCATGGTCAAGAAGGCATTTATACGTTAACTGTTCCTACTGGTGGTGGTAAAACAATCGCATCGCTTGGTTTTGCTTTGGAGCATGCGATGCAACATAAAAATAAAGAACGTATTATCTATGTAATTCCTTATACTTCCATTATTGAGCAGACCGCTGATGTTTTTCGTTCTATCGTAGGAAGTGAGAATGTAGTTGAACATCATATGAATGTTGATTATGATGATGCAGAATTTGGTGATGAAAAACAAAAAGAAAATGAACGTAAAAAGCTGGCAACGGAAAATTGGGATGCACCGATTATAGTAACGACTAATGTGCAGTTTTTTGAATCATTATATGGCAATAAAACAAGTCGTTGTCGTAAGTTGCATAATATTGCTAATAGCATTGTCATTCTTGATGAAGCTCAGATGTTGCCTAATGATTATTTAATTCCTTGTATGCGAGCTATAAGGGAATTAGTAAGTAATTATCATGTTACTGCGGTATTGTGTACAGCAACGCAGCCTAGTTTGAATAAATATTTTACTGAAGATGTACAACTACATGAAATTTGTTCTAATGTAGATGATTTGTATGATTTTTTTAGGCGTGTTCATTATGAAAAGACTGATTTTGAGGACACAGAAGCTTTGGTTGCACAACTTAATATACATAAACAGGTACTATGTATTGTTAATTCTAAAAAAGCTGCACAGAAAATTTTTGATGGCTTGAACGGAGATGGTTGCTATCATTTATCAACTTTTATGTATCCGCAGCATAGACGAAAAATTTTGGCTGAAGTTAGGGAACGACTTAAGAATAATTTGCCGTGTAAGCTTGTAGCTACCAGCCTTGTTGAAGCGGGTGTCGATGTGGACTTCCCGGTAGTTTATCGTGAAATTGCCGGCTTAGATAGTATAATTCAGGCAGCCGGCAGGTGTAATCGTGAAAATAAAAGACCATTAGAAGAGAGTATTGTTTATATATTTGAAATTGAGAATGATGATACTAAAATCCCTAGTTTTATAAGATTACCGAGAGAAATTACGCAAATGGTAATGCGTGATTTTAATGATATTTCATCTACAGCGGCAATAAAAAAATATTTTGATCAGTTACATGTAAATAAAGGCGAAAGCCTAGATATGCACAATATTTTGGGGATGTCTGATAAGAGGATGTTGTTTAAAGATATTGCTTCGGATTTTAAGATTATAGGCGAAACTGGTCGAGGAGTTTTTATTCCATGTGATGATGCCAGCAAGAAGTTATTGGAACAACTGCGTGCTGGCGTACGTAACCGTTCATTGATGAGAAAAGCAGGACAGTATATAGTAAATGTTTATGAAAATCAATTTCTTAAGTTGCAAGGAGCAGGAGTTATTGATGTTGTTGACGAAAATATTAATGTATTGGCTGATATGAGTATTTATGATGTCCATAAGGGATTGATAGTAAATATTGATGATGGTGTTGGCGTGTTCTTTTAACTTTTAAAAACAAATAGAGACGGAGGTACCCGTCTCTATTTGCTTTACTATAAAAGTAAATCGACAATATTTCTATCCACATGAGAATTTCATGACATATGTATAATATCAGAGAAGAAAAATATATGCAAGACTATTGTGGTATCCTTGACAGAGGATAGATTTAGATATATAATTAAAGTAAATCAACAATGAAATATATAAAAGGCGGTGATAACGTGAGTATTAAATTAGAGGTTTGGGGTGATTATGCATTGTTTAGCAGACCTGAACTTTCTGTCGAAAGAATGTCTTATGATGTAATTACTCCATCGGCTGCACGTGGTATTTTGGAAAGCATATACTGGCATCCAGGTATGTGCTGGCGAATCGATAAAATCTATCTGCTTAGTCCTATTCGTTTTACTAACATTAGGCGTAATGAGGTTAAAGCAAAAGCTAGTGGCAGCAAGGCAAGAAGTGTGATTAACGGAGCAGATGGAAAAGATTTATATCTTAATACCAAAGATGAAATTCAACAGCGTGCGTCAATGGTACTCAAGGATGTGCATTATGTTATCGAAGCGCATTTTGAAATGACGGATAAAGCTAATGCAGGCGATAATCCTGGTAAGTTTCAGGATATAATCAAACGACGCATTACTAAAGGCCAATGTTACCATACACCATACTTTGGTTGTAGAGAATTTCCGGTGAATTATCGTATGTACGATTTTAACAATGTGCCTACGATTGCTGAAAATCGTGATTTAGGATTGATGCTCTATGACATGGATTACAGCGATTTAAATAGCATTAAGCCTATGTTTTTTAGAGCTGTATTTGTCAATGGCGTAATAGATCTTACGCAATGTGAGGTATACAAATGATACTGCAAGCATTAGTAGATTATTATGAGGCTTTAGCTGCTACAGGAAAGGTGGCTAAACCAGGTTGGGGAAATGCCAAAATATCTTATGCGCTGAATATTGATAAACAGGGAAGGTTACTAAACCTTCTTTCTTTGAAAATTTCTGTGCAAAAAGGCAAGAAAACAGTCGAATTGCCACAGAACATATTGTTGCCGGAAGCAACTAAACGTACTGCAGGAGTTGCTGCTCAGTTTTTATGGGATAACGCAAAATATGTTTTGGGTATAGATGCCAGTGGTAAAACTGAGCGTAGTAAGCAATGCTTTGAGGCAATGGCACAAAAATGTCAGGAAATATTAGCAGATGCTGTTGGTGAAAAAGCAATGGCACTAAAAGCATTTTTCGCAACTTGGCAACCAGAATTAGCACACGAAAATATGCTTTTGCAGCCCTATAGGGAAGATTTACTGGGTTCCGCTAACTTGATGTTTAAGGTTGATGGCGAAAGTGTAGAACAGGATGAAGAAATCAAACGGGCGTGGGATTCTTATAAAAGCCAGCAAGCTACGGATGTAGCTAAAGGAATTTGTTTGGTTACAGGCAAGACTGCTCCTGTAGCTCGTTTGCATCCTAGTATTAAAGGGGTGTATGGAGCACAGTCTTCTGGCGCAGCTTTGGTAGCGTTCAATGCTCCTGCTTATGAATCATATGAGCATAAGCAGGGCGACAATGCACCGGTCAGTGAGTATGCTGCTTTTGCTTATACAACAGCGCTGAATACGTTATTGTCGAACGACAGAAATTATTTACGTATTGGTGATATGACAGTTGTTTTTTGGGCAGAAGGTGCAGATGAAGACAACGAGGATGTTTTTGGTGATATTTTTAGCAGTGCTAATGAGATTGTCAAAGATGAAGATATTAAGGGCTTTTTCGAAAAAGTTCGAGCTGGTAAGCCGTTTGAGATTAGTGATTTTACGGTTAAACCGGATAATAGGTTCTATATTTTGGGATTGTCGCCTAATGCTGCGAGAATTTCAGTACGCTTTTTCTTTATCAATACATTTGGTGATTTCATTAAGAATTACGAAAAATATTTTCGTGAATTTGAAATTATCAAACCGGGCTTTGATAACAGAGTAAATATACCATTATGGCAGATTCTGCAGGAAACTGCTAATAAAAATTCCAAAGATAAAGCTGCTACACCGTTGTTGATAGGTGCTGTCTTACGTAGTATTTTAAGCGGTACAAAATATCCTGAAGCGTTGTATCAGAATACAATTTTACGAGTAAAGGCTGATCAGGATAATCCGGATAAAAATATTACCAAAATCAGCAGAATCAAGGCGGCAATAATGAAGGCTTGCTTGATAAGAAATTACAAATATAATGAGGAGGTTATTACTGTGGCATTAAATGAAGAATGCAAAAAAGTACCTTATGTGTTAGGAAGATTGTTTGCTGTGCTTGAGGATTTGCAGGAAAAAGCTAATCCTGGTATTAATAGTACTATAAAGGATCGCTATTTTAACTCTGCATGTGCCAATCCTAGCATGACTTTTCCACTGTTGACTAAGCTTGCCAATACGCATTTGAAGAAAATTTCATCACAAAAAGGCACTGTAATCTATTTTGAAAAGTTGATTGGTGAACTTATGAATAAACTTGAAGTTGATGATAATGCGATGCCGGCTCGTTTAAGCTTACCGGAACAAGGTGAATTTGTTCTCGGATATTATCATCAAGTGCAAAAACGCTACGAGAAAAAGGAGGAAAAATAAATGGCTGAAGTAATCAAAAACAGATATGAGTTTACAATTTTGTTCGACGTAGAAAACGGTAATCCGAATGGTGACCCGGATGCAGGCATTGATCCTGAAACTGGTTATGGCATTGTTACTGATGTTTGCCTGAAACGCAAAATCAGAAATTGTGTCGAGACGATGTGCGAAGACAAAGAAGGCTATAAAATCTATATTAAAGATGGTGTGCCTCTGAATGAAAGCGATAATACTGCATATATTGCGTTTGGCACTGATGAAAAGAAAATTAAGGAATTAAAAAAAGACGATCCTGAAATTGATAAGAAAATTTGCCAATTTATGTGCAATAATTTCTTTGATATTCGTACTTTTGGTGCTGTCATGACTACATTCGTAAAGGCTGCTTTGAATTGTGGTCAGGTTCGCGGTCCTGTGCAGTTGGGCTTTGCTCGTAGCATTGATCCGATTGTGACACAAGAAGTTACAATTACCAGAGTTGCTATTACAACTAAAAAGGATGCAGAAAATAAGAGTACAGAAATGGGACGTAAATATATTGTTCCTTACGCATTATACCGTGTAGATGGTTATATTTCTGCAAATCTTGCGCGCAAAGTAACTGGATTCAGTGAAGACGATTTGGCTTTGTTGTGGCAGGCCATTATCAATATGTTTGAATACGATCATTCTGCTGCTCGTGGCAATATGGCTGTACGTGAGCTTATAGTATTTAAGCACGCTACAGAACTTGGTAATGCTCCTGCATACAAGTTGTTTGATACTGTTAGTGTTAAGCGCAAGGAAGGGGTTATTGCTGCCAGAAGCTATAGTGACTATGAAGTGGAAGTCGCAGAAAATAAACTTCCTGAAGGTGTAAGCTGTACACGTATGATTTAAGGTGATTTCTTCTGTGAGCAATTAGCGTTTGTGTAATTTAGGTTCATGGTGCGAAGTTATATGAAACATAAAATTTAGCTTAGGTTCGCAACTTAAGCTAGAATGGGAAACTATAAGTTTTCTCACATCAAAATAAATTTTTGAGTATTTGAGTTGAGCTAGTTCGCAAAAAATGCTTGATTTAAATGAATAGAGAAGTAATTTGTTTTGATGCTGTCGCTCCCGCGAGGGAGCGTGGATTGAAATCGGTTTGCAGGATGCTAATGATTTGGCTACTATTGTCGCTCCCGCGAGGGAGCGTGGATTGAAATTCTATGATGGTTTTTATTATCTCATGGACAAAGAGGTCGCTCCCGCGAGGGAGCGTGGATTGAAATTCATTTTGTGGTATACTACACATAAGGCAAGTGGTGTCGCTCCCGCGAGGGAGCGTGGATTGAAATCAACATATTGCATACCTCACTTTCTATATATATTGTCGCTCCCGCGAGGGAGCGTGGATTGAAATTTCTCAGAAAAATAATGCTTGTATCCGTAAATCTCTGTCGCTCCCGCGAGGGAGCGTGGATTGAAATGTTAACATGAGCCGCCGTCCCGGTATTGGTGCTGAGTCGCTCCCGCGAGGGAGCGTGGATTGAAATCTCTGACGTGTACCCTTACGATCGGGTAATAATTGTCGCTCCCGCGAGGGAGCGTGGATTGAAATATTCAAGATGAAAAGAATAAAGAGAGGTGTTACGGTCGCTCCCGCGAGGGAGCGTGGATTGAAATACCGGTAGGAGATTTTATGGTAGGGAAAAGATAAGTCGCTCCCGCGAGGGAGCGTGGATTGAAATATGACCGTAAGGGTGAGCTGATGAACCCGCCCTTTGTCGCTCCCGCGAGGGAGCGTGGATTGAAATCAGCTGGCGAGCAGCAAAGCGCAATCATACCGGCATGTCGCTCCCGCGAGGGAGCGTGGATTGAAATACCAAGATACATCAGGACGAAGTCCTCATGATAATCAGTCGCTCCCGCGAGGGAGCGTGGATTGAAATATGAACGCACCGAATAGCCCAATCATTAGCCTTATGTCGCTCCCGCGAGGGAGCGTGGATTGAAATGGACTGGCACATACGATAAATCAGGCTCAGAAAGCCGTCGCTCCCGCGAGGGAGCGTGGATTGAAATATGGATAATTTATACATTGAATCGTTCTTCTTTTGTCGCTCCCGCGAGGGAGCGTGGATTGAAATTGGGAAAAACTCATTAACCTTTTAACTCTCGGACGTCGCTCCCGCGAGG
>OGMB01001130.1_pt1 | contig 12474 bp, 9 predicted proteins | sample 1573001 | NCBI WGS metagenome assembly OGMB01 (sample SAMEA2581921, study PRJEB24529) | metagenome | biome: Human gut stool | place: China | collected 2011
CAGCGTCAGCACCCGTCCCTCGTGGTCGTGCTGTTCCAGCCCGATACCGGTGGCCACTGCCAGCGGTGCCGTTTTGCACCAGCAGGCTGTGCCGGAGTATCCCTTTTTCTCGGCCGAATAGGTGTATTCGGTGTAGCCCTCCGGCGCAAAATCTGCCTGTCCCGGCTGCATCTTGGTCTCCTGCACCGAAAAGATATCGGCATCCAGCTGCGCAAAGCTCTCGGCAAAGCCGTGGGTCAGGCAGGCGCGCAGGCCGTTCACGTTCCAGCTGATCAGTTTCATGCTTTTCTCCTTATGTTATGCCTGATATTTTGTTTTCCATGCGCCGCTGCGGAAGCGCAGCACAAAGCAGGTCACGCGGCAGGTCCAGTCGATGACCATAGCCACCCACACACCCACAGCGCCCCAGCCCATGCGGACGCACAGCAGATAGCTGAAGCCCAGCCGCCAGCAAGCCATACTGAGGATGGACACCACCATGGTGAATTTTACGTCGTTTGCCGCGCGCAGGGCGTTGGGCAGCACGAAGGACAGCGGCCAGAAGATGATGGCGCAGCCCGCGTGGATGGTGACCAGCGTAATGGCCAGCTCCATCGTCTCACCGGAAAGGGCGTAGATGCCCACCAGCTGCCGGAGGAACAGCAGGATCGCTCCGTTGGAAAGCCCCATGGTAATGTAAGCCCACAGCAGCAGCTTGCGGGTGTAGTAAACGGTCTGCTCGTGGTCGCCGGCACCGATGCAGCGCCCCACCACCGTGATCATGGCCAGACTGATGGCCTTGCCCGGGATGACGCCCATGCCGTCCAGATTGTTGGCCACGGCGTTGGCTGCGATCTGCACCGTGCCGAAGGTGGAGATCATGCTCACCACCAGAATGCGTCCGGCCTCGAACAGGCTGTTCTCAAAGGCCGAGGGGATACCGATACCCAGAATGCGCTTTGCCATGCCGCCGTCCAGCCGCAGGGTCTTGGGCACGGTAAGCACCGCATCCTCCCGGTAGCACTTGCGCAGGATCAGCGCCGCAGCCACCACGCGGGACACCACACTGGGCCATGCTACGCCGTCCACGCCCATTTTGAAGCCGAAGATGCACACCGCATTGCCCACGATGTTGATAATGTTCATCAGAAAGCTGATCTGCATGGAGATTTTAGAGTTGCCGATGCTGCGGAACAGTGCCGCACCGCCGTTGTACAGCGCCAGAAACGGGTAGCTGAGGGCGATGATCTGCAAATACTTCACGCCCGCGTCCAGCACATCGGTATCAATAGAGCCGTAGAACAGCCGGATCATAGGGCGGGCCAGCATAAAGCATACCGCGCCGATCACCACACCGGACAAGCCGCTGAGCAGCAACAGCTGACCGGCACTTTTGTCGGCATTCCCGCGCTCTTTTGCGCCCAGATACTGGCTTACCACCACCGCGCCGCCGGTAGCCAGCGCCGCAAACAGCACGATGATAAGGTTATTGATCATATCCACCAGACTGACACCGGAAATGGCTGCCTCGCCGCAGCGGGACACCATCATGGTGTCGGCCATGCCCACCGTCACTTCCAGCAGCTGCTCCACCAGCAGCGGAATGGCCAGTACCAGCAGTTCCTTCTGGCTGAACAGCGGCTCCCGCCCGCCGGTCAGGCTGCTTTTTTCATTGCCATGCAGTAGCTTTGTCATTCGTTTCTCCCCTCCCGGCACCGGGCACTTTTCCCGGTACGCCGCCGCTGCCCGGCGCGTGCATTTTTCCGGTTGCAGCAGATGTGTCCATCTTAACACACCACCGGCTGCTTGTAAAGCGGTGCAGGCTACATCCCGCGAAAATCCGCTTTCCAAACCCATCTCCCATTGCCTGCCGGTTTTATAAAGGTATCCTGCACGGTTTTCCGGCAGGCTTTCCGTTTTTATGCTTGTTCGTCAGTTTGCCGGGAACTTTCCATAAAATTTGTGCGTTTCTACAAAAATGCGATTTCCCGCGTATTTTTGGGGAGAAATTTTAAAAAAACTCTTGCAATTTCTGTTCCAAAGTGGTATGTTGTATCCAACAAAAGCGAAGCTTGGATACATCTTCACTTTGGAGCGGCAACTTCGGCTCCGTATACGCCTTTGTTTTTACCTTGCTATTTTCTTCATTTACCTTCTTATCATTTACCCTGCCTGTCCCGCAAGGGACGAGAAAAGCGATGACCCACCTGCACGGGTCGTCGCTTTTTCTTTTGCCCGCAGAGGGCAAAGTACAAGCCGCAAAAGCACTGCTCTACAAGATGACGTGCCGCAACTGCTTTTCCCTGTCCCGCCCCCAAAAAGTTTGTTTGAATAAACATACCTGCTTTTTCTTGACATCCCTTTGTATGCGTGTTATCTTAATTTCCGTCAATTAGCTTACCCTAACCATCTGAGGGGCTTTGCTCCGCAGTTTTTTCTTTGCGCGCAATGTTAGGTTAAGCTAACTATATGGCAGCGCTTTTCTGTCATTGTGATGAAAGGAGCATTTTTCATGAGAACAAAGAAATTTCTTTCCCTGCTGCTGTCGGCGGCTATGGCGTTCAGCCTGCTGACCGCTACCGCCTTTGCAGCAGCCCCTGCCGAGGAGGAAAACGGCTTTTTCGATTTTCTGCTGGGCAAGAAGTACACCTATCTTTATGCTGCCCTGACTTGGGACGAGTACTGGGCAAACGAGAAGGTCTATGCTGCCGGCAGCACTGCCGCCTCTGCGCAGCTGGACAGCCACGAAGAGCAGGACCTTGGCGCGTTTGACGCCGTTTCCCGCGCTACCGTCAACCATGGTCTGCACCGCGGCAGCTTCCAGAGCACTGCTGTCATCTACGCCAAGGACGGCAGCACCTACACCGTTTCTCACTGGTCGGACGATGGCAAGACCATCTATCTGGCCGATGGCACCACCGTGGGCTGGAACCGCGGCACCATTACCAAGGCCGATGGCTCCACCGTGCAGATGGACCACTACGAGGTGCTGGGCACCAAGTATGTGCCTGTGCGCGTAGCCACCAGCGACCTTGCAGATTTCTGCTCCAAGTACACCGTGGTGAAAAACGGCGGCCAGCTGGTGGGCGGCTACTCTGAAAAGAACCTGACCGCCTACGCCCTGACCGCTGCGGTGGATAAAAACACCAACGGCCTGAAGTACGCAACTAAAAACGGCGATGGCTACACCTTCTCTGCCGCACACACCGGCACCGGCTCCGGTGTGGCAGAAGCCGCCCAGAAGGCTGCTGAGGGCCTTACCGTGAATCTGCGCAGCGGCAGCGACGTGGGCAGCTTTGGCGAGTTTATCCGTGTGGACCTGAACGGCAACTACGGCGAGCTGGGTTCCCGGATGCAGTCTGTGGTGTGGACCTACTACGGCAACGACAGCACCTACACCCACGCCAAGGCCTCCTACGGCACCAAGTTTGCAGCCGACAACTGGATGCACAAGTCCATGGGCATCCAGCTGGGTCTGAGCGATTCCGCCCGCTGCCAGCTGCCGGAGGGCACTGATGGCACCGGCTACTGGACCATCACCATCCGTGCACTGGGCTACGCCGACACGGTGGTCAAGTTCCAGACCACTGCCGAGAACCTTGCCAAGCACGAGCTGGCAAGCGATGCCGACCGCGCCGCCCTGCAGGCTGTGGTCGCCGAAGCACAGAGCAAGGCAAAGGCCGCTTACACCGCCGACAGCTATGCCAATCTGGAGACCGAACTGGCCGAAAGCGTGGAACTGCTGAGCCGCGAGACCCTGTATAAGGCCGCTGCACTGGAGCAGGTGACCCACCTGACCGATGCCGTGCAGAACCTGAAAGCTGCCTGATCCGGCAAAAAACAGAACACTAAAAAAGCAAGGTCGCTTTATGCAGGCGGCCTTGCTTTTCCGTGTCAGGAGGAGTTGGAATGAACAAAAAACGATGCAACACACTGCTGCCACTGGTGCAGCTGCTCCCAGCGGTGGCGGCAGCGGCAGCGGTGCTTTTTGCCCTGCCCCGCACCGCGCCGGTGCTGGCTGCCGTGCCGGAAAAACTGACAGCCGTGGTGGAGCAGCCGGTGGAAGCCGCTTCCGTTGAAGCGGAGGAAGAAGCCCTGCCCAAGCTGCCCTATGCCGATGGCGTATACGTCGGCTCTTCCCGGGGCTACGGCGGTGCCGTCCGGGTGCAGGTGACCATGGAAAACGGCAGCATCACGGAAGTGGAGGTCCTGGACGCTTCCCACGAGACAAAGCAGTTTCTGCGGCGCGCCAAGCGGCTTTTGACCACCGTAGTGGATACCCAGAGCTGGGAGGTGGACGCTGTTTCCGAAGCCACCTACACCAGCCGGGGCATTCTGGGCGCGGTGCAGAACGCCCTGACCGGCGAGGTGGTGAATAATCCCCTGCCGCCGCAGCCGAAGCCTGCCGCACCGCTGGTGGTGGAGGAATTTACAGCACCCTCCACCTACCTTGACGGCATCTACACCGCCGAAGCCATAGGCTTTGAGGGCAAAATTACGGTACAGGTCACAGTGGCAGAGGATAAGATCACCGATATCACGGTTTTGAGTGCTGAGGATGAGGAAGAATATCTCTCCCGGGCAAAGCGGGTCATCCCCGCCATTCTGGAGGGGCAAAGCCCCAATGTGGATGCCATTTCCGGTGCGACCTACTCCTCCACTGGCATCCTGAACGCCGTCAAGCTGGCGCTGGCAAAGGCCGCTGTCGCCCCGGCAGAGGAAGCCGGCCCGGAGCAGGCAGCCTCGGAAGAAGTGGTAGAAGAAGCCGCGCCGTCCGAAGCGGCAGAACCCGAGGAAACGCCGGTCACTGCGCCCACCGTGGAGGTGGTGCAGCCGGAGGAAAAGAGCGCTGTTTCCGCGTGGTTCAAGGAAGTGTGGCAGCAGCTTTTCCCGGCAGAAACACCGGACGATTCTGAACCGGAACCGGCATCTTCTGCGGAGGCGCTGCCGGCATCCGAGACGGCGCTGCCGCCCGAAGAGATCGAAACCGAACCTGAAACGGAAGGAGCAGCGGAATGAAATACAAGAATTTTCTCCTCCGGGCGGTAAATCTGCTGCTGATTTTGGGGGTACTGTGGCAATACCAGCAGGTGGCGCTGGTCCGGGCTGCGGCGGTAAGCCAGCGCAAGCAGGAGATTGCCGAAGTGGAAGCCTACAACGCTTCCGTTTTGCAGGCGCAGAGCGCAGCACAGGCAGAGCAGAGCCAGAGCGGCTACCGGGACGGCACCTATGAGGGCAGCGCCTTTGGTTTTGGCGATGTCATCCGGGTGTCGGTAACCATCCAAAGCGGAAAAATGACCGATATTGCGGTGCTGGACGCTTCCGGTGAGGATAAGCCCTACTATAAACAGGCGCTGCCTTTGCTGGACGAGATGCTGGCAGTGCAGTCTGCCGAGGTGGATACCGTTTCCGGCGCTACCCTTACGGCAGAAGGTCTTATCGGTGCAGTAGAGGACGCACTGGGAAAGGCGGCAGGATGATGGAAAAAACACAAGCAAAGCCTTTGACGGCGGCGCAGCAGCGTCAGCGGGACAAAAAGCGCCGTACATGGCTGCGCGCCGGGGTGCAGCTGTTCTTCTTTGTGTCCATGCCGGGCGCATTCGTGGCCGGGTTCTCCGGGGTAAAGCAGCTCTTTCTGCACATCGGTGCGGGCGAGGTACTTACAGCGGACAGCTTCACGCTTTCCCTGCTGGGGCTGTGCGGCTTCACGTTGCTGTTCGACCGGTTTTTCTGCGGATATGCCTGCGCCTTTGGCAGCTTGGGCGATGCCGTCTGGGCACTGTCCGGGCTTGTCCAGAAAAAGCTGTTCCATCGCAAAAAGCAGCTCCGTCTGCCGGAGCGGGCGGTGCTTTGGGGGCAGAAGGTCAAATATCTGCTGCTGGCAGGACTGGTGGCGCTGTATGTGACCCGGCAGGAAAAGCTGTTGGCCGGCGCAAGCCCGTGGGAGGTGTTTTCCCGCCTGACGGCACTGCGTCTGCCGCCGGAGGGCTTCGGCGTAGGCATCGCGCTGCTTGTGCTTATTTTGCTGGGCATGGCAGTGCAGCCCCGGTTCTTTTGTCAGTTCCTCTGCCCCATGGGTGCGGTGTTCGCCCTGCTGCCGGTGCTGCCCTTTGCACGGCTGCACCGGCAGAGCGAGGGTTGCATTCCGGGCTGCAATGCCTGCAAGCAGCAGTGCCCGGTGTGCCTGAAGCTGGAGGAAAGCAGCCTGCGCAGCGGGGAGTGCATCGCCTGTGAAGCCTGCGTGGGCACCTGCCCCAAGCAGAACATCCACCGGTGGGATTTGGCTCTTTGCCAGCACCCGTGGCTGCCGGTACTGGGCAAGGCGCTGCTCTTCTTCCTGCTGGGCTGCTGGCTGGGCTTCTGCCGGTTTATCTGAAACCAAAAAGGGAGGCCGCCGCACAATATCGTGCAGCGCCTCCCTTTTGGCTAAGACAATTTTGAATGCCCTCTGCTATGCTCTGGACATTTTCAGCGGAAAAGCTATTTATAATTTCGGAACGCCGGAGCGTCTGCGGACGCTCCGGCGTTCCATTTTCACGGTAAAGGCTTCTGCTCCAGCAGGTCTGTCATGCTGCGCAGACTGATGCCAAGGGTGGAAAGGTTATGCAGCATCGCGCTGGTGGCAGGGGGCAGGATGCCCAGAGCACCCAGAAGGATGAGCGCGGAGTTGAAGCTGAGGACGAACCGGTAATTGCTGCCCACCCGCTTTTGCAGGGCGTTGGCAATGGCTTTTAAAGTCACCAGCTCTTCCAGACTGTCGGCGCGGATGGTCACATCTGCGATCTCCCGGGCAATGGCGGCACCGGAATGGATAGCGATGCCGATATCTGCCGCCGACAAGGCGGGCGAATCGTTGATGCCGTCGCCGATCATCACCACCGTATGTCCTTCGGCTTTGGCGTCACGGACAAAGGCAGCTTTATCCTCCGGCAGCACCTCTGCAAAGCAGCGGTCCACCCCCACCTGCGCCGCAATGGCGCGGGCGGTGCGGTCACTGTCGCCGGTCATCATGACGGTCTGGGTGATGCCCAATCTCCGAAGCTTATGCAGCACCTGTGCCGCCTCCGGGCGCAGGGGGTCTGCGATGCAGATGACCCCCGCCAGCACCCCGGAAGCAGCCAGATACAGGTGGGAATACTGCGGGTCCAGCGCATCGAATTTTGCCTGTTCCCCTGCCGGAATGGTGCAGCCCTCGTCCTCAAAAATGAAGTGGGCGCTGCCAATGACCACCCGCGTGCCGCCCACCCGGCTGGCAATGCCGTGCGCCACGATATACTCCACCTCGGAGTGCATCTCTTCGTGGGAGATGCCCCGCTCCCTAGCGGCACGGACGACAGCGTTTGCCATGGAATGGGGGAAATGCTCTTCCAGACAGGCAGCAAGCTGCAATACCTCCTGCTCCCCGCAGCCGGAGAAGGGCACCACCTGCACCACCTGCGGGGTGGCGTGGGTGAGGGTGCCGGTCTTATCGAACACAATGGTGTCCGCCTTTGCCAGCGCTTCCAGATACTTGCCGCCCTTTACGGTGATGTGGTATTCCCCACACTCCCTCATGGCAGAGAGCACCGCCAGCGGCATGGAAAGCTTCAGCGCACAGGAGAAGTCCACCATCAAAATGGAGATGGCGCGGGTGACGTTGCGGGTAAAGGCGTAGGTAGCCACCGTACCGGCAAGGCACCACGGCACCAGACGGTCGGCCAGCAGCAAAGCCCGGTTCTCAGTACCGGACTTGAGCTTTTCCGATTCCTCGATCATCGCCACGATCTTATCGTAGCGGTTGGCGCCGCCCTCTGCCTTGGCCACAAGAACGCATTCGCCCTCTTCCACCACTGTTCCGGCGTAGACGGTGGCACCGGTGGTCTTGCGTACCGGCATAGATTCTCCGGTGAGGGCGGCTTGGTTCACCATGGCTTCGCCCTCCAGCACCGTGCCGTCCAACGGGATCATATTGCCGGAGCGCACCACTACCTCGTCCCCGGCGTGAACGCGGGTCAACGGCACCAGCACCTCGCCCTGCGGGGTGCGCACCCAGACCTTATCCACGTTCAGCGCCATGCTGCGGGCAAGGTCATCCAAGCTCTTTTTCCGCGTCCACTCCTCCAGCAGGCTGCCCACCGTCAGCAGGAACATCACCGAGCCTGCGGTGCTGTAATCGCCCCGCAGGAGGGAGGCGGTGATGCTGAGCGCATCCAGCACCTCTACTTCCAGCTTGCGGTGCAGCAGGCAGCGGACGCCCTTCCAGACAAAGGCGATGGAGCGCCACACCGTATAGGCCGCCGCGATGGGCGCGGGCAGGAACACCTTGCGGAACACCCGGCCCGTCACAAGGCTGACCATCTTTTCCTGATATTCCTGATTGATCTTCCGGCTGTCGCGGGAGGTGACCAGCACCTCTAATTCTTCGTTGTCAAAACGGTAGGCTGCCAGCAGGGCGGCGGCGTCCTTCCGGCTGCCCCGGTAGGTCAGCACCACATCTCCGGTGCGCTCGTAGACGGTGGCTTTCTGGATGTTATCCTGCCCGTTCAGGTAGGCTTCCAGCACATCTGCCCGGTGCAGCGTCATGCGCACGGCGCAGACGTGCACCCGCATCCGTCCCCTGCCTTCATGTAAGATCGTACATTTCATTGCTTTTCTTACCCCTCTGCGTAAAAAAGAGCCGCCCAAGGGCGGCTCCGCTGCGTTGTATCACTGTGCAGTCTGCTCTGCGGGCTGCTCTTCTTCAGCCGTATCCTCGATGACCTCCTGTGCAGCCTCGGCGGCGCGGCTCTCGTTGATGGCCTTTGCATCGGCAAGGATGTCACCGGCCTCTTCCTGCACCTTATTCACGGTCTGCATGGTGCAGTCCTTCATCCGCAGCACCGCTGCAGTGGTCTGGGTGTAGACCTTTTTAGCGTCCTTGCTGGACAGCACCTTGAAACCGGCAGAGCCGAACACCACACCGCCCAAAAACAGTGCAAGCTTTTTTGTATCAAACATATTTACCCCTCGTTTCTGTATTTCCCATCTGTGTACCCGCGCCCGGAGCGGGGCGGGCTCTTTATCTTTATATTGTAGCACGCTTTCGGGCTTTTTCAATATTTTCTGACGATGTTAGGACATATTAACATTGTTAGCAAAAGTTTGCACAACAAAAAAGGGCGTTCCCCGGAGGGATCGCCCTTTTTGATGCACCCGTTATGCAAGGTGGAACAGATCGATCAGCACGACCATGGCAAGGCCATAGTAGACCACAACGGCCACCAGATCGTTGATCGTGGTGATCAGCGGGCCGGAAGCAACAGCCGGGTCGATATGGATCTTGTGGAACAGCATCGGGATCAGCGTGCCCACCAGACTGGAAATGACCATGGACACGATCAGCGACAGCCCGACGCAGCCGGACAGCAAAAAGGCCGAGGTCCAGACATAGCCCTTGAAAAAGTGGATGTAGCAGCCCAGAAAGCCCAAGGCCATCACGGCCAGAATGGCACCGTTCAAAAGACCCACGCGGGTCTCCTTCCAGAGCAGCTGCAGCTTTTTGGAAAGGGTCAGGTTTTCGTCCACCAGCACACGGATGGTCACCGCCAGCGACTGGGTACCGACGTTACCGGCCATATCCAGCACCATGGACTGGAAGCAGATGACCACCGGCAGCACCGCTACCACCGATTCAAACGCGCCGACGACCGAGGAGACCAGCATCCCGAGGAACAGCAACGCGATCAGCCACGGGAGACGCTTTTTCACGCTTTCAAATACGTTTTCGTTCAGATCCTCCTCGCCGGTCAGACCGCCCAGCTTTGCGTAATCATCGCCCATCTCATCATCGACCAGCTCGACCACATCGGACGAGGTGATGATGCCCACCAGCTTACCGGCATCGTTCAGCACCGGCAGGCTGCGCTCCGCATAGTCCACGATGCGGTCGATACAGTCGCTGACCTGCTCCCGGTCGGTGACATAGGGATAGGAGCGGACGATCAGGCTTTCCAGACTTTTCTCTGCCCGGGCAATGATGAGGTCTTTCAGGTCGATGGCGCCATAGAAGTGCTCGTTTTCATCCACCACATACAGGGTGGAGATGTTGTCGTTTTCTCCGGCCTGTTTTACCAGCTCGCTCATCGCCTGCCGGATGGTCATATTGTTTTTGATGGAGATGTAGTTGGTGGTCATCCTGCTGCCGATCTCATCCTCGTCATAGGAGAGCAGCATCTTCACATCTTCCACCGAGTCCTTGTCCAGCTTGTTGACGATCTCGTTTTTATCGGTATCGTCAAGATCCTCCAGTGCGTCCACCGCATCGTCCGAGTCCATGTTGGAAATGACCTTGGCAGCCTCGTGGCTGGGCAGCTCCTTCAGGTACGGCTCGGCATCGTCCAGATAGGCAAAGATCTCGGCAACGGTATCCACACCCAGAATGGAATAGAGCGACTGGCGTTCAGCGGGGGTCAGCGCCTCCAACGCATCCGCCAGATCTTTTTCATGGTAATCAGACAGTTTTTCAGCCAGTTCTGCCTTGGGCAGACCGCTGTGAATGATGCTCAGAATTTCCTGTACATAATTCTTCTGCATGGGTAGTTCCTCCTGATTCCGCGAGCTTGACAAATCAAAATCCATCGCTCCGCTTCAAATTTTGCACTTCATCATAGCACATCCGGTATGCGGCGGCAACCCTGCCAGCGTGAATTTTTTGTAAAAATCCGGGCATAAAAATCCCCGCCAAAGCAAAAGGCTCCTTATCCGCAGAGCATAACTTTGGCTGAGAAAATGCCGTTCTGATAGGTAAACGTGCTTGCCCCGCCGGTCTTTTCTGCAATATGGCGGACAGACTGGATGCCGATCCCGTTTTCCCTTCGCTTGGAAGAGCGGAACACCCCGCTTTTTTCGTGAACTGCGCCGTCAAATGCGTTTTCCACTTCGACCAGAAGAAGCCGCTCGGCATGGACATACGCGGTGATCTCGATCTTCCGCCGGGCGGGTGCAGTGCGAAGGCTGGCTTCAAATGCATTTTCCAGAAGATTAGACAGCACCAGACACAGATCGATCTCGTCCACAGGAAGCACCTGTGGTAAGTCGAGTTTGGCACAAAAGGGAACACCCTCACGCTTTGCAAGGGCACAATAATAGCCGACAACACTGTCCGCTGCACGGTTTTCGCAGAAATTCATATCCAGATCCGGGATCCGGGAGACCGTTTTTGCAAGGTAAGCCTTCAGGTTATCCAGATCTCCTGCCTCGGCCAGTGCGGAGATCTGATTCAGCTGGTGGCGCATATCGTGCCGCGCCTGCCGGGCTTCTTCAATGGCGGCTTTCAGGCTTTCATAGCGCTGCTGCTGCATGGAAAGAAACTGATTTTCCTGCTGCAACCTTGCATTCCGGTTAAGGCTGTTTGCCATCAGCAGAAAGATCGCATTGAACATGAACAGCAAAAACAAAAGCGCGATGCTCATAACGATGTAGACCTGCAAGACCCGCCCTGTCCGGAGCGTTATCTGGTAGCGCGGGGTTATAAAAAGGTTCAGCAGGATGAACACCAGCGGCAGTACCCAGAACACATACCACGTCTGCGCAAAATTGTCATCCTCCACCATCGCGCGTACTGCGTGGGTGGCGGGATAATAGGCTGCGGCAGTGATCAGCCAGCAGACCGCATTATAAAAGATGCAGGCGCCAAAGCAGAACCACGGCTTGTCCGGCGGCAGCTGCATCCGGATCACGATTGCCGTGCCGACGGCCCGGGACAGGCTGTTCAGGCACGCAAATACCGCGCAGACCGCAAGCGCGATGGTTCCGGATTTCCAGAGAGAGATCCGCAGCGTTCTGCGATACAAAAAAATTGCTGTAAGCGTAATAAGCAGCACGGAGAACGCCGTTGAAATGCCAAAATGATAGCAAAGCAGCCCGCCGCCAAGGCAAAGCCCGAGCAGCAGCGGCACCGCCCCTGCTGCAAGCTTTGCGGGCGACAGCTTCAGATAGGAGCTTACCGGAAAATACGCAAGCAGCAAACCGGGAAACACGACCGTAAGTTCCAGAACCGGGCGCAGAACGTCCTTCAATCCGCACGCCCCCTTTGCAGCAGAAATTCCATAAAGGCCTGCCGGGCAGCTTTCAAAAGCTCCTGACTGACATAGACGCGGCTGCCGTCCGTCATACAGAAGGCGGCAGCCTGAAAATCGGCAGCATTCTCCATATTGATGATCGCGCCACGTCCGCAGACAAAAAAGCGCGGATCCTTTTTGAGCGGCTCGGTGAACGCTTTGAAGCTCTGGCGCGTAGCAAGCGTTTTACCGGCAGTGGTGCGGATGTTGATCATGTGGGCAAAGTGCTCGGCGGATATAATATCCCGATAGCACAAATGGATGTCGCTGCCGTCGACTTTTACCACCAGAACCGGCTCCGGGCGCGGAAGCTTTGCGAGCATTTCATCCAGCAGACCGGACAACTCGGCTTCTGAAAAGGGTTTGACCAGATAATGAAATGCCCGCACCTGAAAGCCCTCGAGTGCGTGGTCTGTCG
>OGMB01001143.1_pt1 | contig 12402 bp, 12 predicted proteins | sample 1573001 | NCBI WGS metagenome assembly OGMB01 (sample SAMEA2581921, study PRJEB24529) | metagenome | biome: Human gut stool | place: China | collected 2011
AGGTAAGGTTCAGCCCGATGCCCACCACCAGCCATTCCAGCTGTCCGCTCTCGAGGTCGGTCCCCGCTTCGGTCAGGATGCCGCAGACCTTTCTGCCCTGATAGTACAGGTCGTTGACCCACTTGACGGCAAGCTCCAGCCCGCAGAGCTTTTTCACGGCACGGCAGACCGCCACAGCTGCGCTGATGGTAGCGGTCTGGGCATTGGCGGCGGGCATTTCCGGGCGCAGCAGCACCGAGCAGTAAACGCCCTTGCCTGCCGGGCTTTCAAATCTCCGGCCCAGCCTGCCGCGTCCGGCGCTCTGGTGGGCGGTGAGCACCAGCGTGCCATGGGGTGCACCATCCAGCGCCAGCAGCTTTGCCGTGCGGTTGGAGCTTTCCAGCGTGTCATATAAATAGATGGGTGCAGGGTAGTCCCCGATGGCTTCGGTGCAGAACGGGTCGCCGCCTGCCAGCCGGTAGCCCCGGCGGGGCGCAGCTTCCAGCGCGTACCCTTGGGCCGTGAGGGCCGCAGCGGCCTTGTGCACGGCAGCGCGGCTCACGCCGAGGGTCTCGGCCAGCTGCTGGCCGGAAACATAGCTGCCTCCGGCAGCGGAAAGTGCCTGCAAAAGTGCCTGACGGGTACTGACAGCCATGGCCGAATGCCTCCTTTTGTGCTATACTACTTCTATTGTATCATAAAAATAAAAGTTTTTGCAGGATTTTGAACGGCTGTTTCGTATGAATGTGCAGAAGGGCAGCGCAGAGGCTGCACTTCGTCGGACCGGGACGAAACTGAAAGGAGGTGGGCAGGCCGTTGACGACCTTGGAATTCAGCGCGATGGTGCAGAAATACCAGTCGCTCGTGTATACGGTCTGCCACCAGCTGGTGCCGGATGCCGGCGATGCGCAGGACCTGACGCAGGAGACCTTTCTGGCGGCATGGCGGGCCATTGACCGCTGCCCGCCCGGGTACGAAAAGCAGTGGCTGGCGCGCATTGCCGCCAACAAAGCCAAGGACTATCTGCGCAGCGCATGGGTGCGCAAGATGAACACCCCCGGCGACGAGGTGCTGGCGCTGGAGGGCGCGCCGCCCGGTATGCAGCCGGAACAGCAGGTGCTGGAAGCGCTGGGCGAAGAGGAGCTTACCGGAATGATCTTAAATCTGCGCGAGCCCTACTGCACGCCCTGCCGTCTGGTGCTGCTGGAGCAGCACACCATGGCCGAGGCTGCAAGGCTGTGCGGCCGACCGCCCAAAACGGTGGAAGCGCAGATCTACCGCGCCAAAAAGATGCTGGCGCAGCAGATCTTGCAAAACGACCGCGTACCCTGTGAAAGGAGGAGCGTACATGGAACTGTTTGACGCAAAAGGCTGTCTGAGCGAGGAAGGCTTACAGGCACTGGTCGGTGGACAATTGGACGAAACGCAGCGACTGGAAGCCGCCGAGCACCTTGCCTACTGCGACCGCTGCATGGACCGCTACACCGCCCTGCTGACCGACGATGTGCTGGAGCAGCCGCCGCGCTCCGCCCGGGGCGCGGTGATGGGCACCATCTGGATACGGCTGATGCAGAACACATGGGGACGCGCCGCTGTGGCAACGGTGGCGGCGGTTCTGGCGCTGACCATGTGGCGCGCCGGTACGCTGGAGCAGATCCTGCACACCGGGCAACAGCTGAACACATGGCTGCCGCAGACCACGCAACAGACCGAACCGGAACTGCTGGGCAAGCCGGTGAACGACAAAGCACCGCAGCCCTCCACCGCCCCGCTGGGCAAGCCCATAGAGGACAAAAAGCAGCTGACCGAAAAACTATCCGATGCACTGGACGCGCTTTTGCACCGCAGTGCAGACACCACTGAGAAATGAGGGAACTGATTATGAAGAAAAACGGGATCCTGACCCTGCTGTTTGCCTGCATCCCCGGTGCGGGGCAGATGTATCAGGGCTATATGAAGCGGGGGCTCTCGCTCATCACCATGTTCTGCCTGTTTATTATCCTAGGCAGCACCACGGGGCTGGACGCACTGGTAGTCGGCTGCATCGTTGTGTATATGTACAGCTTTTTCGATACCTTGAACCTCCGCGCACAGCTGGCAGCGGAAAAAGCCCCGGAGGACGATTATCTGGTGCACTTTAATTGGCACGATGCCCGCATGACCCAGTTCATGGGCGAAAGCCACAAGCTGGTGGGCTGGGGGCTCATCGCGCTGGGCGCGATCGTGTTCTACAACAACATCATCATGCGGGTGCTGGGCGATGTGATGTGGCGCTGGGGACAGGATAACCCCGTCTTCCGCGCCATCTACCTGATGCTGGACGCCCTGCCGCAGATCGTGGTCTGCGTGGCATTGATCGTGTGCGGTATGTGGCTGGTGCGCGGCCCGAAAAACAAAAAGGGCAAGCAGCCCGCCGAGGAGGAACCCGAGGACTTCCACGCCTACACGGCTGCGCCGCAGGCGGAGAATACCGAGGACACCGCAGACACGGACACCCATTTTGCCATGCCGGAGCTTTCGGCACTGCTGGGGGAACCGGTGACCGGTGCAGAGCAGGACGAAACCCCTGCGGAGGATGACGATGACCGAGCAGAATAAGACCCCTTTGACGGCACAGCCGGGCAGTGCGCCCGCGCCGGAGCAGAAACCGGCAGAAAAACGACCCGCTGAAAAGCCCCTGCGCCGGGTGGGCAGCCTGACCTTGGGCGCGTGTCTCATTGCGGCGGGCGTGTTCTTCCTGCTGTATTTCTTTGTGCCGGGCTTTGATGTGCAGCTGACCCTGAAAATTGCCCCGGCGGTGGCGCTGGTGCTGCTGGGGTGCGAGGTGCTGTTCTTTGCCGCCCGCCCCGGCCGCTGGAAGTACGATTTTGTGTCTGTGCTGGTCTGTCTGGTGCTGATGGCGGGCTGCTTCTGCATGGCGATGCTGCCCATGCTATGGGACGAGTTGAGCGGCGAAAATCAGCAGACGATGAACCGTCTGAGCGCACAGGCCATTGACGAACTGTACACCGCCTGTAAGCGGGACGCGCAGGATATCGCCATCCGGGATATCAGCGGCAGAATATTCCTGAGCGGCCCGCAGGCCGAAACCTTGCAGGAGGCAGCCGCCCTGCCCGCCGGGGATGCCTACCTGACCTTGACCGTGGAGCTGTTCGGTCCCTACGACAGCGCCGCCGCCTTTGCCCGGGATTGCTACGCTTTGACCGCATTGGCAAAGCAGTGCACCGTGCCGCCGGAAAATCTGCACTTTACATGGGATGCCCGCAGCCCGGCAGAAAGCAGCCTGAACACCGGCAGTCTGCTGTATACCGAGGACTACTCGCTGGACCTGAGCGGCGCTGTGCAGCTGGACTGGACAGAGCAGCAGATGGAGCAGCAGACCGAGACCGAGTATCTGCTGGATGCAGAGAATATCCCCGACGAGGAAGAATGAAAAATACCGCCGCACAGCTGTGCGGCGGTATTTTTGCAGTGCGGCTGAAAAGATAAACGAAAAACGCCCCGAAGTCCTAAGACTTCAGGGCGTTTAAGCTGGAGCTGCTATCCAGATTCGAACTGGAGACCTCATCCTTACCAAGGATGCGCTCTACCAACTGAGCTATAGCAGCACATCACAGCTCAATAAGTATAGCACAGCTTGGCCGGCTTTGCAAGCTTTTTTTGCAAAAAATAAAAAATTAGTGCAAAAAGTCCCCGGAGCATCCGCAGACGCTCCGGGGACTCTGGAAATGCGTTTACTTTGCCAGACTGGTCAGGATGGGCTCGCACTGCTCTACGGTGGAGGAGAGCATCAGGTTGTAGGCGGTGACCATCTCCTGAATGGCGGCGCGGTTCTCCTTGGTCAGGGCATAGCTCTGGGTGGTGCCGTCCCGGCCAACGAACACGGCGGTGACGCTCTTGGCGTTCAGCCACTCGCTCAGCCAGCTGATCTCCTCATCGCTCAGCTGGAACAGCTCCATATCGAACCAGCAGCCCATATCCTGATCGTAACCGCCGCCGTACTCCTCGTCACAGGTGAAGGTGTACATATTGTCATCGGCAGTCACGTTGACCGTTTTGATGTCCAGCTTCTTGCTGCCCACATAGGTCAGGATCATATTAAAGGCAATGCCGTCGTCCTGCACGAACATATAGGGGTACAGCCCGCAGGACTTTTTGGCCATGCTGGCCTGCTCCTGCGGAGAGGAAAGATCCCAGCCGCCGGTCTCCTCATCGTAGGTGACGGTGAACTTGGAAAAAGCAGTCTTGAGTTCGGCATCGCTGGGGGCGGCGTTGGTGTCCTCCACCGCAGCGGGGGCGGCGGGCAGTGCGGGCGCAGCAGCCGAAGCGGCCATGCCGCCGCACAGCATAGCGGCAGCGCACAGACCGGCAACGATGCGCCGGAACAAACGGGTTGATCTCATAAGTCAGTACTCCTTTCCATTTTCGAAGGGGATGATGCTGGTTTCAGTATACCGCAGCCCGGCGGAAAAGCAAGAAAACTGACACGAAACGCCCTGACGCAGTCACGAAACGACTTTCGCTTGTCTTTAGCCCACCTGATGCTCTTCCAGCCAGCGGGTCATCTGCTGGGCAATGCCCTTGACGCTGCCTTCCTCAAAGGGCACCTTCAGCCCGGCGGTCTGCAGCAGCTCGGTGTAGCTGGCAAGACCGGCGCGGCGCACCAGCTTGAGGTAGCGCTCCCAAGCGTCCTTGTGGTCGTCAAGGCTCAGCAGGAAGAACTGCAAGGCTGCCATGGTGGACAGGCAGTAGTCGATATAGTAGAAGGGGCACTCGTAGATGTGCAGCTGGCGCTGCCAGCCTGCACCGCGCCCGTAGAAGGGCAGATTGTCAAAATCGATCCACGGGCGGTACTTCTTTTCCAGCTTGAGCCACTCGGCGTTGCGCTGGTCGGGGGTCAGGTCCGGGTTCTGGTACATGATGTGCTGGAACTCGTCCACGGCGCAGCCGTAGGCAAGGAACACAAAGCTGTCTTCGGCGTGGAGCAGGGCATACTTCTCGGTGTCCTTGCCGAACAGCAGGTGGTGCCACGGCGCGGTGAGGAACTCCATGGCCATGGAGTGGATCTCGGCGCTCTCCATGGCGGGGCATTCCAGATCGGCAGGCACGTTGGGGTCGCGCTCGGCCACATAGCCCTCAAAGGCGTGGCCGCACTCGTGGGTCAGCACGTCCACATCGCCGGAGGTGTTGTTCCAGTTGGCAAAAATGAAGGGGGCCTTGTAGCTGGGCAGGCTGGTCATGTAGCCGCCGGACATCTTGCCGGGGCGGCTCTCCACGTCGAACAGCTCGTTGTCCTGCATAAAGTCGATGAACTCGGCGGTTTCCGGGCTCAGCTCGTGGTACATGGTGCGGGCGGCATCCATACGGGCTTTGTAGCCGGGAATGGGCTTGGGATTGCCGTCCTTGAACATGATGGGCAGGTCGGTAAAGGTGGGGTGGGTGATGCCGGTGCGCTTGGCGCGCATGGCCATCACTTTTTGCAGCTCGGGTACAACGTCCCTTGCCACCTGATCCCGGAAGGCCTGAATTTCGGCCTGTCCGTAGCCGATGCGGTTCATGCGCACATAGGAAAGCTCGCTGTAATCCTTGTAGCCCAGCACCTTGGCCTGCTGGTTCAGGTTCTTGACGATCTTGGTGTACAGTGTGTCCAGCTCGTCGCGGTGGGCATCAAAGTAACCGGCCTCGGCCTCGTAGGCGGCGCGGCGCACGGCGGGGTCCAGATCCTCCTTGTAGGGGCCCAGCTGGGGGATGGTCAGCTGCTTGCCGTCCAGCTCCACCAGTGCGCCGCCGTAGATCTGCTGGTACTGGCTGACCAGCGCGTTGAACTCCTGCTGTAATTCCACGGTGCGGTCGTCCATGCCCAGCACGGCGTTCTTCATACCGGCCACACAGGTGGTGCCGAAGTGCTCGGTAAGGGCATCCACATAGGGGTTTGCCAGAAATGCCCGGCTGATCTCCACACTGGCGTTGGTCACAGCGGGGCCGTTGGCATCAAAAAAGTCCTGCTCAGCCTTCCAGTAGGCATCGCGGGTGTCGCAGGTGTAGTGGATGTTGGCCAGCTGGGAGGCGGTGGTGTAGTCCGCAAAGGCGCGGCTCTGCTCGTAGTACACCTGAATGAGGGCGTCGCCGTCCTGCGCATCGGCGGCCTTGGCGGCCAGCTGTTTGCACCGTGCCAGCAGGGCGTCGATGTCCGGGCGGGTATAGGTCATTTCGCTGAATTTCATGGAAAATTTCCTTTCCGGGGCAGTTTCCCCTTTGGTATCTTGTGTTCATCTTACCACGTTCTGCGCCAAAAGAAAAGAGGGAGACCGGCAGGAAAAAGTCCTACGTTTATACAACACTGCCAAAAATAAAAACGCTCCTTTGGCAAAGATGTCTGTTTGGGCGCTTGCAGTGCAGCAAAAAAAGGATTATAATGGCATCATCAACAGAGTAAGACCCTGCGCGTTAAGTGCCGCATCAACGGGGAGTTGTGCTGCGGACGAAGGTATTGACCGCGGTGCAGGGTCTGCATCCCGCTGCTGCATGGACTTGGGTGCAGGCGAGAGCCGTCTGCGGTTTTTGCCCGGAAGTGAATGTTGTTGGAATTCACGCCCTCCTTTGTGCGGTCTGTCACAGGGGAGGGCGTTTTTGCGTCCTGCCTGCTGTTCCTTTTTAAGGAGGACAACTACAATGAACGACAAAAAAACTTCGGTGCGTACCCTGACCATGCTGGCTTTGCTAGTGGCTATGAGCATCGTGTTCAGCCGGGTGCTCAGCATCTCCACCGGTTTCGTCCGGTTCAATCTGGGCAGTCTGCCGGTGCTGCTGGCAGCGGTGGTGTTCGGCCCCGGCGCAGGCTTTGCGGTGGGCGCGGTGGCCGATATCATCGGCGGTGTGCTGGCGGGCTACGCCATCAACCCGCTCATCACGCTGGGTGCGGGTGCCATCGGCTTGGTGGCAGGTTTTGCGTGGCAGAAGCTGAACCGCCTTTCCACAAATTTGCGGCTTGCAGCCAGCGTGCTGCTGGGGCATTTTGTGGGCTCCATGGTCATCACCTCGCTGGCGCTGCGCCTGTTTTACGGCTATCCGTGGGCAACACTGGCAGTGCGCATCCCTAACGCCCTCATCCTGAGTGCCGTGAACGTTGTACTGCTGCGCATCCTGCTGGAAAACCGCAGCCTGATGAAGTTGGCAAAGAAGTAAGAGATTCGTAAAATGGAACACCGGAGCGTCGGCAGACGCTCCGGTGTTCCGAAATTTTTAATATTATTCCTTGAATCGAGGCAGTATCTATGAACTACGAACAGGCAATGGAATACATCCACGCGGTGCAGTGGGCGGGGCATAAGCCCGGGCTTACCCGCACCCGCACCCTGCTGGCTGCACTGGGCGACCCGCACAAAAAGCTGCAATTCGTCCATGTGGCGGGCACCAACGGCAAGGGCAGCACGGCGGCGATGCTGGCTTCCTGCCTGCAAGCCGCCGGTTACCGGGTGGGACTGTATACCTCGCCCTTCATCAACCGGTTCAACGAGCGCATCCAGATCAACGGGCAGCAGATCCCGGACGAAGCGCTGGTGGCGCTTGTGGAGCAGGTAAAGCCCGCCGCCGATGCCATGGAGGACGTGCCCACCGAGTTTGAGATCATCACCGCACTGGGAATGCTCTATTTTGCGCAGCAGCAGTGTGATATCGTGGTGCTGGAGGTGGGACTTGGCGGCACGCTGGATTCCACCAACGTCATCGAAAAGCCTGCCTGCGCGGTGATCACCGCACTGGGCATGGATCACGTCAAGGAGCTGGGCCCTACGCTGGCGGATATCGCCGCCGCTAAGGCGGGCATCATCAAACCGGGCTGCCCGGTGGTGAGCTACGGCGGCGCACCGGAGGCAGACGCCGTGCTGCGCCGGGTGGCGGCACAGCAGCACGCTCCCTTTACGGAGGTGGACTTTGCAAAGCTGCAAATCACCGGCGGGGATCTGGATGCAGTTACCTTCAGCTTTGACGGGCTGGACGGGGTGCGGCTGCCGCTCATCGGCAGCTATCAGCCCCGCAACGCCGCACTGGCCATCACCGCCCTGCGGGTGCTGCGGCAGCAGGGCTGGAACATCCCGGAAAGCGCCATCCGCACCGGACTGGAGCAGGTAAGCTGGCCCGGGCGCTTTGAACTGCTGCGCCACAGCCCGGCCTTTGTGCTGGACGGCAGCCACAACGCCCACGGGATGCGCGCCACGGTGCAGAGCCTGAAAGACCGCTTCCCCGGGCAGAAATTCGTCTTTCTGGTCAGCATCATGGCCGACAAGGATGTGGACGAGATGCTGGCGCTGCTGACACCGCTGGCCGAGCGGTTCGTGACCGTGACGGCGCACAACCCCCGCGCCATGCTGGCGCAGACGCTGGCAGAGCATATCCGCGCCTACGGCTGCACCGCCGAGGCTGCGGACAGCATTGAGGCCGGTGTAGCGCGTGCGGAAGAACTGGGCGGCGAAGGCCCGGTGTGCGCACTGGGAACGCTGTATTTCTCCGGCGATGTCCGGCAGGCCTTTGCCCGCCTGAATGCGTAACGATGCAGAAAAAATATTTTTGAATACAAGCAGAGCCGGACAGCCCGCGGGCTGTCCGGCTCTGCATTTTTATAAAGAAAATATTAGATCCGCAGCTGCTTTTTTGCCATTTGCAGCGCACGGCGCAGCGGGCGGTAGAGCAGCAGCATCAGCACAAAATTGCCAACGCCGTGCAATGCATCGTAGCTCAGCCCGCTGAGCCACCAGCTCAGGGCAAAGGCAGGCGTTTTGGCAAACAGATACACCGCTGCGCACAGCCCGCCGAAGCACAGGCCGTACAGCCCGCTGAACACCGCCCAGAAAAAGGCGTTGTCCATGCGGCGCAGCAGCCATGCCAGCAGCGCCAGCAGATACCACACATACAGGTACATCACCCACCACAGACCAAAGCCGTACAGCACGCCTTGCAGCAGAATGAATACCGTGATAGCACCGGGGGTCTCTCGGGGCAGCTCCAGTGCAAACAGGATGATGAGCAGGCTCACCGGCTCCAGATTGGGCAGACCGCTCATGGCCTGCTTGCTCACCACCAGCAGCGCGCCCATCAGGCCGCTGAGCACCAGCCGCAGCACCCGGGTGTGCAGCGCTGCCGGCTTTTTACCCCTTGGTGTAGGTAAAGGCATAGCTGTCACCGTCGTGGAGCTCGATGTCTGCCACGCCCACGGTGGTCATCTCACCGGCAGCGTCGGTCAGGCACCACCATGCCTGATCCTTATCATAGTCGGCAGTCTCGCCGTTCACGGTGGTCACAAAGCCGGCATCAGCCTCTTCCTGACTGATGATCCCGGCCTCGGCCAGCGCGGTGCTCAGCTTTTCGCCGTCGGTCACGTTCAGCAGTACGCTGGAAACGCTGCCGTCCGCAGCGGTAACGGTGAACTCCACCGTGGCCTGTGCCTTACTGGTAGCGGAAGAAGCAGCCTCAGAAGCGGCCACAGAAGAAGCCACGGAGGAGGCTGCGTCGGAAGCTGCGCTGGAAGCGGTAGAGGACGCAGAAGCGCCGCAGCCTGCCAGCAGGCAGACGGACAGCACAGCACTGAGGGTCAGAACGGCAAATTTATGCAGATAGTTCATGGTTCAAAATCTCCTTGTTTCGTGTTTTGCGTGCAGGACGCACGGCAGATATAGTACCATGAAACCGGCTGAAAATCAACATTTTTTCTGCATGGCTTCAAAATATGCGGCGGCAACGCCTACCTGATTGGCTTCACTGCTGAAGGCGCAGGGCACGATCTGGCAGCGGGGTAAGCCCTCCATGTAAGCTTGTCCCGCCCGGGAGGCGTACAGTCCATTGTAGGCGCTGCGCAGGCTTTCCAGCAGCAGGGGCTGCTTGCTGATGCCGCCGCCGATGGCCACCTTTTCCACATCCAGCAGAACGGTCAGGTTAAAGATCTGCACTGCCACCGCGTGGCAGAACCGCCGCAGCACCTCTAAGGCTTCCGGCTCTCCGGCATTGGCGGCGGCAAAAAAGCTCCGACCGTCCAGCGGGGCATCCTCCGGCAGTGCCTTGCGGGCGCGGTACCATTTAAGCAGATTGCTGGTGCTGCACTGGCAGGCCATGTTCTGGTCCGGGGCGTCCCACGCCTCGGCGTTGGTGTTGACAAAGCTGTACTCCCCGGCGGTAAAGTGCACCCCGCGCACCAGCTGCCCGTTGGCGATGATGCCGCCGCCCACGCCGGTGCCGATGATGAACACCGCAGCGTTGCAGCAGTCCTTCAGCGCGCCGTTTGCCAGCTCTGCCATGGCGGCGGCTTTGCCGTCATTTTCCAGTATGACAGGGCAGCCGCACTTTTCCGCCAGCAGCTGCCCCACCGGGGTGGCGGTGTTGTACAGCAGCGCTCCGCCGTTGGAAACATAGCCGGTGCGGTTATCCACAAAGCCCGGCAGCGCCATGGCAATGCCGCTCACCTCGTCCTTATGGGGCGCATACAGCCGGTAGACCGTATCCAGAAACTGCGCCTGCGTATCCTGCGGCGTGGGCACCGCGCCGCTGTCCGTGCGGTGCATCTGCTCATCCATGACCGAGTATTTGATCTCGGTTCCGCCTACATCAAAAACCATGATCTTCATCTTATAGCCCTCCCGCAAACGGTCGTTTTCTGCCCCTATTATGGCAAATCATCGCGGGAAAGTAAAGCCCCGGCGGTAAAAAAGAAAACTGCAAAAAACGCACCGGCTTGCGGTTGCAATCCACCCCGCCCTGTGATATCCTGAAAAGAGAGTATCTGTTATATAAAGGAAGAAACTGCCATGGATTGCAAACTGCGTGCCAAAAACTGCGGCGGCTGCCCCCTGCTGGGGCTGGACTATGCCGCACAGCTGAAACAGAAGGAAGAAAAAGTGCGTGCTCTGGTGGGCAAATACGGCCCGGTGCACCCCATCCGGGGCATGGAGCAGCCTTACCACTATCGCAATAAGGTGATCTCCACCTTTGCTCCCGGCTTTGGCGGAAAACTGACCTCCGGCATCTACGCGGCAAACAGCCACAAGGTGCTGCCGGTGGAAAGCTGCCTGCTGCAGGACGAGGTGCTGGACAAGACCATGCAGGCGGTGCGGGCTGCCGCCAACGCCTGCCGCTACCAGCCCTACGACGAGGACAAGGGCACCGGCCTTGTGCGTCACTGTCTGCTGCGGCGGGGCGTAGCCACCGGGCAGGTGATGGTGGTGCTGGTGACGGCGCAGCCGGTGCTGCCGGGCGCGAAAAACTTTGTCAAGGCACTGCTGGCAGAGGCAGCGCAGCGCGGCGTGACTGTGACCACCGTGGTGCAGAACGTGAACAGCCGCAAGACCAGCGTGGTGCTTGGCGAAGCGGAAAAGGTGCTGTACGGCAAGGGGTTCATTCTGGACACCCTCTGCGGCAAGACCTACGCCATCAGCCCGCGCAGTTTTTATCAAATCAATCACGCCCAGACCGAAGTGCTGTACGGCCTTGCGGTGGAGGCCGCGAAGCTGACCGGCAAAGAGGTGGTGTTGGACGCCTACTGCGGCATTGGCACCATCGGCCTGACCGCCGCCGACCATGCAAAGCAGGTGGTGGGCGTGGAACTGAACCGGGACGCCGTGCAGGACGCCATTGGCAACGCAAGGCATAACGGCGTAAAGAACGCCCGCTTCTTTGCCGCCGACGCCACCCGCTGGATTGGCGAAGCGGCCGCAGCAGGGGAGAAGGCAGACGTGATCTTTATGGACCCCCCGCGCGAGGGCTCCACCCCAGAATTTCTTGCCAGCGTGGCCCGCATGGCCCCGAAGCGGGTGGTCTATGTCAGCTGCAATCCTGAGACCATGGCCCGTGATCTTGCCCTCCTGACCGCCAAAGGCTACCACGCCGAGGGCTTTACCCCTGTTGATCTCTTCCCCCAGACCGCTCATTGTGAGGTGGTCTGCGCGCTGACCAGATCACAGAAGTCCAAAGGGTGAAACAAGCCACAATGAATGGATATTTTTATGTATTAACGGCCATTGACCTTTTTGTGCTGAGCTTCATGTGCATCCTCACAAAGCTCAGCGAGTCCCTGAACAAAAAGCAGAAGCAGGGATTTTTCTTTGCCTTTGCGCTGATCGCGGTGATCTCGGTGCTGGAGGTGGTGACACTGGCGGTGGATGGCACCCCGGCGGGCTACCGCTGGCTGAACATCCTGTCCAACTATCTGGGGTTCGGCCTGTCCCCGGGAGTGTGTCTCTGCCTTGTGTATGTCATGGACCGGAAAAAGAGGATGAATCGCTGGTTCAGGGCGGCGGTGTGCTGCGAGGCGTGCTACCTGCTGTTCCTTGCTCTGTCCATCCCCGCCGGGCTGGTGTTCTCCGTCAGCGAAGACAACGTCTATTCCCGCGGGCCTTACTTTTGCATTTACATCCTGATGTACCTTGCGGCCATCGTGTA
>OGMB01001145.1_pt1 | contig 12400 bp, 20 predicted proteins | sample 1573001 | NCBI WGS metagenome assembly OGMB01 (sample SAMEA2581921, study PRJEB24529) | metagenome | biome: Human gut stool | place: China | collected 2011
TATGCTTCATCTTTCTTCCTGGATGACCACCCTGCCCATGATGCTCATCGGCATGGTCGGCATTCTTCTCGTCATTGGTGTCATTGTTCTGGCTGTGATGCTGCTCAACCGGCTGACAAATCGGAAATAATTCACCCCATCAAGTAGAAACGAATTTACGGCGAAATATCGATATAAATATGATGCACAGGCCTTCTAAAGCTGTGATTTTGTGACAACTTGGTGTCACTTCAATAAAGAACCCGCTTTCACTTCAATTTGATGTTGAAAGCGGGTTCTTTTCGCTTTTATGCGTGTTTGACGGCGGTTTCAAAAAGATTGACTGCTGCGCCCTCTTGCGTGTCGGTGTTGTGGGTACCACGCTTTTTCACTTCCGAAAAGATGTCAGAATACAAAAACCCCCGAAGAGCTTTTTACGGTTCTCCGGGGGTTGGTTCTATGCGCCGGTGTTCCTCACACCGATGCACAAACGTTATTCGATTTCAATGAGATTGGGATTCGCAGGCAGAGCCTTCTGCTGCTGCGGTGCGGGCAGCACGATGTGCAGGATGCCATCCTCGAACTTTGCGTGGATGTCCTCCTTCTTCACGGCATCACCCACATAGAAGCTGCGGGCACAGGTACCGGAGAAGGTCTCACGGCGCAGATAACGGCCATTGTTGTCCTTCTCGTCATTGGAGTGGTTGCGGACGGCCTGAATGGTCAGGTAGCCGTCGCTCAGCTCCATCTGAACGTCTTCCTTCTTGCAGCCGGGCAGGTCAACAGCCACATCATAGTTGCCATCGGCGGTCTGCTTCACATCGGTTTTCATCATGTTTGCGCCGCGCTTGCCGAAGGTCTCACGCTCTTCACGATTCATTGCACGCTCCAGCGCACCGTCGTTCCAGAACGGATCAAAGAAATCATCGAACAGATTCTCATGGAAAACAGCAGGCATAAACATAAAACAACCCTCCAATCCCGGCGTTCGGGTCGGGCATAAAATCAAGATCGTGCATCAGGAGCGGAGTCTTCCCGGGAGCCTTGCGGTTCCCTCATGCCCCTTTCTCCTGAGCACGCCACTGTTATAACACTGTTTATTAGCAGTGTCAATAGTAGAGTGCTAAAATTCACAAAAGAATAATACTTTGATAAAATCTCATACAATCTTTTCAAAAATCAGTCGTATCATCGTCTTTATGCAGTAAAAGCGCCAGGCACACAGTCAGCATAGCGGTCCGGCCAGAGAATCTCATTATATTAGCGATAACTCTGCTCCCCTGTCATATAGGCCACCATTTTCTATAAGCAGAAAACGATTCTGAACCCTCTCTCCCCGTTCATACTGTATAGAAGAACGGTTTTGGAGGTGTTCCGTATGCTGTTGACCCTGCTGCAATTTTTCGCGTCCAAATTCCTCGTGCTTGCGCTCCATCTGGAAGCGGGCAGTTTCCCCCGCCCGCTGAGTCCACAGGAAGAGATCAGGGCCTTCGCCGATCTGCGGGCCGGTGATTCATCCGCCCGGGAAAAGCTCATCCGCCACAATCTGCGCTTAGTGGCGCACATCGCAAAGAAATACTATGCTCTCCCCTCTGAGCAGGACGATTTGATTTCCATCGGCACCATTGGCCTGATGAAAGCCGTGGACACCTTCGACTCCACCCGCCGGGCGCGCTTCTCCACTTATGCCAGCCGGTGCATCGAAAATGCTATCCTCTCCCCAGCGCACTTTGGGATGGAAAAGAGAATCCACCTCTTTCACGCAATGACGCATCTACGTCAAAATGGATTTTTTGGAGCCGAGAGAGCGGTTCCTTTTTTCTGCTTCAGAGGGTGTCATGTGAGGGTTGTGGTCTAACCCCTCTATACATCTTGCAGGTAACTTTGGCAGGCCCCCGCACCACCGTAGAGGCGCAGGCGTTCTACCGTATGTACCACTCTTACGCCGACATCCCGAACCCATGGGACCGTCTGCGTTGGTGCCGCTATGGTCTTGACCTGCTGCAAAAAGAGGTTGCTGCCATGGTTGGCATGGAGGAATGGCTCTATCGGGATCTGGAAAGCGGCGCATTTCACCGCAGCTTCACGCCCGAACTTGCGGACAAGCTCGCCGCCCTTTACGGCATCCCGGTGGAGGATATTCTGGACGACTACACCCTGTTTCTGCACCGGGGCGGAGGAGCCTTCCTCCGCAGATACCGGGAGGCAAAAGGCTGGAACCGTCAGCAGCTTGCCGACCATGCAAAGGTCAGCCGGACAAGCATCCGCTGCTGGGAAAGTGGACAAAAGACCATCAGTCAGAAGTGCTTTTGCCATCTGGTGGAAAACCTTGGTTCCGATTTTCCATCTATGCTTCGCATGTGAGGTATGGTAATTTTTCTCCGGCCAAACGAAAAAGCTCGTCTGCAAGCCACGATATGTGGCAGCGCAGACGGGCTTTCGTTATGGAATCATTCTGTTTCAATTATTCTGATATTCGCTCTGACTTACATGGCGTTCCGTAAAACACGCAGTCGTTCTTCAAACGTTGCTTTCCATGCCGGATGCTCGGAGAATACGGTGTGCTCCACCTGACGGACTTGGTTCAGTCCGATGTTCCGCACCGCTTCCACTGCAGCATCTTTTTGGCTCAGATGGCGTTTTCCCACGGTCAGACAGTTTGCGCCTTCTGGCGTGTCGTACTGCTGAAACGCCCGGTTGAAGTCCATCAGGTCATGCAGACGGATGGGCTGATTGGTTTCGTTGTCTACCAGCAGACCCCAATTTTCCCAATGACGGTCGGTATTGCCCACCAGATAATCCAGAATGTTCATCATATAGTAGCTGGGAGCATCCAACTCTAAGATCTTATCCAGCGTGTTCCAATCATGGTTCGTGCAGTAGACGTCATAGGCTGCATAGGTCACAAGACTGTATCGCTGAGATGTCATGATTTTGCTGATAGAAACCGGCTCATTTTCAAACATCCCCTGCTCATACAGTACCTGATGGCAGTCAAAGCACCGGCAGATTTTGCTTGCCAGCACTTCACGTTCCACCGCTTCCCTGCCGCCATCCTTGTAAAGATAGAATCCATCCTCTTTGCGCACCCATGCTTTGGGGTACAAGCCGCCCGTAGACAGGTCATTTGCCAGAAGATGGGCGTTTGTCACCGTCATTTGGTGCCCCCGCAGCGCAATATCCACAAGCGCATTGCTTAAGGAGTGTGCAAAAAGGTTGATATCCTCGAATCGAATCTTCTCGTTTTCTTCTTTCACCCAGAACACATCCAGCAAAGACAGACAATGGTAGGATAATGCAATCTGTGCTCGTTCCCTGTCCGTAACACTCTGAGATGCACCGATACTGTTCAGGATTTCCTTGGCGTAGGTGCGATCCAACGTCAACATCCGGGAGGCGCACCAATAGTAAAAGTTCGTTACATTATTGATGCGCTCGTCAAAATCATCCGATTCCACCAGAACCAGATCATAGGGCATGAAATCCTCGAGGCAGACCCTGCATTCCCCTGTCGTGCTGAGTTGTGCCACACAGCTTTCCCGGTGCATGATCTCGTAAAACATGGTTTTCATCCCTCCCTGCGTTCTGTGTCTTGCTCTGTATTTATATTACCTTCTTTTTTCACGGGACGCAAGAGCTTTTACTTTTCAAAAAGCTTTTTCTGCTGCTCCATCAGGACGGTTTCGATACGCTCTTTCAGCAAAAAGTGGAACTGTTTTGGGTAATAGCACAGATATTTGTCGAGGATCGTATCAATACCTGTTTTATCAATGTTTACCGCAAGCTGCTTTCCGTAAAGAGTTTGTGCCGTATGCACCGTCTGCGTAAAACGGGATTTGAACGGAAGGCACTGTGCCTTTGTCAGATAGGCACGGCTTTCAATTTCAGGGCTGTACAGAATACCAGAGATTTTTCTCTGCATCGAACCATTTTTCCTGATTTCCGCGCGAAGTCGTCACCACAACCCTGTCGTTGGTATGCAGCGTCAAATAATTTCCAGCCATTTGTGATCCTCCGCCATTCTTCCCTGCGTCTTTTCAACAAGCAGAACCGGGTCATATTCCGGAACGCCAACAGCATCCAGATAGTAATCCAAGCCCTTTCGTGTTTTCGGAATGCATCGGTCTGCCAGAAAGGCCAGGAAGTCTTCCCATGAGGGCGTTTCGTTCACACCAAACGCAGTATCCAGTATTTCGTCAACTTTGTTTTCGATGCAGATCTGCTCCGCTGTAAAATCTGCCAAAATCACGGTACACAACGTATCTCCGTCATAATACCGATATTCTTTCAGCTGATGTCCTTTCTGTTCTGCATTTCTGCGGAACAGTTCCGAGTCTGTTGATGCAAGCGGTCGGACGGTGATTTTTTCACCGTCAAAAGAAAGTTCTACCCGGTTATCTTTCTGGATTCCCATCGCACGAAGCCACCCTGCCGGGAGATTGAGCGAATACTTTTCTGCATTCTTTCCTGCTGTTCCCCCGGCTTTTCTTCTCATAATTTTCACGCTGCGACGATTCATGCACTTCACCTTCCCTTGCAAAAAGAATACCATATTGGCCGCCAACAGTCAATGATTTTATTTTGTCAGCAAAATTCCAAAAACTTATGTAACACAAAAAGCCCCACGCTCAACACTGCCTCTGAATCTGACCGTCTCTGGTCAGAGCAGAAAAGCATATGTTGAGCGTGGGGCTTTGTTTATCGGCTCGGCTGCCAGCCGGGCTTTTGGTGTTCCTTGGGTTTGTAAGTTCCTTTGGTAGTATCGATCACCGCCTGCAGCAATTCGAGCTTCTGCCATGTGGGGCAGTTCAGACGGTCGATTTTTTCGATCACATAGTTGGCGTGGGCGGTTGCGACCCGTTTTCCGAGTTCGTCCCATCCCTCTTTCGTTTTGGGGTAATGTACCACCACTTCAATGGGGGCACTCTTTCGCATGGCTCACTCACCTCCGATTACATCGCTATCACCTCATTTTTACGGGTTACTGGTTGTCCGCTATTCGCTGCGGTTTCCGCTCAGAACGTTCAGAGCCAGACTGACCAGCAAAGCCATATCAATGCGGAGCATTTCAGCCTTGCTGGCATAGCCCATAAAGCGTTCGATGCGGGATTTATCGATCGTGAAGATCTGCTCCAGAAGAATCATGGACGGTTCTTCAAAGGCCGGGTTGGAATCCACCAGCACATGGGTGGGCTGGTTTTTCTTCTTTTCCGTCCGGGTGGTAACAGTTGCAACGATCAATGTAGGCGAATGACGGTTTCCAATGTTGTTCTGCAGAACTACCACAGGGCGTTTCCCGCCCTGTTCCGAGCCGATATGCGGCTCCATGTCTGCATAGTAGATGTCCCCTCTGAGATATCCATGCAAGCGCTTCGTACTTGTTCGCAAGCTGGATTTCTTCCACTTCAAACTTGATAAAGCCGTGCTTTTTCAGGATGCGGTAGCGGGTGTGCCCATCCAGAATGTAGCCATTCCATGTGATGATGGGATTCAGAAGACGACCCTCGGCAATGATGTTCTGCTCAAGCTGCTGTTCTTCCTCAAACTGCAGCGGCGGAATTTTGCTTTGGAACTCCGGGTCAATTTTAAGCTGGCTCAGTTTCACGTCGGTTCTCCTTTCCGGTCATTTTCGATTTACGGACAATGGGCTGAACGTAGTAGTCAAACCCATATCGTGTCTGGCAATACGTGCAGACATCCTTGACGAGCTGCCTGGGGTCGGCTCTGCGGAGATGGACGCCCTTTGCGTCCAAAAATGCCCCTCGGCAGACGGCGCACAAAGTTGTCAGGGTGGATTCATCCACCTTTTTTGTGGTCTTGCGGTTCATTTGCGTACTCCTTTTCGCTGATATATAAAAACGCCGTCCGTGGTTACCCTCGAACGGCGTTTGGAAAAGGTTTTGTATGGTTTCTCTTAATTTGCCCCCGGCACCCCTGAGAAAGGGAAACATTCAGGCGTTGGATTTGCACCACTCCATTGGCCTCTCGGCCACCCCGTCTTCTTTATGACCGGGCCGCGAATTACGGAAGTATCATTATCTGGAAGTACCTGAAGCTGCATATTCAATTTTCAAGGTCCGCCCGGCTGCGGCTCCCGCCTCCTTTCGGAGGTGGGCCGCTGCCGTGACAATAGTGTATCGTACTTTCGAGCAAAAGTTTATGGACTCGTAGTCCAAGTCACCCACCCTCTTAGTCCAAATTCTGGGATACAACAGACAAAAAGAGGAGTTGAGTCCATTCATCAGACTCAACTCCTAAGTAAGACGAGAAAATTCGTCTTTCTGTTAATTGTCAAAGGTGCATTTTCCGCTCGACTTCATAACGCAATCGAGATATTACACTTATAGGATAGCATAATTTAAAATTGCCACTTTCTAATAGTCCCCTGATGTCAAGATATTACAGCGCAAAAAACTTGCATTTTGTTCCGCATCTACTATACTAAAGGATGTATCGATTATTCTTGAAAGAAAGCGGATGCTATGGAATTTCAAATGAAGTTGAAGCAATTCGCGTTTGATGAGCGCAGCGAATCAATGAAAGCCCCAGTGGGGCTTTTAAGCGACCGAACGGTCTTGCGTAGCAAGATGAAGAGGCTTCGCCTCTTCAAGTTCTTCAAACAGGAGACCGTTCTTTCGGTCGCCGCTGTACTGGCCGAATGCTGAATCATCGGGCGATAAGACCGAAACGTGGAGGTTCCGAAATGAAGCATCGTATTGTCACGGCTGCACAGATGAAGGCTATCGAACAGGCCGGAAATGCTCACGGCCTGCCCTATCTGCAGATGATGGAGAACGCCGGGCTTGCAGCCTACGCCGAACTGAAAAACGTCCTTCCGCAGCCCGGCTCTCTGCTGGTGGTCTGCGGAAAGGGCAACAACGGCGGGGACGGTTTTGTCATCGCCCGCGCCGCCGCAAAAGAGGGCTGGAAGGTGACCGTCCTTCTGGCCGAGGGCGAGCCGAAAACGCCCGATGCCATCACGAATTTTGAACGCCTGCACGGTCTGCCGGTGGAAATTTGCTCCGACGGCTCCGGGCTTTCGCATGAACCATTTACCGCTGTCGTGGATGCTCTCTACGGCACCGGCTTTCATGGCAGTCTGCGTCCTTCCGGCCTTACCGCCTGTGCGCTGATGAACCGTCAGCATGAAAACGGCGCATTTGTTCTGGCGGTAGACCTGCCCAGCGGCATCAGCACCGACACCGGCGAGGTAGCCGAAGGTGCCGTCCGTGCCGACCTGACCGTCACCTTTGACAGTTACAAGCCGCTGCACACGGCAGTATCGTCCGCACCGCTCTGCGGCAAAATCGTCTGTGGCGACATTGGCATCCGGGACGAGTGGCACCCGGTGTTTTAATGGAAGGTGGTCATCCTGCACGATATCTGGAATCCGTGGCACGGCTGCGGCAAATGCCTGTGACAGCTCTGAAACAACGCACGTCCCCTCCGTGCAGGCCTGGATCTCACGTTCCGGGTATCTGCGCAGAAGGGACGTTTCGTTTTATCAGAGTTTTGTCATCCACAGGCCGGGAGCCATCGGTTCCTTTTTCAGGAAATGGCATAGAACTGCTTCATAAACGCAAAAAAGTGCGCCGTCTGTTCCGACATAAACTGTGTGGAAGAATACACGATATAGAGTTTCCGCAAGAAAGCCGACTGTTCCAGAGGAATGATCAACAGCTTTCCAAGCTGTGCATCGTTCTGAACCGTTGCGCGGGAAAGGATGGAGATGCCCATCCCCAGTGTGATGCAGCGGATCAGCGAAGCGGCATCATCCATCACAGCGATCACATTCAGATCGTCCAGTGAAAGCCCCCGGTTTTTCAGATAATAGAGCGTTTCCTGTTTTGTCCCCGAAGTATCCTCCCGCAGGAGAAATGGTTCTTTCAGCAGCATGGAAACCGGATCTTTCAATTCCAGACAGGCCTGAAAATGCGGTGTAGCCGGGGCCGCGATCACAAGTTCATCCGAAGTGACCGGCAGAAAGCGGCAGGGTGTATCCGAAATTTTCGTGCCAACCAGCCCGATATCGCAGGTTCCATCTGTTACTTTCCGAATGACATCCAGACTGTCCGAGCAGCTGGTACGGAAGCGGACATCCGGCATTTCCTGATGGTACGCCGAAAGCAGTTCCGGCAGAAGATAGAGGGACGGAACGGAGGAAACACCGATGTGCAGCAGCTTCTGATTTTTATCGGAAAGTTCCAGAATCGCTTTCTGCTGGAGATTCAGGATCTCAGCTGCGTAGTTGTAAAGGGTCTGCCCTGCGGGCGTGACCGACAAACTCTTGGTCGTTCGCTTCAAAAGCTGCGTATGAAGTTCTTTTTCCAGATTGTTGATATGCGAACTGACGGTCGGCTGCGAAAGATAAAGCTTTTGAGCCGCAAGGGAAAAACTCTGGTATTTTACGGTATACACAAAGGCTTCCAGTTGGCGGATATCCATGCTGCGCTCCTTTTTTGTGCTGAAAAGGCTTTTTCTTCTATTATAGTTCCATTCATTGATTATATCAATAAGTACATACGGATTATCAATAAAATCAATTTCACCTGAAAAATCGTGTGTGTTATACTGAACTGGTAAAGTTCACCTGCTAAAAAAGGAGGCAATCATGAAATTATTCGACAAAACATGGAAGCTGGCCTTGTCCGGTGTGGTCATCGGACTTCTGGTCATGCTTCTGGCCATGTCTGGCAACCCGGCCAACATGGCAATCTGCGTGGCCTGTTTCATCCGCGACGCGGCAGGCGCGCTCAAACTGCACACCGCTGCACCCGTTCAGTATTTCCGCCCTGAGATCGTCGGCTTTGTCTGCGGCTCGTTCCTGATTTCCATGGCAACCAAAGAGTATCGCTCTACCGCCGGTTCTGCGCCGATGGTGCGTTTTCTGCTGGGTGCCGTTATGATGATCGGTGCACTGGTCTTTCTGGGCTGCCCGCTGCGCATGGTGCTACGGATGTCTGCCGGTGACCTGAATGCGTATGTGGCGCTCATCGGCTTTGCTGGCGGTGTCGCCACTGGCTCCTGCTTCTTGAAAAAAGGCTTTTCTCTGGGAAGATCCTATGAAACCAAGTCGCTCAGCGGTGCGGTGCTGCCGGTTCTGCTGGCTGCTCTGCTGGTGATCGGTGTGGCAACGGGTGCTTATGCGGCAAGCACGGAAGGCCCCGGCAGCAAGCACGCTCCGCTGCTGCTGGCACTGGTGGTCGCATTGGTCATCGGTGCCCTCGCACAGAAAAGCCGTATGTGCTTTGCCGGAAGCATCCGCGATGTGATCCTGATGAAGAATTTCGACCTGCTCAGCATTATTGCCGCGCTGTTTGCGGTCATGACCGTTTACAATATTGCCACCGGCAATTTCCATCTGAGCTTTTCCGGCCAGCCCATTGCACATTCGCAGCATCTGTGGAACATCCTTGGTATGTACGTTGTCGGTTTTGCAGCGGTATTGGCCGGTGGCTGCCCGCTGCGTCAGCTGATCCTTGCAGGGCAGGGTTCCTCCGACAGCGCGGTAACGTTCCTCGGTATGCTTCTGGGTGCCGCTTTTGCACACAATTTTAATCTGGTCGGCAGCGCCGCCAAAGCCGCCACAGCGACCGATGCCGCTGTTCCCGGCGGCCCGGCCATGCCCGGCAAGATTGCAGTCATCGTTTGCATTGTACTGTTGTTTGTGATTGCAGCAACCAACCTGCGCCGTAAAAAAGCGGCAAAGTGATCTGAAAAAGGAGAAAACACAATGGCTAAATTTGTTGAAGTGGACGTTCGCGGCCTTTCCTGCCCGGAACCGGTGTTGCTGACGATGGATGCGATGGAAGAGCATCCGGGCGAGATGATCCGCGTTCTCGGTGATGAAGCGCACACCCGCAAAAACATTGAAAAAATGCTGGAATATGAACACAAGGACGGTCAGACGACCACGCGGGCGGATGGCTGTTTTGAGATCACCTTTCAGGCATAACGGCAGCGTATGAGAGCAAAAAAGCCCTATCAGGTTTTGACATTCTACACTACTTCTGCGGTCATGGAACTGGAATCCTTTTGCAAACAGAACGGGATTCCCGGCAGGCTGATCCCTGTTCCGCGGGAACTTTCTGCTGGCTGCGGGATCGCATGGCGGATGGAACCGGATGCGTACTGGCAGCATTCCGGCCTGCTTGCAGAGTGCCCTGTTGAAATCGAACAGACCAAAGAAGTTCTGCTATAACAAAATCGTCCCCTCCGTGCAGACCCGGATCTCGCTTTCCGGGTATCTGCGCGGAGGGGACTTATTGTTTTATCAGAGTTTTGTCGTCCACAGGCCATGCAGATTGCAGTAGGCATAGACCGCCACCGGTGTCTCGTCGCCCAGCTCAAAAACCGCTCTGGGCGCCTCGCCCGGATGGAGATAGCGGATGTGGCCGCCCTGCGCCGTTTCCACATAGAACCACTAGATAACACCGATTATCCTATTTTTCATCTCTGTTACCTCTGCAACTTCCGATTTATTGTCACAAGTATAGCATACTGCCACCCGTAAGAAAAGCCGCAGACACAAAAAGCCCCTGCGGGCAACTGCTCGCAGGGGCTTGGGTTATGCGCCGGTGTTCCTCACACTGGCATAACGGTTATTCAATTTCGATGAGATTGGGGTTTGCAGGCAGAGCCTTCGTCTGCTGAGGAGCAGGCAGCTCGACGTGCAGGACGCCATCCTCGAACTTTGCGTGGATGTCTTCCTTCTTCACATCGCCCACGTAGAAACTGCGCGCGCAGGTGCCGGAGAAGGATTCGCGCCGCAGATAGCGGCCCTTCTTATCCTTTTCGTCGTTGCTGTGGCTGCGCACTGCCTGAATGGTCAGGTAGCCGTCGTTCAGATCCATCTGAACGTCTTCCTTCTTGCAGCCCGGCAGGTCAACCGCTACTTCGTAGCCGTTGTCCGTCTGTTTGACATCGGTCTTCATCATGTTTGCACCGCGCTTACCAAAGGTATCACGAGCCTCACGGTTCATCATACGTTCCAGTGCAGCGTCATTCCAGAACGGATCGAAGAAATCATCGAACAGGTTTTCATGGAAAACAGTCGGCATAAGCATAAATCATTCCTCCAATCCCGGCGTTCGGGTCGGGGCAAAAAATCTGAAGCGTCCATTCAGAAGGGCTTTCCGGGGAGCCTCGCGGCTCTCCTTTTGCCCTTCCTCCTGAGCACGCCACTGTTATAGCACCGTTAATTAGCAGTGTCAATAGAAGAGTGCTAAAATTCATGAAAGAATAATACTTTTATAAAATCCTATGCAATCTTTTCAAAATTCAGTCGTATCATCGTGTTTTTATCATTTCTGCCGGTACATCGGCGTAGACAGATATTTCATGCCGTTGTCCGGGACGATGACCACGATGTTCTTTCCCTGATTCTCCGGTCTGCGGCCCACCTGCACCGCTGCGTGCAAAGCCGCTGCTGCCGATGTGCCCAGAAACAGTCCTTCCGCCCGCAGCATTGAGCATGGAAAGCGCAGCCCGGTCTTTCACACTGCCGGTTGGGTTGAAGAACTCCAGCTTTGCCAGCAGGTGCGCCCCGCACTGCTGCTGCCGCTCAAAGCGGTCCAGCTCCATCAGCGGGGTGCGCCCCACCAGTTCCTCGATGGAATGCACCAGTCCTGCCATTGCTCTCCCCTCCCGATTTTCGGCTCAAACCAGCTTGTCCGGCGTCACATCCAGAATGTCGTTAAAGTAGTTGTTGGCGATCATCATCACGCCCATCGCCGTGATGACCACGATCTCTTCCTCCGTAAAGTTTGCCTTCAGCTTTGCAAACAGTTCTTCCGGCACATGCTTGGGGTTCTCTGCAATGGCCTGACCGTATTCGATCAGTATCTCCTCTTTGGGAGTGAATGCAAAATTCTCAAAGTCGATGCCGTTTTTCTTGAGCAGATTCTGGAAGTAAATGCTGCACACAAGGCAGCCGTTTTTCTGGGAAATAGCATATTCGTAAAAATCGGCTGCACGCTTGCCGATGAGCCGCTGCAGTTCATCATCCAGCGCATAAGAACCGGCCTCCACAGTATTGAATGCCGCTGCATTGTGGAGCAATGTGCGCTTTTCTGCGGTCAGAGCGTGGCCGTCCGCCAGATGGTCTGCAATGATTTTCTGGATCGCTTCCGGTGCAGTTTCCGGGTTGATTTCGCTGATTCTGGGCATAACAAAACCCTTCCTTTCACTTTTTTGTTCGACGAATTGCCTGTATCATATACCCATTTACATACCATGTCAATAGGTATATTACTTTTCGCAGCAATTTTTCAGCAAAAAGTGATCAGAAGGGTTGTTTTCTGCACGCCTGTTTCATATTTTCGACTGCTCATCCAGCACCCAAGGCCAGCACTGCATTGCGGACGCACTCCAGGCAGGGACACAGCACCGTATCGGCCTTGATGCCCTTCAGGTCTTTGCA
>OGMB01001146.1_pt1 | contig 12397 bp, 11 predicted proteins | sample 1573001 | NCBI WGS metagenome assembly OGMB01 (sample SAMEA2581921, study PRJEB24529) | metagenome | biome: Human gut stool | place: China | collected 2011
ATTCAGAATGAATATAAGAAATCTCTTTTAACTTTAATGAACCTTCCATGCTTGATGCATAATCAAGACCTCTTCCTATATAAAGAAGGCTGTCTGCATTAAGAAGCTTTGAAGCAATAAACTGACAGTCTTTTTCAAGACCTATTGCCTCTTTGATAACCGAAGGAATATTTTGAAGTTCTTTTGTATATTTCTCACACTGTTCTTTAGAAATCCTTCCTGTTCCGTATGCAAGTTCAAATGCAAGAAGATACATAACTGAAATCTGAACCATATATGCCTTTGTAGATGCAACCGAAATTTCAGGACCGGCATGTGTATATACTACCATATCAGCGGCTCTTGCAATTGATGAACCTTTTACATTAACAATTGCGAGTGTATCGGCACCATTTAATTTTGCAAGTTCAAGTGCTGCCTTTGTATCAGCAGTTTCTCCTGACTGTGAAATCAATATTACTAAATCACCATTGTCAATAAGAGGGTCCCTGTATCTGAATTCAGACGCAATATCCACTATAACAGGTATTCGTGCCAGCTTTTCAATAACATACTTTCCAACCATTCCTGCATGCATAGCAGTTCCACATGCAACAATATATATTTTATTATATGAACTTAACTTAGCCGCATCAAATCCTTCTGCGGAAAAATCCGGCATTGAATCCGTGATTCTTGGTGTTATCGTTGTCTTTACTGCTGTAGGCTGTTCATTAATTTCTTTTAACATAAAATGCTCATATCCGCCTTTTTCGGCAGCATCAACATCCCAATCAGCAGTATTAAGCTTCTTTTCAAGTCTTTCTTTATGGATGTTAAAAAACTCAATATTTTCTTTTGTCAAAACAGCAATATCATTAGTATCAAGCAGATAATAATCCCTTGTATACTGCATAATAGCCGGAACATCTGATGCAATAAAGTTTTCATGCTCACCTTTTCCAACTATAAGAGGACTATCTTTTCTTACTGCAAATATTCTGTCAGGAAAATCCCTGAACATTATGCCAAGTGCATATGAACCTTTAATTTCTGCAAGCACTTTGATAATTGTATCAACAGGGTCTCCCGTATAATAATAATCAAGAAGCTTTGCAACTGTTTCAGTATCAGTCTCACTTACAAAACTATATCCCTCAGATATAAGAAATTCCTTTATCTGTCTGTAATTTTCTATAATTCCGTTATGTACAATAGTTACACGTTTATTACCATGTGGATGTGAATTAATATCAGATGGTTCTCCATGTGTTGCCCAGCGTGTATGACCGATACCTACATGACCATAAGGCTTTCCGTCTGCTGCCATCTTGTTTCTAAGATTTTCAAGTCTTCCCTTGCACTTTTCAACCTTAATCACACCATTTTCAAGAACAGCGATTCCTGCTGAGTCATAGCCTCTGTATTCAAGTTTTTCAAGCGAATTTACTAAAACATCAGCACAATCCCTGTCTCCGATGTAACCAACAATACCGCACATAAATACTCCTTTTCCGTGTATACAATATTATTTACTGAAAATACACTCTATTTATAATTTTTAGAAATTTCATTAAATCTTCCAACAAGCTGTGACTGGTTATTAAGCCTCATAACCGCAACTGTACGTCTTCTTACAAAACCTTCAAGTTTTTGAAGATACTCATCAGATGTAATGGAACCTTCAGCTACATAATTAAGACCTTTTTCCCAGCTCGCTGTAAGTTCAGGATTTAGAAGATGAACTATAGACTTTTCAACAACTTCATATATAATCTCTCCCAGCCGTGTAGGCGTTATTATCTGTGTTTTCTTATTAGTTGAAATATATCCTATATTATTAAGTTTCTTTAAAATCTCTGCACGCGTTGCACTCGTTCCTATACCGGAACCTTTTATCTGTGCTCTCAATTCCTCATCCTCTATAAGCTGTCCTGCATTTTCCATTGCAAGAATGATAGAACCGGAATTATACCGCTTAGGCGGTGATGTCTCACCTTCTTTTATATCAAAACCCACAAGACTGAGTTTATCATTTTTTCTGCACTTTTTCAATGCCTCAAGTAAAGCCGCGTCAGCCTTGCCGTCATCTGTGCCGTTGCCATCCTGATCATCCTGTTTTGATGCTTTTGCAAATGAATTTTTTGCCACTTTAAGATACCCCTCATCTACAAGAACTTTAAATGATGCGTTAAAACGCTCATTTTTACATTCAAGTGCCAGCGAAACCCTGCTGTATACAGCTGCCGGATAAAATATGCTAAGAAATCTTCTCACTATAATCTCATACGTTCTTGCTGCAGTCTGTGAAAGACTCTTCAATGCACCAAGTCCCTGTCCCGTCGGTATTATCGCATAATGGTCCGTTATTTTTTTATCGTCACAGTAACGTGTTTTTTCAATTCCTTTAAATTTTTCACCTGAAATTATATCCTGTGCAAATGCTTTTACCGGCTCATAATTTATAAGTCCGGAGATATTTTTGCTTATCTCTTTACAGACCGCACTTGATAAAACTCTGGCATCTGTTCTTGGATATGTAACAAGCTTCTTTTCATAAAGTTCCTGAATTATATTGAGTGTCTGGTCCGGACTAATTTTAAAAAGCTTTGAACACTCATTCTGGATTTCGGCAAGATTGTATAAAAGCGGAGGATTCTTTGTCTCCTTTTTACGTTCTATGCTCTCAACAGTTCCTTCTGCAGGAAGCGGTTCACTAAGAAAGGCTGCAAGTTCCTCTGCATACTTTCTTTCTTTAAAACCATTTTCCTTATATAAATACGGTGTCTGATAGTATCTGCTCTTCTCAGCCACACGCCATTCTGCCTCAAATGATGACTCGGCTATCTGTGCTTTTGTTATAACACGGAAAAACGGCGTTTTTACAAATGCACGAATCTCTCTTTCACGTCTTACAATCATTCCAAGAACACATGTCATTACACGTCCTACAGAAACAACTGTCCTGTCAGTTTTCAGATAGTTAGAAATATTTCTGCCGTATTTTAATGTAAGCACTCTCGAAAAATTAATTCCCATGAGATAATCTTCTTTTGCCCTAAGATAAGCAGCATCGCTCAGATTATTATATTCCGACAAATCTTTTGCCGTTCTTATTCCTTTTAATATTTCTTCTTCTGTCTGCGAGTCTATCCATACACGTTTTTCTTTTTTATCGTGCACGCCCGCCATCTGTTCAACAAGCCTGTAAATATACTCTCCCTCACGTCCCGAATCGGTACAGACATAGATAGTCTCAACATCTTCCCTATTAAGCACTCCCTTTACAATATTGAACTGTTTTTCAACCGAAGGAATTACTTCGTAGAGAAATTTTTCCGGAAGAAACGGCAGTGTATCAAAGCTCCATCTTTTCAATTTTTCATCATATTTTTCAGGATAACTCATTGTTACAAGATGTCCGACACACCATGTTACAATATAATTGTCGGATTCCAAAAAACCGTCTCTTCTCGTGAAATTTTCATGCAGTGCCTTGCCGAATTCCTGTGCTACGCTCGGCTTCTCCGCTATAAATACTGATTTTCCCATAAATTAACCTTCTAACCTTGTAACTGATTCATCAAGCGTCATACTGTACGCAGGAAGGAACTTTTCCATAAAGAAATCAACTTCCTTCATATTCATATTTTTAAGATATTCTTCTATCGTAAGTTTTGCATCGGCAAAATCACTGTTACCCATCTGTTCTTCCTCAAGACACTTGATAAGTGCAGATAATTTGTCAGCCGCCTTAACATATTTCCACAATTCATTTTCCTCTTCTGTTTCAAGAAGAACACTGTCATAATATTTTCTCATTTTCTCAGGTATTCCACTCAAAAGCTCGTCTTTTGCAACACGCTCAACATCAGCATATGCCTCTCTTATCACAGGACTGTAATATTTTACCGGCGTAGGCAGGTCTCCTGTTATGATCTCTGTAACATCATGGTACATACCAAGAACAGCAAGTCTTTGTGCATCTATATTTCCGTTAAATTCTTCATTATTTATAATACCAAGTGCATGTGCTATGAATGCAACATTAAGACTGTGCTCGCAAATATTTTCATTGCTTGTGTTACGCATGGTTCCCCATCTGTTCACATATTTCATTCTTGACAGCATCGCATAAAACTGATTATTTTCCACTATATTCTCCTAACCGGGCTGCAATCCCATATTATTTCACCTGTTATCTGTGTGAAATATCATACAGTAAAAATAAACTTTTGTCCATAACAGAGATACCACACATGTGCATAATTTTTTCGTTATCACAACAAAAATGGTGACCCCTTACCGGAGCCACCGTTTTCTTTATTAAACATTTTATATTATTAATTACTTCTTTGTGATGTAACCCTGAGCCTTTAAGAGTTCAGCGATAAGAACGGCACCGCCTGCTGCACCTCTTAATGTATTATGAGAAAGACCTACGAATTTGTAATCAAATACGCTATCTTCTCTTAAACGGCCAAGTGAAATTCCCATACCATTTTCATAATTAACATCAAGCTTAACCTGAGGACGGTTGTCTTCTTCAATATACTGGATGAACTGCTTTGGAGCACTTGGAAGTTCAAGTTCCTGTGGAAGTCCCTTGAAATTTCTCCATTTTTCAATAATCTGTTCTTTTGTAGGCTTCTTTTCAAAGTTCACAAATACAGCTGCTGTATGTCCGTCAAGAACAGGAACTCTGATACACTGGCATGTAATAACAGGTTCTGTTGCCGGAACAATCTGTCCATTCTCAACTTTACCCCAGAGTCTTAATGGCTCTTTCTCACTCTTTTCTTCCTCACCGCCAATATATGGGATGATATTTTCAACCATTTCAGGCCATTCTTTGAATGTCTTGCCTGCACCTGAGATAGCCTGATATGTTGTAGCAACTACAAGCTTAGGCTCGAATTCTTTAAGTGCGTTTAATGCAGGTGTGTAGCTCTGAATTGAACAGTTAGGCTTTACACAGATAAAACCTCTTGTTGTTCCGAGTCTCTTCTTCTGTGACTCGATAACTTCAAGATGTTCAGGATTGATTTCAGGTACAACCATAGGAACATCAGGTGTCCAACGGTTAGCACTGTTATTGGAAACTACAGGAACTTCTGCCTTTGCATATCTTTCCTCAAGAGCCTTAATCTCATCCTTAGGCATATTTACAGCACAGAATACGAAATCCACCTTTGATACGATTTCATCGAAATCCTTATCCATATCGTAAACTGTCATCTTCTTAACATATTCAGGCATAGCTACTGCCATCTTCCAACGTCCGTCTACAGCTTCTTCATAAAGCTTGCCTGCTGAACGTCCGCTTGCCGCAACAAGCACAACTTCAAACCAAGGGTGGTTTTCAAGCAATGTTATAAAACGCTGTCCAACCATACCTGTACCACCAAGTATACCAACTCTCAACTTATCACTCATGTTAAATATCTCCCTTTTTATCTTCTTTTTCTTTTTGCAAATCTTTTATTCTGTCTTTCTGTGACGGACATTTGTATTTTGCACTTAGATGATACTATCATAAGTTATAAGATAATGCAACCCTATTATTAAAATTTTATTAAGAAATTTAATTTCACCGTGTTTTCTTGTCAACTTTTATGAATTAATGTAAAATATATTACAAAGAAAGTGAAAGGAATTAAACGTATGAATAAAAAATTAAGTATTCTGCTGTGTATTCCGCTTGTGCTTATGACTGTACTTGGCGGCTGTGGCTCAGCAAATAAAAACATACGCATGGGTGCCGGCGACATAGGCGGAATTTATTATTCATTTTCCGGTGCGTTTGCCGGTATATTCAACCAGGATAACACCGCCTCAAAAATAGAACTGAAAAACACGGCAGGTTCGGCTGCCAATATTCGTCTTTTGTCAGGCAGATATATTGACTTAGGAATTGCACAGATGGATATTGCTGACAGTGCCTACAATGGCAACGGACCATCAGACGAAAAAAAATATCAGGGTTACAAAGCAATCGCAACGCTTTATACAGAGGCATGCCAGATTGTTGTAAAAGAGGATTCTGACATCTATTCCCTTAATGATTTGCAGGGAAAAACTGTAAGCATCGGCTCCGAGGAATCAGGTTCCGAGAGCAACGCAAAGCAGATTCTTAAATACAGCGGTCTTACCGACGAGATAATCAAGACCGTCAACCTTGATTACAGTGATGCTGCACAGGAATTTACCACAGGAAAAATCGACGCTCTTTTTATCACGGCAGGAATTAAAACAACCGTAATTGAAGAACTTTCAAAAGAATGTGATGTACGTCTTTTAAATATTGACGATAACTGCATGGACAAATTAAAAGCCGCATGTCCTTTTTATTCAGAATATATAATTCCCGCGTATACATACAACGGACAAACTGAATCGGTAAAAACACTCGGCGTCAAATCAGTGCTTCTTGCGTCCGACAGTCTTTCGAAGGATACGGTTAAACAGATAACATCATCACTTTTTGACAATTCAAAACAGCTGCAATATGCGACTTCTGTTGACCTCAACCTTAATATCCGTAACGCAGCAGAAGGAATAACAATCCCCTTCCATGCGGGTGCGGCAGCGTATTATTCCGAACACGGAATTGATGTTATAACAGAATAGTCAGGAGGACTCACATGCTTTTATCTTTAGATATGTATCAGACAGTCGCTGTGGCTGTTCTGGTTCTTTTACTTGGAAGTTTTTTGAAAAAAAGAATATATTTTCTTGAAAAATTCTGTATTCCCGCACCTGTAATCGGCGGTCTTTTATTCGCAATATTTACTTGCATATGCCATGTAACGGGAATTATTGAATTTACATTCGATAACACACTTCGTGAAGTCTGTATGGTTTTATTTTTCACGTCCGTAGGATTTCAGGCAAATCTTAAAGTCTTAAAAAGCGGCGGCAAATCAATGGCTGTATTTTTACCCGCTTATAGGTATGTGTACAGGTTCAATCTCAATGGTTGGCGGTCACGGTACGGCAGGTGCTTTCGGTCCCGTACTTGAAGATTTTAATGTAAACGGAGCAACAACAATAAGTACAGCTGCAGCAACATTCGGTCTTATCGCAGGAAGCCTTATCGGCGGTCCTTTGGGAAAACTCCTCATTGAAAAAAGAAATCTTTTATCAACAGTAGTTCCTGAAGATGACAGCCTTCTTGTTGAAGATGAAAAAAAACATGAGCGTCACACAAGCATGTATGCCTCAGCTGTATTCCAGCTTATACTTGCAATTGGTCTCGGAACAATTTTTTCATGGATGCTTACAAAGACCGGACTTACATTTCCAATATATATCGGAGCAATGATTGCAGCAGCACTTATACGAAATATATCAGAATACTCCGGAAAAGGTACAATACACATGGGTGAAATTAATGACCTTGGTGGTATTTCACTCTCACTTTTCCTCGGTATGGCAATGATAACTTTAAAACTGTGGGAACTTGCATCACTCGCTCTTCCTCTCATAATACTGCTTTCTTCACAGGCATTGTTTATGTGTATTTTTACATATTTTATCGAATTTAATATTATGGGAAGAAATTATGACGCAGCAGTTCTTGTGGCGGGAACGTGCGGTTTTGGTATGGGTGCGACACCTAATGCCATGGCAAATATGCAGGCAATATGTGATAAGTATGCACCTTCTGTAAAGGCTTATCTTCTTATTCCTCTTATCGGAAGCCTTTTTGCAGATTTTATTAACAGCTTAGTAATTACATTTTTCATTAACTTTTTATAATGGAGGTATATTATGTTTAAGTTTGGTAAAAAACATTCTGAAAAAAAAAGCGACTATGATTTGACTTATGATAACCTGGCAATTCCGGAAATTCATACAGGTAAAAAGAAAAATGAACCCCCTGCCAATGAAGACACTCAGGATTCAGACAGTAAACACATAGACACCCAGTATGAAAATATGGCAATTCCGGAAATTCATATCCACAGACACAAACAATAAAAATACTTTAAGCCGGACAGCTTACACTGCCCGGCTTATTTTTTATTATTATGGTCTTATAATGCTTTTACTGCAAAGATATGTGATAATAAAATATCCTCCGTAAATAACAACTAGAAATACAAATGTTATACCAACCGACGCAAGCATTGAACTCATACCCATTGTCTGAAGAATCAAATTAATGAATTTAATTCCGAATACAGAATGAATTATTGCAAGAAGCAACGGAAAAGCAAAAAATATTCCAATCTGCTTAAATAACGCCATGTTAATCATTTTCTCATCAACACCGATTTTCCTAATCATTCCATATCTTTCCCTATTATCCGCACTGTCAGATAATTCTTTTAAAGCAAGTATTGCTGCACTGCTTATAAGGAATATAATTCCAAGATACAATGCGATAAATGTTACTAGTGCACCAAGCCCTACACTCGCCTCTGCCAAATCAATTTTTGAATTATATGAAAGATAACTCGTCTGATTAAAAATATTTTTCGATATATCATCAAGTTTATTTTCTATATCATATTTTTCTTCTTTTGAATCAGCCTTATAATCCGCTGTCATTCCGCATTTATATAGCTGGGAGTCTGTCAATGCGTCATCGGGTACGATAAAAATTCCATCATTGATATGCTGCGAAGCAAGTTCAATAAATCCATCCTTACATTCCTGATATTTCGGAGAATATGTTTTCCCGTTTATATCAATCTTTGTACCTGCCTTTAATGCCATATTTCTTATATCTGCCACTGTTTTAAAATTGGCAACAATTAAATATTCATTGTCACCAAGCGAATAAGTTTCATTACCGTAAAGCGTTGCAATTTTATTATAATCGCTTAATTTCATAAAATTGACGGGTGACAAAAATGAAACCATCTGATATTTTTCACAAATTTCATCTGCCAGAATTCCCAATGTATCCATTTCTTCAAGCCCGGTCTGATAAACACTGTATTCTGTCATATTTTTTAAATACTCATCAACGTCAAAGCCGTTATTTTTAAGCGTATCACTTATACTAAGCTTTGAATCCTCAAGGATTTTTGTTGTCTTTTCATAATCATCACTATCCTTATCCGCTGTCGCATAAGCCTCTTTTAACGCTTCATAGCTGATTTTTGTAAACTGAATATCTACAGGACACATTTTTTTAAAATCCGAAGACATTGAATTTTTCATTGACAAAGCAGCCGACAAAACACTTATTGTGATAAAAAGCATTAAACATATAATCGTTGTTGAAAATACCGTTGTATTAATCTTGCTGCAAAACTGTCTTAACACAAAGCTGTTTACGCCCTTGTAATATACACTCTTAATACTTGTAAATATTTTTATAAGAAGTCCCGACAGCGACCAGAATATCAAAAATGTAGCAACACAGCCCATAGCAATAGGAATAATTATCTTATCCGCCATATCCATATTTGAAAATCCGGCAGTTACCATCCAATACGCATACGAAAGAATTCCCACTCCGATTACAAATACGATTGTGCATATGACAGGATTTTTCATTTTGACTTTCTCTGTCTTTTTTCCTGCATTAAGAAGATCTATCAGCTTGCATCTGCTTATGTTCACAACATTAAATACCATTACGAGCAAATACATAATTGTGAAATACAATAGTGTTTTCACACATGCTTTTGACGAAAATGTAAACTTGAATTTTGTCATATCCGCATCAAAAAGATTGGCCACAAGGATACTCATAAACTGAGATAATACTGTTCCGAGAAGAAGTCCCACAACAAGTGAAACAATGCCGATTAATAATGTTTCAAAAAACAAAATTGCTGATATTTTTCTCTTACTCATTCCAAGCGTAAGATAAATCCCAAATTCCTTATTTCTTCTTTTGATAAGAAATCTGCTTGCATAAATAATCAAGAAGCCCAAAACACATGACACAAATACGCTCACACCGCTAAGCATCTCATTCATAAGCTTTATTATATCATAAACGTTCTTCCTGACATCAAGCATTACTGTCTGACTGTCAATCGCATTAAATACATAAAATACCGCAACACCAAGTATAAGAGTAAAGAAATAAACGGCATAATCTTTAAAACTCTTTCTGATGTTTTTTACAGAAATTTTAAAGAGCATTGTTCAAATCTCCTCCGAGCAGTGTTACAACATCAATAATTTTATCAAAAAATTCTTTACGGGTATTGTCGCCTTTATTAATCTCGTTAAAAATTTTGCCGTCCTTGATAAATATTACCCTGTCTGCATAACTTGCAGTAAACGCATCATGTGTAACCATAAGTATTGTTGCTTCCAGTTCTGCATTAAGATAGTTAAAACTTTCAAGTAACATTCTTGAAGATTTTGAATCGAGTGCTCCTGTAGGTTCATCAGCAAGAATCAGCTTTGGATTAGTGATAATCGCTCTAGCACTTGCAACTCTCTGCTTCTGTCCACCTGACATCTGATACGGATATTTATTTAACACTTCATAAATTCCAAGTTCATTTGCAACTTTTTTCACACGTCTGTCAATTTCACCGGCTTTTATATTCTGAATAGAAAGTGCCAGTGCAATATTTTCATATGCTGTAAGTGTATCAAGCAGATTGAAATCCTGAAAAATAAATCCCAGCTCCTCTCTTCGGAACTTGTTTAACTTATTTCCCTTTAATCCCGTAATATCATATCCGCCAACAAATATTCTGCCGGACGTAACTTTATCAAGTGTAGAGATACAATTAAGCAGCGTGGTCTTTCCAGAGCCACTCGCTCCCATTATAGATACAAATTCGCCTTTTTCTACCTCAAAAGAAATATTGTCAATCGCTTTTGTAAGGCTCGATTTGTTTCCATAATACTTTTCAATATTGTCAATTCTAAGTATCGTTTCCATAAATAATCTGTCCTTTCATTTAGATTAATTATGTTTTACCACTTTTTATTAATTCGGTCGTTCGACTAATATTACACAACATTACAATTTTGTAACATTACATAATATTGCGTAATACTAATGTCTCTTTATAAAAATCATTTTTAAAAAACTCAATACTTACAAGCGTATACTCACCTTTTACAGATTCGATTGTTATTTTGTGTCCCAGTTTTTCACAAAGATTCTTTACTATATACATTCCCATTCCGGTAGCTTTTGAGTAGGCATGTCCATTTTCTCCCGTAAATGATTTGTCAAACACTCTTGGCAAATCGGCCGCCGGTATTCCTATTCCGTTATCATAAATATTAAGTACTGTCGATTTATCATTTTTTATGACATATATTTTTATTACGCTGCCGTCCGTTTTCTTTTCGTCACGGTATTTTATGCTGTTGCTTATTATCTGATTAAGTATAAATTCAAGCCATTTTGAATCGGTGCATACGTCAGCATCTGCATTTTCAACCTGAAAATCAATATTATTTTCAAGAATATCGTCTTTATTTTTTACCGCCACGGCCGCAATCAGCTTGGAAAGACGACAGTCGCTTATAATGTAATCTTTCTGTGCATTTTCACTTCTCACATAATACAGAATCTGTTCAAGATAATTATTTACTCTGTTTACGTGATGTGTCATTCTTTCTGTCACATCAGGATATTTTTCTTTATAATTATGCAGAATCAAAGTCATTGATGCTATCGGAAGCTTTATTTCATGTATCCACATCTCAACATATTCTTTGAAATCCTGCGTAGCATGACAATATTTTTTAACATTTTCCACCATCGATTTATCTATATCGCTTATCACATCGTATATAATTTTACCCTCATAAAACGACGGCTCACTGAGCATTTCCATAACTAGATATTTCTGTTCAAGATTCTGCGTATTATTTACAAACTCATCAAAATATCTTTTCTTTCTAAAAAAATCCACAATAATGTAATTATAATTCCAACCGTTATTTTCAACTCAATCTGCGACTTAAACGCAGTCATAAGCAATATAACCGCAATAATAACAAATATATAAATAATAACTGAATACAGCCTGTCTTTCAGATACTTTCCAAATTTCATACCAATATATATCCCTGACCTTTTCTTGTCTCAATAACATCTTCTATGCCTATATCTTTAAATCTTGCCCTTAATCTGCTTATATTAACAGTCAGTGCGTTATCGTTTAAATATTCTTCATTATTCCACAGTTCAGTCATAAGTTCATCTCTCGATACGATTCTGTCTTTCTTTGCCAACAGACACATAAATATTGTCATTTCATTTTTGGTAAGAAGCATCTCGTCTCTTCCGTCATTATATTTTATAACACCTTTCTGAGGCAGAATTTCCATTTCCCTGTAAAATGTGCTGTTATTTGCTGACGATGCCGCTGCTCTTTTTAACAAAGCATTAATTCTTAACAACAATATTGTAGGATTATACGGCTTTGTAATGTAATCGTCCGCTCCATAACTCATTGATAATACCTCGTCCGCC
>OGMB01001161.1_pt1 | contig 12225 bp, 10 predicted proteins | sample 1573001 | NCBI WGS metagenome assembly OGMB01 (sample SAMEA2581921, study PRJEB24529) | metagenome | biome: Human gut stool | place: China | collected 2011
AGTAATCTGAAAAAGGAAACGCTGGTAGAAAGAATAAGGTATCAGGGATAGCAAGGCAGGAAGCAAACAAAGAGGTTATGAGCATGATGCCTTAGCCTGGAAAATTGATGATTCCGGCTTGACTTAATTTAACATCTCAAATATAATAATTGCATACATCAGAAAACGTTCACTCTTCACCGGATGAGTGGTTAAAGCGTCTGGGAGCAAATCGTAGGTGCAGTAATTTACACTGTAAGATTTGTTTCCGGACGCTTATTTATTTTGGAGGATAGATGCAATATGAATAAGAAAAAAGAATTATTGGTACAGATTATGTGGGAGCTTGCGGGAAGCATCTTTTATGCAATAGGTATATATAACTTCGCCCTGCAGGCAGAGTTTCCTATGACAGGTTTTTCGGGTATTTCGATTATTTTATACCGGCTGTTTAATATTTCCATTGGTTTATCAACGGTCCTGCTTAATATTCCGGTTGCGATACTATGCTGCAAATTATTGGGCAGGAAATTTTTTGTCAGCTCAATACGATGCATGCTTTTGTCTTCTTTTATTGTTGACTATGTTGCACCGTTATTTCCGGTGTATCAGGGCGACAGACTGCTTGCAGCATTGTGCACAGGTGTATTTTGCGGAATAGGCTATGCCATGATTTATACAAGAAATTCTTCAACAGGAGGAGCTGATTTTATCATCATGGCTGTAAAAGCATTGCGGCCTCATTTATCGATGGGCAACATCTCTTTTCTTACTGATGTCGGAATTATTCTGGTTGGAGGACTTTTGTTTCGGGATATTGACGGAATGATTTACGGCATGATAGTGAATATACTGTCTGCGGTTGTTATTGATAAAATGATATATGGCATGAATTCAGGCAAAGTAGCCTTTATTGTCACAAAAAACGGAAAGAGAATATGCGATGTGATTGATGAATGCAGTCAGCGCGGAAGCACTATTCTTAAGGCGCAGGGAGGATATAAGCAGGACGATATTCAGGTGGTAATGTGTGCATGCAACAGTAAGGAAATGTACCAGGTGCGTAAATCCGTAAAAGATGCAGACCCGGACTCTTTTATTGTGGTTGTTGAGTCTCATGAGGTGCACGGAGAGGGCTTTAAAATGACAAATATTGGAGAAGCAGAGAACTGAAACATACCTGAAACAAATATAGTGTGAAGATTGTATTTTAGCCTGAAAAAAGCTATACTAATATAATGATGTAGCAGTTTTATGGCTGAAATTATATATTTGGGAGGTAATTACATGTTAGAAAACTGGATTAAACCACAAATTCCGGAGGAGCAAGAACTGGATGAGCGCCTGCATGCAGCACGCTCTAAGCTGTCTGTGCTTCAGATGCAGATTAAGGAGCATGGACTGCCTGTACTTGTGCTGTTTGAGGGCTGGGGTACTGCAGGAAAGGGCAGTGTGCTCGGTAAGGTAATCAAGAATATTGATCCGCGATTTTTCAAGGTCGCAACCATGGACGAGCCGACAGAGGAGGAAAGACGCAAGCCTTTTTTATATCGGTATTTTGTAAAGATTCCGGCAAACGGGAAGCTTGAGTTTCTTGATTCGGGCTGGATGGATGAGGTAGTAAAGGATGTACTGCACGACAAGATAGGAGAGAAGGAGTACAAGAAGAAAATTGAAAGCGTGAAGCGCTTCGAGCGACAGCTGACTGACAATGGTTATCTTGTTATGAAATTTTTCTTCCAAATCAGCCGGAAGGAACAAAAAAAGCGTATTGAGGTATTAAAGGAGAATAAGGATACCAGATGGCGTGTCAGTGGAGATGAAGACTGGCAGAATAAGCATTATGACAAGTGTATGCATGTGTTTGACAGATATCTGAATGATACAAATTCGCCTGCAGATCCTTGGTATATAGTTGATGCAAAGAATAGAAAATGGGCTGAGCTTCAGGTGCTGGAGACGCTGGTTAGTGGAATAGAGACAGCACTTAAAAACAGTAATCTTGCTGTGCCGCTGTTACAGAATGTGTTTGCGCTTGAGAAGATTCCAAAGCTTTCTGAGATATCACTTGACAAGGAACTATCTGAGGAAGAATACAAAAAGGAGCTCAAAAATCTGCAGTCTAAGCTTAGCGAGCTGCATAACAGGCTATACAGGCGAAAGATTCCTGTTGTCATAGCATATGAGGGCTGGGATGCAGCAGGAAAGGGCGGAAATATAAAGAGAATCACAGAGGCGCTGGATCCGAGAGGCTTTGAGGTGCATCCGATTGCAAGTCCGCTGCCAAACGAGAAAGCCAGACACTATCTGTGGAGATTTTGGAATCGTCTTCCTAAGACCGGGCATATAGCTATTTTTGACAGGACATGGTATGGCAGGGTTATGGTAGAAAGACTAGAGGGCTTTTGCAGCGAGAATGAATGGCAGCGTGCCTACAATGAGATTAATGAATTTGAAAAGGAGCTGTCAGACTGGGGTGCTGTCATCATAAAGTTCTGGGTGCAGATTGATAAGGATACACAGCTGGCTCGATTTGAGGAACGCCAGAATACTCCGGAAAAGCAATGGAAGATTACCGATGAGGACTGGAGAAACAGAGAAAAATGGGATCTGTATGAGACTGCTGTAAATGAGATGCTAAAGAAAACCAATACCACTTACGCACCATGGCATGTGCTTGAGTCAAACGACAAGAAATATGCGAGAATCAAGGCTCTTAAGATTGTGATTGATGCGATTGAAGCTGCTTTGGATAATAAAACAGATAAAAAGTAAAAACAGATGTATATAAACAGAGATATGTAAAAAGAAGCCGGAATAAATCCGGCTTCTTTTAAAGTGTTGGTAAATTAATTTGGGTACAAAAAATGCGCCTCCAGGGGCTCGAACCCTGCACACCCTGATTAAGAGTCAGGTGCTCTACCAAATGAGCTAGAGGCGCAAACATCTGTGTGAATATCTGTGTCACACGGACAAATGATATTATACACAGGGTTTTACAAAAATGCAAGTACTTTTTTAAAAAAACTTGATTTTTTTTCCTGATAGTGCTATTATACCTATGATAACAACGTTGACTAGATTGAGAGAGGGCAAAAGTCCTCTCTCAATTCACGTTTATAAACATCAATAATCAAAGAGAGGTGATAAAATGTCAAAGGCAAGTATATATGAGGCAAAGACAGAGAGCTTTATTAAACCAATTCTTGACAGCATGAATTTTGAGCTCGTTGATGTCGAGTATGTTAAGGAAGGCGGCATGAACTACCTGAGAGCATATATCGATAAGGAGGGTGGCATAACCGTTGATGACTGTGAAGTGGTTGCAAGGCAGATGAATGAGATTCTCGACAGAGAGGACTATATTCCTGATTCGTACACTTTCGAGGTCAGCTCGCCGGGGCTTGGAAGACCTCTCAAGAAGGAAAAGGACTATGTGCGCAATATGAATAAGGAGATAGAGATTCGCACATATAAGGCTATCAACAAATCAAAGGAATTTTATGGTCTGCTTAAAGCCTATGATAAGGATACAGTGACAATAACCGATGAAGACGGCAATGAGACTACATTCAATAAGAGTGACATTGCGCTTATACGTCAGGCATTGGATTTTTAATTAAAGCGCACGATAACACAAATAGGAGGAAAAAATAATGAGCAATGAGTTATTAGAAGCGTTAAATATATTAGAGCAGGAGAAAAACATCAGTAAAGAAACTTTACTTGAGGCAATTGAGAACTCTCTTGTGACTGCCTGCAAGAACCATTTTGGTAAATCAGACAATGTAAAGGTAGAAATTGATCCTGAGACATGTGCTTTCTCATGCTACCAGGAGAAGACAGTTGTAGACGTGGTTGAGGATCCGGTTGAGGAGATTTCCTTAGCAGATGCGCACAAGGTAAACGGTAACTATCAGCTTGGAGATATCGTGAGAGTTGAGGTTAAGTCAAAGGAATTCGGACGTATCGCCACACAGAATGCAAAGAATGTTATCCTTCAGAAAATCCGCGAGGAGGAGAGAAAGGTAATATTTGACGAGTTCAACAGCAAGGAAAAGGATGTTGTGACAGGTGTTGTTCAAAGATACATCGGAAAGAATGTCAGCATCAATTTAGGCAAGGCAGATGCACTTCTGACTGAGAGTGAGCAGATAAAGGGTGAGGTATTCAAGCCTACAGAGCGTATCAAGGTATATATCCTTGAGGTTAAGTCCACATCAAAGGGACCAAAGATTCTTGTCTCAAGAACACACCCTGAGCTTGTGAAGAGACTTTTCGAGTCAGAGGTTACAGAGGTTAAAGAGGGCATAGTTGAGATAAAGGCTATTTCACGTGAGGCCGGAAGCAGAACAAAGATTGCAGTATGGTCAAATGATCCAAACGTAGACCCTGTAGGAGCATGTGTAGGTATGAATGGTGCCAGAGTCAATGCTATCGTAAATGAGCTCCGCGGTGAGAAAATCGATATCATCACATGGGATGAGAATCCTGCAATACTTATCCAGAACGCACTTAGCCCTGCAAAGGTTATCTCTGTTATAGCAGATGCAGATGAGAAGTCGGCAAAGGTTGTTGTGCCGGATTATCAGCTTTCACTTGCAATCGGCAAGGAAGGACAGAATGCAAGACTTGCAGCAAGACTTACAGGCTTTAAGATTGATATCAAGAGCGAGACACAGGCCAGAGAGTCAGGAGACTTCATGGATTATGAGAATGACTATGAAGAGGATGATTATGATGACGATTATGATTATTCAGATGATGAGCTTGCTGAGAACGAGAGATTAGCCGAGGAAGAACAGGCAGATGCAGAAAATGATGCAGCAGCCGGTAATGCAGATGCTTTAGATTTCGATGAGACAGATGATGCGGCAGATAGTGGTGATGAGCAGTAATGGCAAATAAAAAGATTCCAATGCGCAAATGCGTAGGCTGTCAGGAGATGAAGGAAAAGAAGTCGCTTATTCGCGTGGTAAAGACTGCGGAGGGAGACCTTATTCTCGATGACACCGGCAAGAAAAATGGCAGGGGAGCTTATATATGCAGGAGCATTGAATGCTTTAAAAAGGCAAAAAAGACAAAGGCACTTGAGCGCTCCCTTGGTGTTAGTGTATCAGAACAGGTATATGAGGAGCTTGAAAAGGAGATGAACCAAATTGACAGATAGAGTACTTTCTATGCTGGGATTAGCAGCAAAGTCAGGCAATGTGGTTAGCGGAGAGTTTTCGACAGAGAAAGCTGTAAAGACAGGAAAGGCATTTTTAGTGATAGTTGCAGATGATTCATCAGACAACACAAAGAAGCATTTTTCGGATATGACTGCTTTCTATGAGGTTCCGATTTATTTTTATAGTGACAAGGTGGGGTTAGGGAATGCAATAGGCAAAGAGTTTCGCGCTTCCCTTGCAGTAACGGATGAAAACCTTGCAAATGCAGTGATAAAAAAGCTGCAGTCGAATAAAACTGAATAGTGGAGGAAAATAGATATATGGCAAAAATGAGAGTTCATGAACTTGCAAAAGAATTAAATATAAAGTCGCAGGACGTCATAGACACATTAAACGGCACACAGTTTGCTGTCAAAAATGTGCAGAGCGGGCTTGAGGAAGAGGCACAGAAAATTGTGCGAAAGAAGTACACAAAAACAGAAGTAAAAAAAGAGGCACCTAAGAAGGAAGAGCCTAAAAAGGATGAGGCAAAGGCTTCTGACAGACCAAAGAAAAAGGCAAGCATCACAGCAGTTTTCAATGCCCAGTACAGTAAGCAGGGAAGAAAACCAAATGGTGGAAACGGCAGCGGAAATAATGGAAATAATGGTTCGCAGCGAAGAAATGGCAATGGCAGACGCGATAATCAGTCGTCACGTCCTGAGCAGCACAGCATTATTAAGCCAAGACCTGTCGGAGAGAGAGCTATGCGTCCTATAAGTGAGCGTACAGCGGATCCGTATGCAGATATGAAGACAGCCAATTCACGTCCGGCACGTCAGGCTGACGCTGATAGAAGAGGCGACAGACGTCAGGATAATGGCGATAGAACCAACAACAGAAATACTGACAGAAATACCGATAGAAATGCCGATAGAAGCAGAAATACTGACCGAAACAGCGATAGAAGACCAAACAATCGCGACAATAACCGCGATAACAGCAGGGACAACAATAGAGACAATAACAGAGACAATAACAGAGACAATAACAGAGGTTTCAGAAATGACTCGAGACGTCCTGCTGAGGGTGGCAGAAGCTTTGACAGAAATAATGACAGAAGCAGAAGCAATGACAGAAATAACGAGAGAGCAGGCGGCAGAAGCGATGATAGAAACCGTTTCAGAAAAGAAACCGTTGCAGTGGCAGCTCCTGATGATGTAAGAGGAAAGGAGAGCCGCGACAGAGGCAACGATAGAAAGAATAAGCATAATCACAATCAGAGCCAGAAGCAGGATAAGCTCGGAAAGAAGCAGGAGAATTACGTCAATCTTGAGAAGCACGGCGGCAAGAAAAAGCCACAGCAGCCTAAGGCACAGCCAAAAGAGGATGAGAACGAGATTAAGACAATTTCTCTTCCGGAGAAGATTACAATCAGGGATTTAGCTGACAAGATGAAGGTTCAGCCTTCAGCCATCGTAAAGAAGCTTTTCATGAAGGGCGAGATGGTAACAGTTAACTCTGAAGTTGATTTTGCAGCTGCCGAGGAGATTGCGTTAGAGTTTAATTTCATCTGTGAGGAAGAGGAGAAGGTCGATGTGATTGCAGAGCTTCTCAAGGAGGATGAAGAGGATGAGAGCAAGATGGTTCCTCGTCCACCTGTAGTCTGCGTAATGGGTCATGTAGATCATGGTAAGACATCACTGCTTGATGCCATCAGACAGACACGTGTTACAGACCGTGAGGCAGGTGGTATCACACAGCACATCGGTGCATCTGTTGTATCGATCAATGACCAGAACATCACATTCCTTGATACACCGGGACATGAGGCGTTTACAGCAATGCGTATGCGTGGTGCAAACTCTACAGATATCGCAATCCTTGTTGTTGCTGCAGATGATGGTGTAATGCCACAGACTGTTGAAGCAATAAACCATGCAAAGGCAGCCGGTGTAGAGATTATCGTTGCAGTCAACAAGATAGATAAGCCAAGTGCCAATATCGACAAGGTTAAGCAGGAGCTCTCAGAGTATGAGCTTATTCCTGAGGATTGGGGCGGAAGCACAATATTCTGTCCTGTATCTGCACATACTAAGGAGGGTATCGACAATCTCCTTGAGATGATTCTTCTCACAGCAGAGGTGCTCGAGCTCAAAGCTAATCCTGACAGAAATGCAAGAGGTCTCGTAATTGAGGCGCAGCTTGACAAGGGCCGTGGTGCGGTTGCCACAGTGCTTGTACAAAAAGGAACACTCCATGTCGGAGATCCTATCGCATGCGGAAGCAGCTATGGTAAGGTAAGAGCCATGATTGATGACAAGGGCCGCAGAGTAAAGGAGGCTAAGCCTTCTACACCTGTAGAGATACTTGGACTCAACAGTGTGCCATCAGCAGGTGAGACATTTGTGGCATGTGATTCAGAGAAGGAGGCAAAGGCATTCTCTGACACATATATTTCAGAGGAGAAGAATAAGCTCATCGAGGATACAAAGGCAAAGATGTCACTTGATGATCTGTTCTCACAGATTCAGTCCGGCAATATGAAGGAGCTTGATATCATCGTAAAGGCAGATGTACAGGGTTCAGTTGAGGCTGTTAAGCAGAGTCTTGTCAAGCTTTCAAATGAGGAGGTTGTGGTCAAGGTCATCCATGGCGGCGTTGGTGCCATCAACGAATCAGATGTTATCTTAGCATCTGCATCTAATGCGATCATCATAAGATCATCTGCATCCATATCACATTCTTCTTTGTCAATGATAATCTGTCCTTTTTCATCGAACATATAGGATACACATCCCTGAGTTCCGATGCTTCCGTTACCCTTTGTAAATGCATTACGTACATTACCTGCTGTACGGTTCTTGTTGTCTGTCAGAGTCTCAACAATAATAGCAACACCGTTCGGACCATATCCTTCATATACAGCTTTCTCGTAGTTGTCTGCGGAATCAGCACCTGCTGCTTTTTTGATACCACGTTCGATTGTATCGTTTGGCATGTTATTAGCTTTTGCCTTTGCGATTACATCACGAAGCTTGCTGTTGTTTGCCGGATCTGCTCCGCCTTCCTTTACTGCTACCACGATCTCCTTACCAATGATTGTGAAGATCTTACCCTTTGCTGCATCGTTCTTTTCCTTCTTGTGCTTGATGTTCGCAAATTTTGAATGTCCTGACATCGTTAATTCTCCTCTTTCTCTTGATTACTAGTTACGTATATTATCACTATTGCGGTGTTTTTTCAACCTTTGTGATCTTTACCTCACCGATCATGTTGTTATTTACCGACAGGGAAGTGAATCTGTAGTTCTGATACACTATCTCTATCTCCTCATCCGCATATGGAAGTCTCCCCAGCTCATACAGCAGAAATCCGTTCAGCGTCTGGAAGTCCTCGTCCGGGAATTCTATCCCCAGAACGTCACTCAGCTCATCCAGTTCAGCCTTACCACTGACTATGTACATATCGCCACGCTTCTTGATATCCTCGCTGGCGTCATCGTACTCGTCAAGTATGTTACCGACTATCTCTTCCAGAATATCCTCCATGGTCACAATTCCCTCTGTCTGACCATACTCATCCACAACTATGACCATATGTATCTTTGCTGTCTGCATCCTGCGGAACAATTTTGCTATGTTGTACGTAGGATGTACAAATGTAGCCTCAACCATGATCTCAGCCAGTGATTTCGTCTTATCTCGCAGATATTCCTTCACAAAATCCTTGAAATAGATTATTCCAACTACGTTGTCAAGATCACCGTCATACACCGGATATCTTGAATAGTTATTCTCTATCATTATCTCCATGACTTCGTCCAGATCAGAGTTCTTGTCTATAGCCATGACGTTCAATCTGGCCGTCATCACATCTCTGCTCTCCTTGTCAGTGAACTCAAATATGTTTGTAATAAACTGGGCCTCAGAGTCCTCTATAAGTCCCTGCTCATTTCCCTCGTTCACCATGGATATGATCTCTTCTTCTACCTTTTCCTCTTCTGATTTTTTGTTAAAAATCTTCATATAATTGTCTGTATCACCTCATATATTATTTTATGCCAGTTCAAGACTTATCTTCAGAGCTTCATCAACGCGCCTCAGCACATCAGCGTCAACGTGACACACCTTTTCTTTCAGGCGCTGTTTGTCTATAGTCCTGAGCTGTTCCAACAATATGACGGAATCCTTCGCTATATCACAGCTTGAAGAATCAAGCATGATATGTGTTGGAAGTTTTGGCCTCTTCATCTTGCTGGTTATCGCAGCTATTATGACCGTGGAACTGTGTCTGTTCCCAGCCTCATTCTGAACTACTATAACAGGTCGTATGCCTCCCTGCTCCGATCCAACCACCGGTCTTAGATCCGCGTAATAAATATCCCCACGTCTGATCACCAATTCTGTTCACCCCACAAATACTTTCATTGAATGTGGCTATATACTTATATAGTATGTATTCCACTCTAAAAAAAGTATTGCCCATGACAGTACCGGTTATTCGTTAATCCAGAAGATAGTTTACCTGTCCAAGCTCTCTGCCGTCCCTTATGTATGTTCTCGGAACTCGTCTTGATATGTTACATACCAGCTCGTAATTAAAGCTGTTGGCAGGCGCTGCCACCTCCTCGACAGTTACCTCTCTGTCTCCATCCTGTCCGATGAGAGTTACGTCATCTCTTACTTTTACACCATCAATGTGGCTCACGTCAACCATGAACTGATCCATGCACACCCTTCCGATGATCGGAGCATACTCTCCATGGATGATAACTCGGCCTATATTGGACTGTGCTCTTGGGTATCCATCGGCATATCCTGCCGACACCGTCGCAACCTTTATATCATGATCCGCTATATAGGACCATCCATATCCTATACCTGTTCCGGCTTTTACGTCCTTCACAAATATAACCTTGGACATAAGTCTCATAGCAGGTTTCAAAGCCGCTATATTCTTATCTACTTCATCTGATGGATAAAGTCCGTATGTGACTATTCCCGATCTGACCATATCAAAATCCGAATTGTCCATCTCCATGATACCCGCACTGTTAGATATATGCCTTACAGGTATGTGTATTCCAAGTGCCTCAAGCTGGCTGTTTATCCACCTGAACTTCTCAAGCTGACCATTTGCAGCGGTCTTGTCGAGTTCATCAGCCTTTGCGTAATGGGTAAATATCCCCTCTATCTCTATGCCCGGCATCTGACTGATCTTTTCTATGTTCTTCACGCCATCTTCATCACATGTGAATCCGATTCTTCCCATGCCTGTATCGACCTTGATATGGATCTTTGCCTTTGTATTCATGCTCACCGCCAAATCCGAGAGCTTCTGTGCATCGTCCACCTCATACATGGCAGGTCTAACATCATATCTGATAATCAGTTCGTAATCCGAGGGATCTGTGTAGCCCAGTATCAATATGGGCTTATCTATATTTGCTCTTCTGAGCTCCAAAGCCTCATCGATGAATGCCACTGCAAAGAAATCCACCAGATCATCAAGTGCCTCTGCCACCTCGACAGCGCCGTGTCCATAGGCGTCTGCCTTTATGACCGCCAGCATCTTCTTATCACCGTCTATAAGCCTTTTCATAGCCGTGATATTATCCCTTATATTGTCAAGATTTATCACAGCCTGCACTCTGTTAAAGTTACTGTTGTCCATCATGTTCTGCTCCTTTTATAACCTCCGATATAGCGCTCACTATATCCCTGGCTATCATTGCATTTCTTCCTCTGTGCTCTGCCGCCATATCTCCTGCCAACCCATGTATATATACTCCCAGCTTCGCAGCCTCATACGCACCAAGTCCGGTGCAGACAAGCCCAGCTATTATACCGGCAAGCACATCCCCTGCCCCCGCAGTTGACATACCGTTATTACCGGATGTGTTTATGTACACATCCCTGCCGTCACTTACGCATGTTCTGGCATCTTTCAGCGCACTTACAACATTATACTCCATCGAAAAGTCTTTGCACACCTCTAATATATTCTTTTTTATATCCGGTATGGCGACGCCTGTAAGTCTTGACATCTCTCCTATATGTGGTGTTACGATCACCGGTCCTCTGTGTCTTCCAAGAATATCGGGCTTTTCGGATATTATGTTCAAGGCATCCGCATCCGCGATCACGGTCTGCACGGCCTCGCACATAATATATTCCACCATGCTCCTTGCTGCATCGCCTTTTCCTATACCAGGACCGATCAGTATGGCATCCGACCACTCCACGGCATCCCTTGCACACTGCTCCGCTTCATCTTTGTTGCTATAGCACATAAGCACTGCCTCAGGAATTCTTACTCCTGCTATCTCCTTGTTGTCGATATGTGTGTATATCTTCACAAGCCCTGTTCCCATCCTGTATGCAGCCTCCGCCGCAAATGTCATGGCACCGGACATGTCTCTGCTTCCAGCTATCACCGCAAGCTTTCCATATGTTCCCTTATTTGATGAATCACTCCGTCCCGGAAGCATGCACAGATCGTCTCTGTTGTAGGAATATGCCACCGGGTGTACTCTGTCCACTTCAGCCTGTGCAAATCCTATGTCTCTCACAACGACCTCTCCGCTTATCTCGCAGCCGGGATAAAATATCAGCCCTCTTTTATTCAGTCCAAATGTGACCGTCATGCCTGCCCTGAATGCACATCCCATGATCTGCCCCGTGCTGGCATCCACACCTGACGGGGTATCTATGGCAACCTTAAAGCCGACAAGTCCGTTCATCGTCTCTATGGTCTCTCTCCATATTCCCGCCACATCACGCTTGAGTCCGACGCCAAATATTCCGTCCACAACCACATCGTAATCACTGTCAATGATGTGATCCGTCACCTGTATGCCGATTTTTTTCGCTATTTCAAGCTGATATGAAAAGCTGTCGCTTACTCTCGATATTCCATTTATATAACAGACATGGACAATATCTCCCTGCTGGTACAGAAGTCTCGCAAGAGCCAGTCCGTCCCCGCCGTTATTGCCGCCTTCAACAACCACAAGGCACTTTAATTTTCTGTCCGCGTTTATAGACTTCAGTCTGGAATTTATCTCCTCCAGCACGGTGATCGCAGCTCTCTC
>OGMB01001162.1_pt1 | contig 12222 bp, 9 predicted proteins | sample 1573001 | NCBI WGS metagenome assembly OGMB01 (sample SAMEA2581921, study PRJEB24529) | metagenome | biome: Human gut stool | place: China | collected 2011
CGTATCTCGTTATATTTTACACAAAAGAATTTACTTTTGCAACATATTTCACCAAAAAAAATTCTTCTTTCTTGTTGAAATTATCTTTCGGGGTCATTTTCGGGCCAAAAAGGGCCTTTCTGCGTGGTTCTGAGAGCTATTTTACCGGTAAAATGTGATACTTTTTTGAAAACCGGGTGAAAAGCAGTCCTTTACCCCGTGGTAATTTTCGCCACCTCGTCAGCTGTCAGCTCCCGCCACTGGCCCGGGGCAAGGCTCTCGTCCAGCGCAAGCCCACCGATGGCGTCCCGGTGCAGGGCGTTGACGCCCGCACCGTAGACGCCGAACATCCGCTTGATTTGATGATCCACGCCCTGCCTGAGCAGGACGCGGACCGTCAGCCCGTCGGGGGTGAGGGCGGACACTTCCGCCGGCGAAAGGGCCGTGCCGTCGGCAAGGGTGACGCCTGCGGCAAAGCCGGCCTTCATCTCTTCTGTCAGCGGGGTGTCGATGACGTCGGGGTAGGGCTTGGAGACATGGCGTTTAGGCGCGAGGATGTCGTGGGCAAAGCCGCCGTCGTCCGTCAGCAGGACGAAACCGGTGCTGGTCTTGTCCAGCCGCCCGGCCGGGAACAGCTCCCGCCGGGGGTAGGCGTCCCCTACCAGGTCTACCACGGTGGTGTCACGCTTATCAGTGGAAGCGCTCACCACCCCCTCGGGCTTATTGAGCATGAGGTAGACGAATTTCTGATAGGTCAGCAGTGCACCGTCCACTGCCACGGTGTCGGTATCCTTCAGCTGGGTGTCCCCTTTTTTGCACACCGCGCCGTTTACCTGCACGCGCCCTTTTGCCAGCATGGTTTTGGCCTCGCTGCGGGTGCACTGGGCAGTTTCGGCCAGATATTTATCCAAACGCATAAGCGGTTCTCCTTTGTTGATGATGCCCTCAGTGTAACATGACAGACAAAATCGTGCAAGGCACAAATGCAAAAAGGAGAAGCCCGTGGGCTTCTCCTTTTGCAATTGATCTTGTTATCAGACGCTCAGGGAGGCGTGCTGTTCCACATCCTCGGGGTCAGCATCGAAGATGGGCTGCAGGACGTTGGCGATAAACTCCTCCACCTGCTGGGGTGCACGGCCCACAAAGTTCTCCGGCACCAGCCCTGCCACGATCTCCTCGCGGGTCAGGCCAAAGGCCGGGTCTGCGGCAATGCGGTCCACCATATCGTTGGGCAGGCCCTCTTCCTTGACCTGCTTACCGGCGGCAATGGCGTGCTGGCGCAGGCGCTCGTGCAGCTCCTGACGGTTGCCGCCCTTTTCCACAGCCTGCATCATGATGTTCTCGCTGGCCATGAAGGGCAGCTCGGCCATCAGGCGGCTGCGCACCACCTTGGGGTACACCACCAGACCATCGGTGACGTTGAGCATAATGTTCAGGATGGCATCGGTGGCAAGGAAGCCCTCGGCCATAGCCACGCGCTTGTTGGCGCTGTCGTCCAGTGTGCGCTCAAACCACTGGGTGCCGGTGGTAAAGCTGGGGTTCAGCACATCCACCATCAGGTAGCGGGCAAGGGCGCAGATGCGCTCGCAGCGCATGGGGTTGCGCTTATAGGGCATGGCAGAAGAACCGATCTGGTTCTTCTCAAAGGGCTCCTCCATCTCCTTGAAGTTTGCCAGCAGGCGCAGGTCGGTGGCAAACTTCATGCAGCTCTGGCCAATACCCGCCAGTGCATTCAGGATAAAGGCATCCACCTTGCGGCTGTAGGTCTGGCCGGACACCGGCACAACGGCCTTGGGGTCAAAGCCCATCTCCTTTGCAATGGAAGCATCCACGGCGCGGATCTTGTCGGCATCGCCCTTGAACAGCTCCATAAAGGAAGCCTGCGTACCGGTGGTGCCCTTGACACCGCGCAGCTGCAGGGTAGCCAGACGATGGTCGATCTCGGCCAGATCCATCACCAGCTCGTTGGCCCACAGGGTAGCACGCTTGCCCACGGTGGTGGGCTGTGCGGGCTGGCAGTGGGTGTAGGCCATGCAGGGCATATCCTTGTACTCCTTGGCAAAGTGTGCCAGCTTTGCCAGCACACCCACCAGCTTTTTGCGCACCAGTTCCAGACCCTGCCGCATCACGATGATGTCGGTGTTGTCGCCCACATAGCAGCTGGTGGCACCCAGATGGATGATGCCGGCTGCCTTGGGGCACTGCTGGCCGTAGGCGTAGACATGGCTCATGACGTCGTGGCGCACCAGCTTTTCCCGCTCGATGGCCACTTCGTAGTTGATATCGTCCACATGAGCTTCCAGCTCGGCTACCATGTCCGGGGTGATGTTGGTCAGACCCTGATCCATTTCGGCACGAGCCAGCGCCACCCACAGCCGCCGCCATGTGCGGAACTTGTTGTCGTCCGAGAAGATGTACTGCATCTCATCGGAAGCATAGCGGGTGGAAAAAGGGCTGATATAGCGATCATGCTGTGACATTGGTTGTTTTCCTCCTATGATCTGACGGAACTCAAGGGCAACAGCCGCCTGCGGTGCGCCCTCATCCGGCGCTTGCGCACCACCTTCCCCCGTCCGGGGAAAGGCTTTACCAGCGCTGCATTGGCGGTTGAAGGCGCTGCCTCTATAGGCAGGCACCCTTTTGCTTATTTATTCTACCATCAAACCTTGAAATAGTCCACGCCGCCCTCAAAGATCGGCTGGTATTTATCGCCGGTGACGTTCTTGTACAGGTACTCGCCGCTGCGCTCCGAGTGACCCATCTTGCCGAACACGCGGCCGTCCGGGCTGGTGATGCCCTCGATAGCCATCACAGAGCCGTTGGGGTTGAAGCTCTGATCCATGGTGGGCACGCCGGTCAGATCCACATACTGGGTAGCCACCTGACCGTTGCGCAGCATGGTGTCCAGCACCTCCTGCGGAGCCACAAAGCGGCCCTCGCCGTGGCTGATGGCGATGGTGTGCATCTCGCCCACCTCGCACTTGCTAAGCCACGGGCTGCCGGTGGAAGCCACACGGGTGTGCACCAGCATGCTCTGGTGACGGCCGATGGTGTTGAAGGTCAGGGTGGGATCGTAAGCGGTGATGGGGCGGATATCGCCGTAGGGCACCAGACCCAGCTTGATCAGGGCCTGGAAGCCGTTGCAGATGCCCAGCATCAGGCCGTCGCGCTGCTGCAGCAGACGGCGCACAGCCTCGGTGACCGCAGGGTTGCGGAAGAAGGAGGCGATGAACTTGGCGCTGCCGTCCGGCTCGTCGCCGCCGGAGAAGCCGCCGGGCAGCATGACGATCTGGCTTGCGTCAATGGCCTTGACCAGTGCCTTGCAGCTCTCGGCAACGTCGGCGGGGGTCAGGTTGCGCACCACCAGAATCTCGGGGTCGGCACCGGCGCGGGCAAAGGCCTTGGCGGTGTCGTACTCGCAGTTGGTGCCGGGGAATACCGGGATGATGACCTTGGGCTTTGCCACACCGATCTTGGGTGCGGCGGGAGCGGTCAGGCTGCCGTTGATCTTTTCCACAGCGGGGCCGGCCTTGCGGTAGGGATACACAGGCTCCAGCTTGCTCTCCCAGATCTCCTGCAGCTCGGCCATATCCAGCTTTTCACCGCAGGACTCAAAGGTGTACTCCTTGGTGGTCTCGCCCAGCAGCATACCGGCGGGAGAATCCGACACCATTTCCAGAATGATGGAGCCGTACATGGGCTCGAACATCTGGTGGGTGGTCATGTCCGCACGCATCTTGAAGCCGATGTGGTTGCCCAGACCCATCTTGAACAGTGCCTCGGCAATGCCGCCGTAGCCCACGGAGCAGGCAGAAGCGACCATGCCTTCTTCGATCATGTTCTCCACGATCTTGTAGTTGGCCTTCAGGGAGAAGAAGTTGGGGCAGCCGGTCTCCGGGTCGATGATGGGACGGATGAGCACCACGGTGCTCTCCGGCTTCTTGAACTCAGTGGAGATTACGCGGCTTGCCTTGCCGATGGCAGTGGCAAAGGACACCAGCGTGGGGGGCACATCCAGCTGTTCAAAGGAGCCGGACATGCTGTCCTTGCCGCCGATGGAAGCGATGCCCAGACCGATCTGCGCATCCAGTGCACCCAGCAGGGCAGCCAGCGGCTTACCCCAGCGCTCGGGCTTATTGCCCAGACGCTCGAAGTACTCCTGGAAGGTCAGGTAGGCGTCCTCATAGCGGAAGCCGGTGGCAACCAGCTTGGTCACGCTCTCAATAACAGCCAGCCGTGCGCCCACATACTGGTTGGCGCTCATCAGGTAGGGGTTGTAGCCCCATGCCATGCCGGAGCAGGTGGTGGTCTCGCCGTCCACCGGCAGCTTGGCTACCATAGCGTTCTGGGGGGTCAGCTGGTATGCACCGCCAAAGGGCATGAGCACGGTGGCGGCGCCGATGGTGGAGTCGAACCGCTCGGAAAGGCCCTTCTTGCTGCAGACGTTCAAATCGCCCACCATGGACTTCATCTTCTGGCTGAAGGTCAGGCCTGCCCACTGGGGCTGCCAGACGCTGCCCTTTTCCACATGGACGTTCTGGTGCTTCTCTGCACCATTGGAGTTCAGGAACTCACGGCTGATGTTCACGATGGAAACGCCGTTCCACACCATGTTCAGGCGCTTTTCCTCGGTGACCTTGGCCACAGGGGTAGCCTCGAGGTTCTCCTCGGTGGCAATAGCGATGAACTTGTCCACATCCTCCGGGGCAAGGGCCACAGCCATGCGCTCCTGGCTCTCGCTGATGGCCAGCTCGGTGCCGTCCAGACCCTCGTACTTCTTGGTGACCTTGTTCAGGTCGATGTACAGGCCGTCGGCCAGCTCGCCGATGGCAACGGAAACGCCGCCGGCACCAAAGTCGTTGCAGCGCTTGATCATCTTGCAGGCATCCTCGCGGCGGAACAGGCGCTGCAGCTTGCGCTCGATGGGCGCGTTGCCCTTCTGCACCTCGGCACCGCAGGTCTCAAGGCTTGTCAGCTTATGCGCCTTGGAGGAACCGGTGGCACCGCCGACACCGTCGCGGCCCGTGCGGCCGCCGAGCAGCAGGACCACATCGCCCGGCACGGGGGACTCCCGGCGCACGTTTTCGGCTTTCACGGCACCGACCACGGCACCGACCTCCAGGCGTTTGGCCACATAGTCGGGATGATACACCTCGCGGACGTGGGTCGTGGCCAGTCCGATCTGATTGCCGTAGCTCGAATAACCGGCAGCGGCCTTGAGGCTGATGACGCGCTGGGGCAATTTGCCGGGCAGCGTTTCGCTTACGGGTTGATAGATATTTCCCGCACCCGTCACACGCATCGCCTGATAGACGTAGCTGCGACCCGACAACGGATCGCGGATGGCACCGCCCAGGCAGGTCGAAGCTCCGCCGAAAGGTTCGATCTCGGTCGGGTGGTTATGGGTTTCGTTCTTGAATTGCAGGAGCCATTTCTCGGTCCGGTCATCGACGTCCACATCGACGAAAACGCTGCATGCGTTGTTCTCCTCGCTCACCTCCAGGTCGTCGAGCAGTCCCTTGCTGCGCAGGTAACGGGCACCGATCGTCGCCAGGTCCATCAGGCAGATGCTCTTGCCCTCGCGCCCCAGTTCGCGGCGGATTTTCAGGTAAAGCGCCAGCGTGCCTTCGATCTCGTCTTTCACGAACGACTCCTCGACCGTAATGTTCTCCAGCTCGGTCGTGAAGGTCGTATGACGGCAATGGTCGCTCCAGTACGTATCGAGAATCCGCAGCTCGGTTTCGAACGGATCGCGACCCTCTCTCCGGAAATATTCGACCACTTCGCGCAGGTCGTCGGCATTCATCGCCAGACCGTTCTTCTTGCAGTAGGCATCGAGTTCCGCATCTTCCATCTCCCGGAACCCGTCCAATACCGGCACCGGTTTCACGGGGGCGCTTTCCAAATCGTCCAGGACCCGCAAATCCTTCTCGCGCGACTCCACGGCATTGATATAATAGCGACGAATACGCTCCATCGTCTCCTTGGGAAGTTTCGAAGGGAAGATCAGCAGCTTCGAACTCTTGATCTTCACCTCGGCCGAAGGATCGATCAACCGCACGCAGTCCACGGCCGAAGCCGCTCGCTGGTCGAACTGTCCGGGCAGGCACTCCACAGCCAGAAAGCTGTTGCCGCCCAGATCGCACGAATCCGTCACGGCATCGGTAACCACCTCGCCGAAGACCCTGTAACGGCTCTTCTCCAGCAATTCGTCCGAAAAACCGAACAGGTCGTACACGTTCAGCAGCCGCAGGCCGTCGAGCGAAAGATTCAGGTTGGCATTCAGGTCGCGGAGCAGGCTCTCGGCCTCGACCCGGAATTCGGGGTATTTCTCAACGAAAATACGGTAACTCTTCATTATCTTATTTTTGACTTTATTTCACAAATCTGTCGGCCCACTTGGCGGCATACTCCTCGCCGGTCACACCGACGAAAGTCACGTGTCCCATCTTGCGCTTGGGCTTGGAAACGGTCTTGCCGTAAATATGGACATACACACCGGGGCGATTCTCCCGGGCAAGCGCCTCGGCCCGCTCCAGATCCTGTCCCAGGATGTTTTTCATCACGGTAGGGGCCTTCAGCTGCGGCTCTTCGAGGGGCATATCGAGCAGGTAACGGCACAGCTCCCGGAACTGATTGGTCGTCGAACCCTCGATGGTCCAGTGTCCGCTGTTGTGCGGGCGCGGCGCCATTTCGTTGAAATAGACCTCGTCTCCCTTCACGAAATATTCGATAGCCAGAATCCCCCGGTAACCGCAGTCGCGCATGAAACGCTTGCTCTGGGACACCATCCGCTCCCGCACCTGGTCCGGCATCTCCGCCGGCACGATGCACAGATCCAGAATACCGTCCTTGTGGATATTCCGCCCTACCGGGAAGCAGATCACGCGCTCTCCGTCCGACACCAGCACCACGCTGGCCTCGAAATCGAACGGGACGAACTCCTCCAGAATGCAGGGCACCGCGAGCAGTTCGCGGGCTTTCGCAAGGTCGGCCTCGCCGCGAAGCACCGCCTGACCGTGTCCGTCGTAGCCCAGCGTACGGGTCTTGAGCACGCACGGATAACCGATTCGCGCAATGGCCCGATGCAGCGACTCCTCGTCATCGACAGCCATGAAAGCGGGCGTCTTCAATCCATGATCGCAGGCATTGCTCTTCTCCCGCAGGCGATCCTGCGAGTCGAACAGAGGCCTGAACCCTTGTTTGATATTGTATTTTTGCTCGAGAGCCACCAGCAGATCGCCCGGCACGTTCTCGAACTCGTAGGTCACCACGTCGCTGCGGCGGCAAAGCTCTTCGAGCGCCGCCGGATCGTCGAACCGGCCCACGATCCGCTCGTCGCTGATCTTAAACGCCGGAGCATCCTCCGCCGGATCGAGGCAGATCGTCCGCGCACCCAGCAGATGCGCCTGCTCGATGATCATCAGCCCCAACTGGCCGCCACCGATAATTCCGATCGTCTTCACCGCACTCATCGGTCTAAAGTTCCGCTTTAAGTACATCCTCAGTCTGTTTCGCACGGAACATCTCCAGACGGGCTGCCAGCGCCTCGTCCTTCAACGCCAGGATCGACACGGCGATCAGGGCCGCATTCTTCGCCCCGTTGATCGCTACGGTCGCAACCGGCACGCCGCCGGGCATCTGCACGATCGAAAGCAAGGAATCCAGCCCGTTCAGGGCTCGAGATTTGACCGGCACACCGATCACCGGAAGTGCGGTCATACTGGCCACCATGCCGGGCAGGTGCGCAGCGCCTCCGGCTCCGGCGATGATTACCTCCAGTCCGCGCGACTTGGCCGTTTTGGCATACTCCACCAGCAGGTCGGGGGTGCGGTGGGCGCTCACCACCCGCTTCTCGAACTCCACACCGAATTGCGCGAGCGTCGCCGCAGCGTCGGACATAACGTCCCAGTCGCTGGTCGAACCCATGATTACTCCAACTTTCATAGTAAGAAACGTACTAAATCAACCAAAAAAGAGCCGCTACGACAGAATTCGTCATAGCGGCAAGATTATATTGCTGCGGGAAGCCGATTCGTGCCCTCCTGCATAGTTCCGTCGATAAAATCCGATGCAGGAACGACACTGCACGCTCCGACCGCACATCGAGCCGACAGCATCTGCTGTCGCTTTCGCCGGGTATGGTGCATCTGAATCCTTTCCATCGTTTCGGAAGCCGTAGCCGCCGACGGACCTGCGGCCCATCGTCTTTTACTTGCACAAAAGTACGAATAATTTCAACGACAACCTAACAATCCCGACAGTTTTATTTCGACATTGTATCGACAAAATCCGCTACCGGATTTTCGCCTCGCAATAAGCGCAACGGCAGGTGTCTCCCGCTTTGACGAAAAGCGGATCGACATCCTCCGTAGCCGAAATACACCGGGAGTTGGGACATTTCATACTCCGGTCTATGAACATCCCCTCGGCCAGGTCGGGGACTGCGGCGAGCTTCTCGCCTTCGGCCCACTTCAACAATGTATAGATCAAGGCCATACGCACGAATTTGCCGTTCTCGACCTGCCGGAAATAGGCTACCCGGGGATCGTTGTCCACCGCACGCGTGATTTCGTTCACGCGGGGCAGCGGATGCAGCACGATCATATCCGGCTTGGCCGTGCGGAGTTTCGACGGATCCAGCACGAAGCTGTCCTTCACGCGGTTGAACTCCTCCTCGTCGAGGAAACGCTCCTTCTGCACGCGGGTCATATAGAGAATGTCCAACTCGGGCATCACCTCCTCCATCGTCGATACCTCGCGGAATTCCACCCCTTCGGTCTGGGTTTCGATCTCATGAAGCATATACTCGGGCAGCCGCAGCTCGTCGGGGGCGATCAGCACCACCCGAATCCCTTCGTAGCGCGACATCGCCTTGATAAGCGAATGCACCGTGCGGCCGAATTTCAGATCGCCGCAGAAGCCGATCGTCAGGTGATCCAGCCGCCCCTTCTCGCGCTTGATCGTCAGCAGGTCGGTAAGTGTCTGCGTCGGATGGCTGTGGCTGCCGTCCCCGGCATTGATGACCGGGATACCGGCATACTGCGAACCGACCAGCGGCGCCCCCTCCTTGAAATGGCGCATGGCGATGATGTCGGCGAAGCAGCGGATCACGCGCACGGTGTCGGCCACCGTCTCGCCCTTCGACACCGACGAGGAGTTGGCGTCGGAGAAGCCGATGACCTGCCCGCCCAGTTCGAGCATGGCCGAAGTGAAACTCAGCCGCGTGCGGGTCGAAGGCTCGTAGAAGAGCGTCGCAAGTTTTTTGCCCTTGCAGACTTCGCTGTATTTGGCCCGGTTGGCGATGATGTCCTCCGCCAAGGCGATGATCTGCCCGATCTCGGCGACCGACAGATCCGTAGGGTCGATTAAATGGCGCATAGCGGTTTATTTATTGATCCAGCTTTCGTCCGAAGGATTGTCGCGGAAGGCGATCAGGCGCTGCCGATCCTCCGGCTTGATATACCCCTCCTCGGCCGCCACTTCGACCAGCGCGTCGAGATTCGAAAGGCTATGGTTGATTACGTCGGCTGCGGCAAGCCGATCCAGTCCTTTCTTCATGCCGTACGTAAAGATGCTCACTACGCCCAGCACCTCGGCACCGGCCGCACGCAACACCTCGACCACTTCGATGCACGATCCCGCCGTCGAAATCAAGTCTTCGATTACCACGACTTTCTGGCCCTTTTCGAGTTTGCCCTCGATCTGGTTTCCCCGACCGTGATCCTTCGAGCCGCTGCGGACATATCCCATCGGCAGGTCGAGGATCGTCGCGGCGATGGCCGCATGAGCGATGCCTGCCGTCGATGTTCCCATCAGCACCTCGCACGCGGGGAATTTCGCCTTCACCGTTTCCGCAATCGCGGCCTCGACCTTCTTCCGCACCTCGGGGGCGGTCAGAATCAACCGGTTGTCGCAATAAATCGGGCTTTTGATACCGCTCGCCCAGGTAAACGGCTGCTCGGGGCGCAGGAATACCGCACCGATCGAGAGCAGGCCTTTGGCAATTTCTCTTTCCATAACTATTTCTACATTCTTTAGATTGTCATTCCTTTTTCCGCAAAAACGGCTTTCCGCCTATCGCTCGTCGAGGGCCATACGGAGTACGGCCTCCACCTCGTCGGGCATAATACCGCCCTCGTGCACTTTCTTGTCCCCGACGTAAAATGTCGGTACGTAATAGTAGTCGTAACGGTCGGCCACTTCGGGTTCGGCCAGTTCGTCGATCATCCTGATTTCGATGCGGCTGTACGGTTCCTGCCGCTGCAGTTCCTCCAGATAACCCAGCGCCTTCTTGCAGAAGGGGCACCGGGGCTGATAGAAAAGTGTAACCGGTTTCATAACTTTCTTGATTTAGAGTAAAACTTATTTCTTGCCTGTCGCGGCAATCGGCCTCTTCGGTCGCCGCAATTCGGCGCGCATTCCGTTCGCACGATCCGGCAACACCCGTGCCGACCGAAGTTCCGCGAACTCCACGCTCCCAAACCCATTTTAGACAACTGCCGCACGACACGAATCCCGTCCGTATCGCTCGATCCGGGCCGCAAAGCAGCCCTTCCTTCCGTACCGCCCGAAATACTCCCTACCGTCGCACACTCTATTTCACGAACTCCTCCACGCACCGGCGATAGGCCGCCACGGGATCGGCTGCCGCCGGGATGGGACGCCCAACCACGATATAGTCCGAGCCGATTTCCCGCGCACGCGCCGGAGTCGTGACCCGCACCTGATCGGCCACCTCTCCGTCCGCAAAACGCACGCCGGGCGTAACGGTCAGGAACTCCTTTCCGCAGGCCGCCTTCACCATACCGGCCTCCAGCGGCGAGCAGACCACGCCGTCCAGTCCCGCTTCGCGGGTATTCTGCGCATACTTGACGATCGTATCGTTGATCGAAGCCGAAATGAGCAGCTCGCGCTGCATACGCTCCTCCGAAGTCGAAGTAAGCTGCGTCACGGCGATCAGTAACGGGCGCGTGCCGTCGGGACGGGTCAGCCCTTCGACCGCCGCACGCATCATCTCGATCGTGCCGGCCGCATGCACGTTGCACATGTCCACGTCGAGGCGCGAAAGCACGGCCATCGCCTTCTTGACCGTATTGGGAATGTCGTGCAGTTTCAGATCAAGGAAAATCCGGTGCCCCCGGCGCTTGATCTCACGCACGATTTCGGGCCCTTCGGCATAGAAAAGCTCCATGCCGATCTTCAGGAAAGGTTTGCGGGCCTCGTTCTTAAACAGATCGAGGAACCGGAAAGTCTCTTCGGCGCTGCTGAAATCGCAGGCGATGATTACGTCTCTGTTGGTCATATCTCTTATTTATAATTTTCACAAAATTACTTCACGATGCCGATAATATCGGACAGCCGTTCGATCCCCAGCCGCTCCATTTCACAGGGCAGTGCCTCGACGATCTCCTTGCAGGCATAAGGGTTCCGCAGGTTGGCGGCCCCCACCTGCACGGCCGTCGCCCCGGCCATCATCATTTCGATAACGTCGTGGGCCGTCTCCACGCCGCCGCACCCCATCACCGGAATCCGGCAGGCCCGGGCTACCTGATAAACCATCCGCACGGCCACAGGGAAGATCGCCGCACCGGAAAATCCGCCCATTACGTTGGCGATGATCGGCTTGCGGCATTTCACGTCGATCCGCATGCCCAGCATCGTATTGATCAGGCAGATGCCGTCGGCACCGGCCTCCTCGCACGCCCGGGCGATCGCCACGATGTCCGTCACGTTAGGACTGAGTTTGATATAGACCGGTTTGGTGGTCACGGCTTTCACGGCACGCGTCACCTCGGCCGCCGCTTCGGGCGACGTGCCGAAGCTCATGCCGCCGTGCCGCACGTTGGGACAGCTTACATTGACCTCGATCAAACCGACCTGTTCCTCCTTGTCGATCCGCTCGCAGCAGTAGGCGTACTCCTCGACCGAGAATCCCGAGATATTGGCGATGACGGGTTTCCGGAAAAAGGTTTTCAGCCGCGGCAGTTCCTCGCGGATCACGGCGTCAATGCCGGGATTCTGCAACCCCACGGCGTTGATCATCCCGGCTTCGCACTCGGCGATGCGGGGCGTAGGGTTGCCGAAGCGCGGCTCCCGCGTGGTGCCTTTGAACGAGAACGATCCGAGGACGTTGATGTCGTAGAACTCCCGGAATTCGTTGCCGTAGCCGAAAGTTCCGCTGGCCGGAACGACCGGATTGTCCAGCCCGAGGCCGCACAGTTCAACCGATGTGTCTACCAT
>OGMB01001165.1_pt1 | contig 12201 bp, 7 predicted proteins | sample 1573001 | NCBI WGS metagenome assembly OGMB01 (sample SAMEA2581921, study PRJEB24529) | metagenome | biome: Human gut stool | place: China | collected 2011
AAGCAGTAAATCCTTATCCATATAATTCAATGCATGAAGCACAGCCGCATAGCACCCCATTGCCACAGAAGGTGAGCCTTTTTCTATGGATACTAAAGTAGCTCTGCTGATTCCTGCTCTTTCCGCAACCAATTCCGACGTCAATTTTCTGCGCAGCCTTGCATACTTTATCTGTAGTCCCATTTGCTCAAGTATTTTTTCTGTTTCAGGCAACAACACTATTGTTTTTTTCGGCATAATCCCATCTCCTTATGTAAATATTATTAAACATTTATATCTGCTTTGTCAAATTTTATTTACACTATTGAAAAATATCTCTGTCACGGATCCGACAGAGATATTATATAGTATGCATATTACTCCGTTATCCTATAACGAATAACATACTGTCAAATATTACGCACAGCAATCTGTTAGCTACTCCCCATTATTTTGTAGAAATTAATTAGATTCAACTTCCTATGCTACATCCTCTGCCTGAATCTCCGGCTCGGTATCGGCGATTTCAATCTGATCCGCCAAATCCATGCAATCTATATAATGATCTCCTATCCGGAACGCATAGAAACTTCTGTAATCCGAGGTCATAGGGTCTGTATCCTGATGCTTTCCGGTATTATTATCCTGAAAATATTTCGGAAGGTAATCAGACTGCATATGTATGTCCTTCGCATCCATGTTCTGCAGATAAACATAAATAATGGTATTACTGTCATCTAACGTGATGGCATATTCATATCGGTCGGTCCAATTTGCCATTGCCACATACGCAACGCTGCAATAATTTTCTTCATCCTGATAAAGCATATTCGTCTGATCCTGATAAGAAAACTTCAAATTCCGCAGACGCTCTGTTTCTGCCTCATACTGTTCCCTGGTATATTGATTTTCCAAATAGATCTGGCAGGTTGCGGCAAATATTTCATCACGGGTCTGATAATAAAAATCTTGTGAAACGGTATCCATATCTGCGGAAGGAAACACCGCTAACGGGCTGTATACTCCCTTTCCTTCTAATTTGTGGTATGCTTCTCCCTCCCGGGAAGTGATTCTTGTCCCATAAATAAAATGATAGCATACGTAAGACAAAATTATCCCCGGCACAAGCACTGCTGCCACAACTGCTGCCACAACCGCAAATACTACTTTCTGCTTTTTGGTCATCTTTTTGTTTCTCCCCCAATTGTCTTCTATTTTCTTCTCTCGCAATATTTTCTTCCGTAAATGAAAAATACGGAATCTCCAGCTCTTCAACATTACCTTCGTTTGCATTCAGCCATTCCATATAGTCCGTCTCATCGCCTTACATATTTTCAAAAAATTTCTAATCCTCTACAATCTCTTCTCCATAATCGTAGATAGGCATCTGACCGGAAACATAAACATCAATATTATAGATTTCACCGGTTGCTTCCCCCGGTATGCCGAATTCATGGAAACATTCTCCTAAAGCATAACGATAAATGGTATATCTCTCTTTGCCTATATAAGTATGTTTTTCATAAGAATCTCCATATTGTTCGACCATTTGAGAATAAGTATTTCCGGAATATATGCCTCTCGAGGTATATGCAAATGTTTCATTACTGCTGATTCTTATTCTGACACATTCTTTTTCAAGAAAATAAACTTGTATAAATTGAGCTTCCCCATCACCTACGTTATAATAATAATCATATTTTTTGTTATCCGAATCCTCAACCTTTTCATACAACAGCCCCATCTTATCCAACTTCCCCAATATTTCCTGCTCACCTTCATATAAGGAAACTGAAAAATCTCCTATATTGATAACGACATCCATATCTATCTGTGCATTTGTTGCATTTGGCATTTCATCAATTTTGTTCCTTATAGCCGCTGCTGTTTCTTCTATACTTTTTTCTCCGTTAAAATAATACAACACCTCTTCCTGCGTAATCCCTATGAAAGGAAGGTCACTGCGCTGCATTACCTTCGTATTATTTATCATCTCCCTTACATCCTGTATATCCTCATCTTGTGCCGCATAAACATTTTCATAGGTACCGCCAATTTCGTATGTCAGAATAGGAAGTTTCTCTCTTTTTCCATCCGATGTCTGATAATATTCCTGCTTTCTGCTATCACTAAGCTGTTGATCCAGCACATCTTGCAATATTGAGAAATTCCAATTGGGAGCAATCGTTTTCTGTCCTTCCTCAGTAAAATAGCTTTCCACAAACTTCCATGCTTCTTCTTTGTGCGTGCTTTGACTGTTAATGGCGAAACAGTTGTCAAAAATAAATATTCTTCCCTTTCCCTCTGCTCCCGGAAATCCTGTATAGACTGCATCCTCACCCCATACGGATTTTTTATATAAATATTGTTGCATGTCACCTATGCACTCAAGATTGAATGGAATTTTTCCTTCCCGCATCAAAAGGTCATTCGTTTGAAACATCGCCTGTTGCGGTAATTGTTCTGCAATTTTTATATATTGTTCCAATCTGTTATCTTCCGTTTCCCCGGAATATCCTCCGCAGATTGCCCCTTCCTGTAAAAATAAATCCCGCGAAATCATAGGATCCTCTTCACATTCCCGAACGGCCCGCAAGGCTTCCTCGAAGGTAAAATTTTCTTTGTTCCTGCACCATTTTTCTTTTGTTATCAATGTATATAACACAAAATTCGTTGGCAACATATACAAGCCACCATCCGCTGTCAAAACATGATACGCAGAATCAACGATGTCCTCTTCCCCAATCACATCACTTTTCTCCAGATAGGGAATAAGATTCTCTATTGCGCCCTTTTCTGTAAGCACTTCCACATCCATCTCATCTGTCGAAAAACTAATGATATCAGGTCCTTTTCCTGTCAAAATATCATCATACAAACGACTAATTCCGTCGCTTGTATTTTCTTCGTAATAATCATGTATTGTGATTGTTATTCTGTCATTTTTACTATTAAAATCTGCTATTGCTTCCTGTAATGTCGACGCTCCCCCTATATCTCCAAGTATAATCTCCGTTTTAGGTTCTTCCAGCACAATTGTAGCAGTCTCTTTCTCCCATGCAGATGTTTTCGTCCCGGTGTCTATTTCTCCGCATCCCATTAACATCAAAGATGATACTGTACCTACAAGCAATAATGCTATTGTTTTAAAAGTTTTCATTCGTAATCCCCCTCGCATGTCATCACAATATCATTCTTTTTCCAACAGGTAAAAAGAACAAGCACTGCTGCCACAACTTCCCATTGTATAACTTAACTTTTTTTCCGTAAATTCAGGAAAGGACGCACCTCTACGTTCTCCGGTCTCTTCCCGTCATATAACAGTTGCACATACTGTTCCGCCTTTTCATCGGAGACATCTTCCTGATCCGTAAATACTATCATTATTAGTTCAATTTCACTTTGTTCCGGCTGCTTTCTAATTATGTTCAGGGAATGGAAATACATCTCTCTGTAATCATCTTTCCAGGTGCCGTCTTCCGAATCGTTTTCAAACATGAAATAATCCGTTCCATCAAATTCTATATAACTTAAACTCCATAGTTGACTCGCTGTAACCAATTCCTCACTCACTAAATAGTGTACAATCACTAATTGCGCCGGTTGATTCTCTGATGTCTGCTCGTAAAATTCGTCCAGCAATTCTGCTCCGCTGCATTCCCTTGACTGCCAATCCAAGACATACACCGGATAATCTTTGAGTTCATCTATATTTAACGGAAGGACGGATAATTCCTGTCTGATTGCATCCGGATCGGTTTTCCCTTTCAAATTTTCCAAGCTGAAATCTTCCGATAAATCAACCGGTTCTGACTGCTCATTTAATACTGCTGTAGTCGTTATGGTATTAGGTATCATCTCCTCGGTAACTTCTGAAGTATTCTGTTCTGTATCATTCTGTTCCGGTCTATTCTGCCCACAGCTTACCATGCTTAACATAATTACTAATAATGCTAAACACCTCATCTTTGCTTTGTACATACTCTTCCTGAATTCTCCTCCCACAAGATTTTTCAAAAGCGTTTTACACAATCGATTTTTTAAATTTGTAACTCTTTTTATGTTACAAATTTAAAATACCATATTTTTATCACAATTTCATTAACTGATGCTAAATCTTTTGATATTTTCAATTATTGTGTTGCAATCATCTCTTTCTCAATATATGAAAAAGCACCCTAACCTGTTTTGGCTAAAGTTCTCATCTTTACATTCCCATTTCTTCTATCTCTTTAAGCATAAATTCTTCTAATTTCTTCTTATCTGGCAAATGCAGCATGTAAGTTGAAACAAATAATTGATTATCCATACCTGATAATGCATATTCTACCATTTGCGACCCTTTATCTGTGCAAAGAAGTATTCCTACAGGCGGATTATCACCTTCATTCATTTCATTTTTCTTATAATAACCTACATAAGCATTGAGCTGTCCTAAATCTTCATGCTTAAATTCATCATTTTTAAGTTCAATAATGACATTACAATGTAAAATACGATTATAAAAAACAAGATCAATAAAATAATACTTATCATCTATTACAATTCGCTTTTGCCTAGCTTCAAAACAAAATCCTTCACCAAGTTCAAGCATAAACTCCTGCAAATGATCCATAAGTGCTTGTTCCAAATCCGATTCAGACACTGCATCTTTCGCAGCCAGCCCTAAAAATTCAAATGTAAATGGATCTTTTATCGAAAGCATTGTTCCATTTCCATTGCCTTCAGACTTTTTTAATAATAGTTCCGGTTTTTTACTTATGCCAGCCCTTACATAAAGATTTGTCTTTATCTGTCTACGAAGTTCTCTCACATTCCAGTTGCACTTCATGCATTCTGTTTCGTAAAAAAATCTTTCAAAAGCATCTGTCAGTCCCATAATCTCACGTATATGTGAAAACGATAAATTATTGACCAAAACATCTGGATCTGTAACAAATTGGTTCGACGCTGTCGAACTTTTTCCAAAATCTAGTAATTCAAATTTGCTCGACACCGTCGAACCAATTTGAGGATATACTTTATAAAATTGTCTACAAGCCTTAAAAAGAGTTGCGTTCATTCCTTTTTGATTAATTTGATTTTCCAAATTTTTCAAAAGATGTGAACCATATTCGGCTCTGTCGCTACCATCTTGTTCATATTCGACTATATAATATCCAATTACCCAATTTCTCAATGTCATAAGCTGATTCACGGCGCTTTTCGCCGCCGAACTTGCTTTATCATTTATCTGTATAATGCTATCTGCCAGCAGTTGAAATTCCATTGACTAACCTCCGATACCTTGTCTTACAGCTATTATAGATTTTCATAGACACAGTATAACATAGGTTCTGTGTCCACGCGATTCTTTTCACCTCACGATTACTAAACTATCTGCATATATCATCAGGCAGTTCACTATTTATGGATATTAATTTTGTTCGGCGCCGTATTAATCATTATCCCATTATCTTTTCGTATCTTTGACTGTTCAAGGTAGGAATCTATCTTAATTTTCGCAGCGTCGCTCCTTATTTTTGTGCATTGCACGGTTTTTGGTAATAATATTTTACCCAATCATTACTTTAACTTAAAGTATGCCAATTAAGCTCAAATAAATCACTCTCAAATAGCTTTTCTTTCCAATCATTATACTCTCCTTCATCTAAACGAAGAGAGTCTTCATAAAATCGCACAAAGTATATTTTTTTATCACCATCTTTATCATCTTTAAACGGAAAATTATCCTTGTATTCCGGGCATGCGTTTAAATCTAACTCTTCAACACTGGCAATACATTCGTACATATTTTCCATTTCATTATACCGATATACCTCATACGGCCAAAAGTCATCATTATATGTATATCCCGAATGTGATGCCGGAGCATATATCAATCCATTTTCATAAAATCTACATCCATAATAGTAATCAAATAATAATTCAAACTCTTCTTTTTTCTCGGAAAATCGGTAAATATATTGTGCACTGTCCGAATTGCACGTTCCTTCAACTCCTATCAATAGTTCATCTATACCATCATCATTTATGTCATATATCACGAATTCATTGGGATATGCCAGCTCTTTTTGTTTTTCAAAACCAGTACCATTATCAACATAACAATAATCTCCGTTTGGCAAATATCCCGTATTTTCCAGTTCTTCGACCGCGTTTAAATAAATTTGATTTATTTCAGTATGATTCCCTATCTCAATCACATAATCATAACTATAGGTGTGCACATACAACCGGTCATCCTTCTCTGCCATGAGGTCCGGCATCTTTTTCAGAGGCAGGCGGTCGATCACCTCTCCGGTATTTTTATCCAGCTGATAGAGATAATCGTCCTCTGCGGTAAATCCATAGCCGCAGAAGATCACGTCCCCTTTCACGAGAAAATTCATGCTGTTATAAGTCTGGTCTGCACTTCGCCACAGCAGTTTCTCATTTTCCAGATCATAGGCAAACATAAAGCAGCTGTCCGGCTGCGCATAACCGTTCATTACCGAAGCCCCGTAAAAAATTCCGTTCTCAAGACAGGCATTATTACCGTTGACGTACCATTTGTCTGTCGGATATTCCAGTACATACAGGCAGTTCTCACCATCGAAAATGCTGAGTTTTCCATCCTCCCACTGATAGGTATACTCCCACTGATAGGTATAATTTTCATCATAGAAGCAGTCCCAGTTTTCTCCGATCATGGGAAGGGAAACATCTTCCGATGCATTGTACCATTCATCCGCAAAAGTAATATTGTTATACGTCTCGGAAAGGATTTCCATGGAATAGGGCTGCGCCGCAGTTCCTTCCGGGTGAAATTCCGAGATTCCAGTGAAATCTATGAGGATCTCTTTCGGTGCAATGGGTGTTTCCCGGGATTCTGACTCTGTGAGAGCTCCGGAGGTCTCTGCCTCATCTATTTCAGTGTCTATATTGGAAGTATTTTCGGTTTGGCTCTCTGCTTCGCTGTTCTGTGTTGCATTGGTCTCCCGGGCGCCGCATCCCGTCAACAGGCAGGCGGACAGTGCAAATGTTGCTAATCTGTATTGTTTTTTCATGATAATCTCCCTTACTGCTTAAAATTCTCACGCATTTCTTACTTTAAATCCGTAACTCTTTTTATATTACGAATTTAAAATATCATATTTTTGTTGCACTTTCATTAACTGTTTCCAATAATTTCATATTAAAATAAACAATTCCGATGTAGCTTATTTCTATTTACCGTCCAGATACCTTTGCATAAAATTTGAGGCGGTAATTCAACGATGATCTATTCGATTTCCGCTGATAATTACCGCCTGAACATCATTATTCTTCTCTGTCAACTCTTTCTGTTAATCAATCGTTTTCATCTTCTTTTGAAATCTGGGGTGCTATTTGACTTTGCGAATCATTATTATGCTGCAGCTCTTGTACATTGCCACTGCTTTGTGCAAATGTTATGGCACTGCCATTTGTTTCATAGGATCGAATGATCTTTATATTCTCGTCTGTCATCTCGGTCAGTTCCACCTCCAATCTCAGTGGATTTTCCCTAATGACGGAGGTAACTACAAATGGTAATTTCCCGGCAACCATATCTGCCGAAATTTTCTCCTGCAATGTTTCTACATATGCCCCTGATGGTGTTCCATCTGAATTTCTGGAATCTAGAATTGTGTTTGCACCGGTCATATTGGGTTCTGCAAATATGATATCATCACTGTTCCGGCCGGTAGTGATCTGTCCGTTTTGCACCCAGATTTTACGAATATCCTGTGCGAAGCTTCCCACTTCCTGTAATTCGCCGTTCCGGTACCGGAACAGAAAGCTCTCGTACTGCCCCTGCTCATCTTTTCTGGTAAGGGCTAACAATATCTGTCTGCCGTCCGGGCTGAAGGCATAGATGCTGTTCCCCAGATTCTGTGCCGTCCGCATCTCGCCACTCGTCGTGTTGACCGTAAAAACATACTGATCCAGCGGAGAATGATCCGGCGTATTCAGTGCCTGCGCCATCCTGGAACGAAGCGTGATCCGGTCTGCGGTTCCGTCTCCGTCCAAATCAAGCAGCGCATAGGTCTCCTGTGCCGCACGCTCGGACACATCATAGACAACTCCTACTTTTGTCAGGATTTCCTGCCTCTGTGCGGCTGCATAGGCATCTGTCTCCTCTGCGGTCAGTTCCGCTGCTGTTTTCCCGTTCCATACCGGCCTTACAGACAGGATCGGCAGCTTCAGCTGTTCGCTGCCATCACTATTTTCGAAGATCCAGTAACCGTCCTCTGCACGAAACGAAGCCTTGTCGAAATCCTGCGCCTCCGACGGCAGCTTCCAGTCCGTGACCCCGTTTTCTCCGGTCTGTCCCGAAGTATCATATTCCCGGATCGTGTCGATCCAGATGTCCAAGTCGCCATCCTGATAGTCAGAGGATGCCAGGTAGTACAAGCGCACGCTCTCTATCTCATCCCGGTAACAATCTAAATAGTCACACTGATCCGAAGTATTGAAGAGTCTCCGATCCTGATATACGCATGACCAGTGGGATGCTGCATATCCCGGCGCAATATACCCCGGTACGACACAATCCAGTCCGGCATCACTCCCGGTTGCCACATAGATGCCGTAACTGGACACCTGATAAGTAGCATATTGATCTCTAAAAGATCCCTGAGGTACCTGCGTATAATCCCCGGGATGGGCTCCCGCCAAAGGATCCTCTTCCACATCCTGCGGTCCATATTCCGCATAGACGATTCTTGCCTGATTCTCTCCATCCAACGGACCGTAAGAATGCCGTCCTTTACTGTCGATATCTCCCAGTGACAGCATCCAGATCTGACTGCTCTCCTCGGCGAATACCATGGGAATATCAATATCGGATCCGTCAGCGAAAATATAATGTACGTTTGCCACAGAGCCTTCGCCGGGTCTTGTGGAATCTTTTTGGAAAAATAAATACTGCCTTTCCGCTTCATAGAGCAGTTCCGTCATTTCTCCGCTGCCACCCTCCAGATGCAGCAGTGCTTCCGCCGCTTTTACCGGATCCTTATAAGTCTCGTGAGCTGCGGTATCCCCGTCCAGGATCTGTCTGTGCAGTTTTCTCGCTGCAATGCCGTTGCATTCCAGATACGCAATACCATCCTGTCCGGCAAAAGACCGGGTATCCTCCAGGGTATCTACATCAAACAGCGCGCTGAATTCTTCTCTGCTATGAATCCCCTGTTCCAATGCCGCCAGCCATTCGGTTTTCCTGCTTTCATCGTCTGAACCGTCCTCTGTGAATTCTCCGGTCGTCACTTCTTCTGTCGCATTGGAAACGTCAGACACATTTGCCGTATCTGCCCCGTTTCCATTCCCTCCGGGGTTACTGCACAGGCACACCACCAGTACCACGATCACTGCTGCCGCGCCGATCATGACCCAGAACGGCGGCTTGCGATAATCCAGTACATGACGAATCCTGTTCTTCACATGGTCTTCGCCGAAAGATAAAAGTGCGCAGATAGAGCCTCCCCGATAGCGCTTCCATTCGCCGCCGGAAGCCTCTTCCAGCAATGTATAGGAATATATTTTTTTGCTCTCCTCGCCGAGAAGCTTCACAACTTTTTCATCGCAGGACATCTCACAGTCCATGTTCATCAGATAAAATGCCAGCCACACCAGTGGGTTGAACCAGTGCACACAGCAGATCAGCAGAGCTGCCGGTTTGAAGAGGTAATCCCTCCGCTGTAAATGCACTCTCTCGTGGCATAACACAACGTTTCTGCTCTCGGGATCTAAGCCCGAAGACAGATAGATCACCGGATGCACCAGTCCCATGACAAAGGACAGATGCCCACCGTCGATTTCACAGATCCCCGGTTCCACCTGTCTGACACCGCTGTCAGGTCGGTGAAGCCGGTTACGCATACGCAGATAAGAATAAGCATGATATCCTAGGAAGCCAAGCATTCCTGCCAACCATACCATGGATACTACACGGAACCACACCGGGTATGTCCATGCACGGGCGTCAGTACCCGTTCCGGCAGATGTTTCCGAAATCACTGCATCTGTTCCACTGGCTGCTACCTCTGCAACCGTAGCTCCACTTTCTGTTCTCGCAGTTCCCAGGGAAAAATCCTGCGTGCCGTCAGCGTTCATGACAGTATTGTCATTTCCACTAGCCATCGTTTTTTCTGCCGTCTGGCTGTCCGGTACTTCCTCTGCATCGTACTCCCGCCGCAGGACATCTCCGATGTCCTTCGTATCGTTGGCCTCTGCATAACCATGACTGCCCGGACCGACTGTCTGCTGCCCGGACGTCATCTCTGTCCCCACAGACAGCAATTTGTCCGGAATCAGACTGATTCCTGTCTCCGGTAGTATCGGACAGCACAACCGCACAAACACGATTCCCCATAACAGATAGGAGCACCATTTTGGTGCTTTTTGCAACAAAAGTCTGGCGAGGATCACCAGCAACACACAGTATCCTCCCACCAGACTTAAGTTCCATACACCGTCAAATATTCTGTAGATATTCTCACCCATAAGCCCCTCCTGTCCTGCCCCCCGGCAAGGCATAGTCGATGTTTCATAGACTCTTTGTAATTATAGTCTACATTCTACCGACCCATCTGTCAAGTAAGAAATCTGATTCCTTTAAAGTTGAAAACGGATGTACTCCCGGTATTTCTGAGCACTCCCCGCGCCCTCTGTTTTCCGGAAGACATCGTACACCATCCGGTACTCTCCCGGCTCCAATACTCCGTAAAGCCAGTCCCATTTGTAAAAGTTTGAGACTTCCTCCCCGCAGCCCACCGTATGACCTATCATCGTAAATCCGTAATCGTCTATGATCGTCTCCGCATCCTGCCATTCTCCTTCGATCCTGCGCTGTAGAATATAGGCATCTCCATAGGTCACCTCTGTCCCGGCATCCTCATCCTCCCGCCGGATGACAATACTGGCGCCTATATTGGAAATATCCCGCAGGGTCACAGTCACACCCGCCTCAGGGTCATAAATCGTTTCTGCCTGATTCTGTTGTCCCTCTTCTTCCGGATTCCAGTCACTTACTGTCAGCTCCGGCTCTTCTTCCGAGCGCAATACCTCCGCATGCATTTCAAAATCCAGCACGCAGTCTCTATGGATTTCCTCTGTCTCCCCGGTAGTCATGGAAGTGCCGGTCCCCCGGAAAGAGATCACTGTCTTTCCATCTCCTATGGTCACATCCGAAGTGACATATAACGGTTTCTGATACTGTTCACTGATCCACACAAAAACCTCATTGGTTGCTTCCCAATACTGCCGCAGTTCCTCACCATACTGCTTCGCATACCCCTGTCCGATGTGGGATCTGCTGCGAATGGAGAAGATTTCCGCCCCTCTCTTTCCCGTGCTTACTTCTGCACCGCTTCCATCAGACGCTCCTGCCAGTCATAGAAAGCCTGGCCGTCCACCAGGCAGCGTTCGTCCTCACCTATCCATAATCCCTGTTCTTCCGATGCGTAGCGAAAGGTCCTTGTCTCACCGTCTGCATAGACAAACTGAAAATATCCCACACCTTTCACCATCTCTTCCGGCGGGATCGGATCTGACGTCACTTTTCCGGAAAGTTGTATAAATTCCTGCCACAGCTGCTCTACGGTATCGACATCTTCCACATAATCGTAATCCTCCGCACAGAAGCTGCATCCAATCTTCTGAGGGCATTCCTCCGGCAAAAAAGCCGCGCAGAATGCTGTCTTTGCTTCATTCTCCAGCATTCCCGGATACCATATATCCGCTATGGCATAGGCTTCTTCCGGTGTTGCCGCCGGATATAAAACATAGCTGGCGAGATTCTCTACGGATATCATCCCTTTTTCCACATTCTGTACCGCCTGATAAATCGCTACGGTAGTCTGAGCATCCGGGGTTCCGATCCAGCCAGCCCCTCTTCCCTCCTTCAGAAATCCTCTGCTTGCTCCATAGGTAAAGAAATAATTCTGCGGTTCCTCTCCCTCTCCAACGAAAGATATCTGCCCATGGAAAGTGCTGCCGTGGATCCAGGGCAGTACCCGGTAATAATAGGTTCCGTTGACGCTCACTTGTACCTCTTCCTGCTTTCCGAAAGCGTTCTCCTTCGGCATCTGTATCCCCGGCACCGTGAAATCCACCGTTTTGCGGAATTCGATGAGATTCAGCAGAAGTAACACTACCACCAATACGATTACACTGAGAAAAATGGTTGCTTTTACGTTAATCTTCTTCATAACCCCTTTC
>OGMB01001169.1_pt1 | contig 12170 bp, 4 predicted proteins | sample 1573001 | NCBI WGS metagenome assembly OGMB01 (sample SAMEA2581921, study PRJEB24529) | metagenome | biome: Human gut stool | place: China | collected 2011
ATTTTCCACATCTTCTAACACCTGTCAGAACCTTAATTAAATCCACATCATAAAATGGTCTTATTTTGCTTAGATATCTTTCACGCTTTATATACATAACATCATCTCCAAATCAAAATATATATTTATTATGCCACAAATCAAGATTTTTTCAAGATTTGTGGCACATATTTAGAAAATTTCCATTTCAATTTCTACCACTTTTTCATCCGTAACTCGTTCGTCTGTTTTTTCTGCCATAGGCATTCTCTCCTTTTCCCTGAACTCACTCGCGTTGCACGCTCGTTGTCGCGGCATTCGGTGCTCGTAAGCACCTATAAATAAAAAAAAGCAACAATGAATTGTGGTCATCATTGTTGCAAAATTTGACTGTTCCCAGGGGGAATCGAACCCTCAACTAGTGCTTAGGAGCTCGAGTCCACACTGGGAACAGCGATTATTTTAAGTAAATATGAGTCAAGGAAAGCCTTGATTTTCCTGACTATTTTGTAAATCTCTGTCAAAATAAGAAAACGGAAAATCACCTGAGAAAAATGGTTTTCGCTGTCAAATCGCTGACATTGTCACCCTGAGGGTTTTCTTATTAGATTATCTATATTATAGCGTGTATGAGCAAGGGATGTCGATGGTTTTTGACCAAATTATTTTGGCAACCTATTAAATGTTGGGACAGCAAGGATGGGTGCCTGTTATAGTCGTATTCTGATTTCTTTTAGGGCATTTCAGGACTATCCACAAGGGATACGCTGAACTCCTGTGCGGTTGCGCCCTCCGGCAGCAGCTTTGCCATGACCACCAGCCGCTGATTACCGCTGTTGGCCTTGTCATACTTCCGGCAGCAGGTGGAGAGGGTCAGAACAGTATCTTCCTCGGAGAAGGTCACGCCATCAAAGTCAAGCCAGTTTTTCCGCGCGATTGTCTCAAAGAAGCTGGTCAGATCATCTCCCGTGGGATCAGGCTCAATATAGTCAAAGCCAATATCCGTGACGAACAGCGCGGTGATCTGGAAAATCATGTCCTCACCATCCACAGAGAGATAGATATACGGATGCTCCTTTACAAAGTCTACGTCCATATAACGGTAGAGCTTGGTGAACCGCACACCGTCCGGGTCGCAGTTGCTGGCGGAGTGGCCGAAAATGGTGGTGTTTTTGTCCAGCTTATCCCTGCCGCCGATTTTGTTTTCACAATGGGCATAATAGCAGCCCCACATGGCGTACTCACCGTTTTCATCCAGCTTTAGGTAATAGCCGTTGTCCTCCGCCTGCATCACAGGGTCGTCCACCTCCGCACCGGGGATATACAGCCATGCCACGGTGTCGGGATTCTTCGCTCTGGCTTCCGCCAACTCTGTCTGCCTGTCCACCGAGGGGATAACTTCACCCGCGAGAGGCGCTGATGGCTGAGGCGCAGATGTGCCGGGAATGTCGATAGGCTCTGTCTCTCTCTGATAGCAGCCCCTGACTGCCGTGGTCATAGCAACGAGAAGGACAACTATGCAGATGATCGGACGAATGATTCTTGTGATTCTTTTCATAATGCTGTCTCCTTGCCGCGCTTGGATAGCGGCGCAGCTCAAAATGTCATTAATTTGTTTCTTGTAGTGAAAAGAGAACAGCACAATCCACAGCGTCCTCATAATAGCTGCCGGTGGCTACATCCACAAACACGCCGGTCTGGGGGTTGCCGTTGGCTTTCATAAAGATGACCTCGATGGTATGGGTTCTGCTGACATTCTCAAAGGTATAAGACTTCGCCGCGCCAATGCTCTTGCCGTCAATCTTGACGTTGGCGACAGCATAGCCCTTATCCGGAGTGATGGTGAAGGTCTGATCTCTGCCCTCACGGACGCTGACATTGCCGGATGGAGAAATGGAGCCGCCAGCCCCGGCAGTTGCCTTGATGGTGTAGTAGCTGTAGCCGCTTCCGCCGGTGCTGCCGCTTCCGCCACCGCCTTCATTACCGCTTCCGCCACCGCCTTCATTACCGCCTGTGCCGCTATTGCGCAGAATCGTCAGCGTGTAGGTTTTAGCACCGATTCTCACGACAATGTCGGTTGTGCCGCTGTTGGGGATGGCAACGGTTGCGCTGCCGCCGGTGGACAGAGCCTGTCCGTTGATGCTCACGGGCTCGCCGTTTCCAGACACCGCTGTGACTAGCGTAGATGTTGCTCCGCTATCATTTTGCAGCGTATAGGTATAGTTCGTTCCGTTGGCGGTAAAATCGCCGAGCCCCACTGCCAGACCTTCAAAGGTCAGAAGGTCTTTACCGGGCACTGCGGCTCGCACCACTACGCGGGTGCCAAGCCGGGAGAAGGTGACGGTTTCTGTCTGGAAGGTTTCCCCGGAGATGGCACCGCCAATACTGGTCTTTTTCGTTTCCAGAACGGTCCCGGCAGCATCCAGCAGCGTGGCCACCAGCTCTGCGCCAGTCTGAGACTGCAGGCAGTTGTTGCGCAGGGTAATGGCGGCGGTGCTGTGACCGTTGCCGTCGTTCCCCTGTGTCACATCCATCGTCAGCTGCTCTCCGGTGCGGGCCAGTGCGCCGGTCATATGGACGCTGGCCTCGCTGTCACTGCCGTTATACTCCGGCAGGCGCTGATTGCTTCCCGTTCCACCAATCTGGCCTTCCGCCCACGCCTCGGCGTACAGATAGGTACCCACATTGGGGATCTCGGTTTTGCCAACGGATGTCATATACTCGCCCAGATCATAGGTCAGGTCCAGTGTAAAGGTTCCCTGATCAATGCGGGCGAGGGCGCTGTCTTCGGAAATGGTGATTTCATTACCGCTAACCGATACGCCGTTTGTGGTGCAGGCTACCTCTGCAGGTTCGGTATGCAGATCATCCGCATAGAACGCAAGCTTCACCTCGCGGCTCTTTCCGCCGGCCAGCGTGGCGGCAGAGGAATTATAGAGAGTCATGCGCACCGTGCGCTTGCCGGCGCTCTCCGCAATCACTTCCATTTGCGAGATTCCAATGTCGGGATAATCCAGATACACTGTGCCGTTTTCGTGGATGCCGCCGGCGGTGATGGTATAGCTCGGATCGGTCACGAGGTCCCCCACATGGTGCCAGACGGTAAGGGTGGTGCTTTCATTGGGCAGCAGTTTTTCCGTAAGGGTGGCGGTTTCCCCGCTGCCAAGGCTGACCGTTAGGCCTGTCACATCGTTCAGCCCGGTGTTGCGGATGGTAAAGCGAATGGGTGTCAGGCTGTTCAACGCCAGCGTTGCATAATCCACACCGACCTGTTCCACTGCCACCGCATCGGTGATAAAATCAGAGGTAGCGGTATAGAGGATCGTTTCCTCACCCGGAACGGTCACGCCGCCGATTACCTCCTGGTTTTCATCGTCATACCGGGTGGCCTGAATGGCGGTCTGCACCTGATTGGTGCCGCTGACATAGGCATCAAAGTGGTCAGCCAGCGTGCGATCCGGCAGCTCTGCCAGTTCCAATGGTGCGGACAGAGTGTAGGTATTTGTGGCATAGCGCAGCTTGGCCGCCTTCAAAATGCCGTGATCTACCGCGCCGTTGGCGTTATTGACAGTCTCATTCCAGACGATGGTAAGATCATTGCGGCTGCGATGATCCCCGCTGAGGGAAGCGAAGCGGAAGTCTCCGCCCACGACGGCATTGCCGCTGCTAGTCAGGGTCGACAGAGAGCCGGGGAAACTGTTGGACATGGTGCCGCTGCCGTCCACAGCCAACAGCTGAATATCGCTGCTGCCGTCTCGGACACTGTGCCAACCGATGACAAATCGGTCATCCCCGCTGCCGAAGTTGGCTGCAACGACCTGGGGGTTTTCGTCAAGATTGCTGTCACAGGTCGCCAACATGGCTGTACCGGGAGTTCCGTCAGCAGCCACGGTACAATAGGCGATCTCGTAGGCGGAGGTATCTCCGGTTCCGCTGCGGTCCAGCGAGTAAACCGCCATAGCGGTTCCGTCGGGCAGCATGGCCGCCTGCAACGCCTTCACGCTGCCAGTAGCACCGTTATAAAGCATTTTTGCCTTGCTCCAGGTGCCGTTAGTGCTGTCATAGCAGCTGTACATGATACAATCTCTGGTCGTAAAATTCAGCAGGTTGTTGCTGCCCTGCGTACCGGGATCGGGGGTGTAGACGTTGCGCCAGAACACGATGGCTTTGCCGTCGCCGCCCACTGCCGTGGCTGGGGCCAGATCCGGCGTGCCGTCGTTGGTTAGGCGGGTGGAAGTCCAGGTTGTGCCGTTATAGACGGACACTACGATCTCCGTGCTGTTCATCAGCAGGTTTTGCTCTTCCAATGTCACGGCATCACCGGCATTTTTACCCGGCAGGTCGGTGCCCATGCGAACCCAAGCCGCCGCCGCGAAGCTGCCAGTGCCGGACAAAGAAACGCTCGTGTCGCCGTAGCCGGAGAACCCTGTAGGATCGTCAATTTTGCTGGAGGTAGAATAGACGCTGCCATTGAGGGTGGAGAAATGTGCCCGGCTGTCGTAAATACTGCTGCTGTTGCCGTCGTTGATGTAGACCAATACCTTCCCGTCATCGCTGAGCTGTGGATAGGATGTGGGGTTGGCATTGGTCTGGATGTTTTCCAGCCCACTGGGGGAGTTCAGAGAGAACAGCATCATCCGCTGCTGGGGCTGGCCCCAGGTACGGGCATATTGCTCCAGATAGTCCCGGCTTTGGAGCGTTGCACTGCCAGAAGCCACCTGCATTCCGCTCTGGGCCGCCGCCATCCGCAGCGAGGCAAGGCTCAGCCCACTGGTGGCGCTATTCCAGTAGTCGTCGATTGTTTTCCAGTCATTAAAAGTCCTGGTGGCTCCAAGGGTTCCGGAGGCGATCACCGCCTCGTAGGAGATAAACAGGAAGGTGGCCACAAATTTGATTCCCACTTCGCTTTGGATTCCCAGGGCCTGACCGTTGATCTGGCGCTTTGTCTCGTCGGCAAGATAGGTGCGGGAAAGGAACTTATTCTGACTGTCCACATCCAAATTGCCGAATAGACCGATCTTCAGCGCCACGACCGAATAGTCAAAGCCAATACCGCCAAACGCGTGGACATAGGCGTTGATACGCAGCGTGGTCAAAAAGTCATTCACTGCCGTGGCCGTGGGATCGCTCCAGGCAAGCTCTGTACCCTCGCCCTGCCGGCCGTAGCGCACTGCGGTACGGAAATCCAGCTGAATGGCACCACCCAGCTCAAAGGTTGCTGTCAACGGCACGGGGCCAGCCATGGCGTTCACGCTGAAGGAGAAGCCCACACCAACGCCGGCGGTAAATCCGCCGCCTACGGTGAAAACCTCCCACTCCTTTTTTTCGGTGTTATAGCGGATTTCCGCTTCGTAAAAGCCCTCCAACTGCAAGTTGAGATCCGTGCTGGTGACATTGTCGGCTATGGAGTTGGTTTTGTAGTCCCCCTTGGGATCATAGGTGCCCTGGGCCATCTGGCTCAGATCCCCGGTCCCGGGCACACCCACTTCCAGGTTCTGCGTCAGCACATTCGCACCCAATGCCACGCCGTCCTCAGAATAATCCATGTCCTCCATCTCCAGCGTATTGTACCCGGCCCAAATCATGGCACGGAACACGGAGGGATCTTCGCTGGGGGTGATGATCATTTTGAACACGGAAGTGTCCACCGGACCGCTCAGATCATCCAGCCGTCCGGTCAGCACCTTGAGAATGTTACTATCGCCCACTCCGCCAAAGTCGACTTGATTCACTCCACTGGAGGATCCCATCGTCGCCAGAATACCGGTGACGCGGTCATCCTCTGTCACCTTGGGCACTCGGGTCAGATCAACGACCCGGAAGGGCATTATTTTCTCCTGTAGCAGGCTGCCGTTCAGGCTCAGCTGCGTTTTCATACCCACATCCTTGCCGTCAGCGATCCATCCAGAGGTGGTCATGGTGGCCTCGGTGAGGGTCAGATCGTTTTCCGCTACGGGGATGGATGAGAAGGGATACTGCTTGGTACTGCTGCTCTGGGCGGCAGGAAGAATGCCGTATTCGTCCGCCAGCTTGAGACTGTAATTCCGCGCGTTGGCAATATCCTCGCCCCAGAGGAACATGGTGGTGTGCAGGCTTGCTGTTTTGAAGCTGCTGTTAGGGCCAATCTTCCCGGTCGAGCTGCGGACATCCACCTTCTGACCGTTGGCAAGACCGTAATCAACGCTTTGCGCCACAATGAAGGGTTTGTTTTCCTCCCCCGCCGGCACGCGCTCCAGAGAGACAACGCCCTCTGCGGTGCGCATTACATCGTCTACGCCCAGCTTGCCGTTGACGGTCAGCAGCAGCGGATAGTACTTGTCGCCGTCAATTGCGCTGATCTCCAGAATGTACTCCAGCTGATCCAGAGCAGAAAGCGCCGTGGTGTTGCTCTCGCCCTTTTCGGCCGACCAGAACTGGGTGGAATCCAGATAGACGGTTATATTTCCCGCCGCATCCGTGGTATAGGTGTCGCCGGTGATGCCGCTGATAAGTGCTCCTGCCCTGGAGCCCAGCAGAGCTGTCTGGCAGTAGCCTCCGTTTTTATAAACGCCGCCACGAACGGTCACCGTCTTGTTCGCCAGCGGATCGCCGCCCGGCGTGATGAGCGTCACAGATGCCCGGGCAACTCGCCGAAGGCTGAAGGTATTCAAGGGATAAAGCTGCAGTTTTGTGGCATCCCGCTCGCCGGAACGCAAATTTTCTTTATAGATGGTGCCCAGATAAATATCCGCGCCGGAGCCGGACCGCAGAGACACCTCACTGGCGATTCCATTGGGTTCGTAAAGCGCCAGCACGCCTTCACTGTTGGTCGTGACCGTTTTGGGCACACCTTTGCCGTCGGTGTATTGCAGCGTAGTTTCCGCTGCAGGCGTCAGCTGGAAGAGATAGAACTTATTTTGCAGCGTTTTCGCTGTCACCTGTACGGCGGCATTCATGCCCGTGGCGGCATGGGTAGCCGTAACGGTTGCGGTGCCGTTGGCCAAGCCGGACAGCGCCATTTTGGTTTCGGGAAGGTAGGAATCAAAGGAGAAGTTTCTGATGTCCTCATGCAGTCCGCCCTGCTTGTAGTTGACGGAAATGGCATTGTTGTTGCTGGAGAGCCACCGGATGCCGTCTTTAAAGGAGTTCCATCCGTACTCGTCATAGTTGATGCCTATGTACTCGATCAGCCCCAACTCCTGGCGCAGCTGCAAAATTTCAGCTGTAACGGTGGGCAGGCTGCCGCTGACCTTGGAGGTATTGTCCATGGTCAGCTTAGAAATCGTTTCTCCTTTGTCGTTCTGCACCTTCAGTGCGTCGGCATCGTAGACATACAGGGGGAAGGAATCGGTGCTGGGAGATTCCTCACCAGGATTCTCCACGCTCAAAACCACTTGATAGGTGTCCTTCAGATTGCCGGCTTTCACACTCTGTAATGACAGGGAGACGCTCCCGGAGGTGCCGGATAGGCGCTCACTGTCCACCACTTTGGTGGTGTTGTCCTCTGTGACCCGGGTGATGGTCAGCGTGGGCTGCAAAGGGGCGCCGTCAGTGGTGTTTTCCACCGACCAGTCGATATTGACGGCACCGTCGGTATCCTTGAGGTAAATGCTCTGGGGCGGTGTCAGCTTGGCTGTGGCAGGCGGTGCCTGCACGATGATCCAGGCAAGTGCCGACAGGCGGACGTCCTCACCGCCGGCGTTGGGGTGCGGCATGGAGACCAATACCGTGTAGGCAGGGGTATTGCCGTTGGAGAGCTTGGAGAGCACATTCTCCCCGATCCTCACGCTGTTTTTATCCTTGCCGACGGTATAAGTCGCAATGGGCTTGCGGCCGCTCAGCGCCGCCTCATTCGCGTAGTTGCCCTCATACAGGTCAATCCTGTAATTGAACTCTTTGTTCGGCGCCATCAGCGCGGCGTTGGAGCTCCACAGCACGGTGGCGGGCTGATTTACCCGCGTCACGATGGACGCGCCGCCGGGAATCACCAGTGCCAGGGAATCGCCTGCCGTCACGGTATAGGGCTTTGACTTGCCCGTCACATCATCGGCAGTGTCCTCAGTCCCGTTGTCCGCCGTAAAGGTAAAGGTGACGGCTCCCACCTTGGTTCCTGTGGTGGCAACAACGCCGGTATCCTCGTTGATGGTGGCAATGAGCGTGTCACTGCTGCTCCATTTGCCGGTGGTGTAGCTGGCCGTCTCACCGCCTGCCCCCAAAACCTCTGCCTTAAGCGTGGGGCGGGTGGTTTTGCCGAGGGAAATCGTATAGTCGGCGTCATTCGCTTCCGGGAAGACCTTCACCGTGTGCGCGGAAACTTTCTTTGCCACCGTGAACTGCCGGGTCATGGGAAGAACATTCACCCAGTCAGGATCGGCTTTCGTGCCCTCGTTGGCCTGCAGCGTCACCGTGTAGGTGCGATCGAAAGCAGAGGGTGCGATTGCATAGTCGCTAATGGTGAAGGCTTCCTTCTCTGTGTCCAGATAGACCTGCAGATGGATTGGTTCACCCGCAGAGTCGTACCTCAGCTCGAGGCGGAACGGGGCTTCCTTCGGGTCTGTGCCTGCCGGGGTGTGATAATTGCTGTATACGGTCTTGTAGGCCTGCTCCATGTTGGCGTTCATCGTGAACGATGCCTTGCCGTTGTCGTAGTCGGCGGTCAGTGCGGTGGGAGCGTTACGCATCAAGACGCTCTTCAGCGTAACGTCGGCAATCGAGTTGCTTGGATAGAGTGAGGTATCCAGCGTATGACCGAAAACATCTTCCACACCGGTCATACCATTGACGGTGACCGTGGTGTCATCCGCATCCTGCACTGGGTACCAGAGCATTGCCGTGACGCCGTAGTTGTTCATGGAAAGCTCAGCGGCGCTATACACTTTGCCATTGATGGTCACGGTGGCGTTGCTAAGATTCACGAACTCGTTAAAGGTAACTGTGATGGGCACGTGCTGTCCGCTGGCATAGGTTCCCGCCGGGGCCGTGACGCTTTGAATGGTGGGATTGTCCGTGTCCACCAGCTTGGCTGTAACTTTGCTGGTCTTGGCGGTGGTGGTGGAATTTGGGATATTATTATTTACATTCTTCAGATACAGTTCGAAGGGCAGATAGTACTGATGATTCTCTCTGTTTTGCGTGGTAGACTGCAGGGAGATGCTGACCGTACTGCCATTGTTAATCGTACAGTTCTCCGTTTTCTTTCCGTCGGTGGTGAGCGTCAGAGCTGTTCCATCGAGCTTGTACTCCGTCAGACAGAACGGGGCATAGGGTATCGGGTTTGCAGAAATATAATTGCCATACGGCGCAGAGCCATTATAGGCAACTATGTCTCCGCTCCAGCTAAACTCGATGCTGGCGTCGATTTGGTATGGCTGATAAGATTTGGTGGAGTTGCTGGAAGACACCGAGTTGCGGGCACCCTCCAAAATTCCGATGGTATTGCTTAGCGCAATAAAGTCCGAATTGTCGGCACTGCCGCCAGTGTAGCTTTCTGCCAGCAAAGGAATAAACAAATCATCATATAATACGGTTGTATTTTTGAGTTCTTCAACATAACTCGGCGCGGTCATTGATGTTTGTATTGTGGGGACGCCAACCGTCTTTTTTAGCTTGAGCTGACAGTGGTCGGCATAAGCGGCACCGTCATAGAACACCAGATTTTCCGCATCGTAAAATTCAATCATCCCCAGCAGGTCGCCATAGGAATAAGAATTATCGTGCCAGGCTTGGGTACTTCCTTTGGTTGTAACTTTGACAGTGATTTCCTGACCACCTAAACTGTAGCCGTCTACCTCATAGGTCAGCTTGTAGGACCCGTCGCTTTGCTCGACGACCTTACTCGTCTCGCCTATCGAGACCTCCACACCGGTGATATACTCGCTGAGCTGGCCTTTTTGAATGCGGTAGGAAAAGCCGACCGGTTTTCCGCCGTATACAGTAAAAGTCCCGGAGCTCCAGCTGTTGTTTGCGAGATCCCCCAGCGTTTGGCTCATCATGCCGCTCATATCCACCGTCTCAACGCCCTCAGGCTTTGTGGCAGAGGCGGAATACTGCAAACTGATGCCCTGCAGCTCCAGCTGCTCCATCAGGCTATTGAGATTCTCCAGAGCTTCCCCGGTAAACTCCCTGCCGGAGAAATAGGTGTCCTTGATCCGCTGCAGCTCCTGTTCGATTTGGATCATAGTCTTCAAATCGCCCAGCGCCACCGGAGTCCCATCCACGTCGGCTATGCGGGTGAGATCCGTGGTGGGATTTTCCAGCAGCTCCATGACAGCCGCCAGTGTCAACACCTGGCCGTCCAGCGTGATGGTTTGATCCACCTTGAAATTGCCGTCTTCATCCAGCAGCCCCAAAGCGTTCAGCATGGAAAGCACCTGGTCGCTGCTATCGCCGGTCAGGGCAGAGACCTGCTCCAAAATCGCCTGATTTTCCTCGGGTGTGTTGCCCAGCGAATCGCTCACCGCTGCAAACGCCGTAGTTGGCAGCAGCGTGAGCGTCATGCACAGGCTCAGCAGCGCCGCTAAAAATCTTTTCTTCATGTTTCCTCATCCTCCTTGGTTTGTTCCTGCTGTTTATTGTTTTTTCTCAATCGTGTGCAAAACACGGTAACGACCACCGCCGCTGCAAAGGAGACGACGGCCACCAGCACATAGCTGCCCACGTCCTCCCGCAGCAGCAGCATACACGCTGCGCTCAGCCCATATATACCGCGCCGCTGCCTCCGGCGGGTGTTTTCCCGCACCCGCTGCTTGACGAGTGCGACCCGTCTTGCGGTATCGTACATATCGTTTGAACCCCCTTTCCGGTTTGTCTGGAACTGTGATAAAACCCTTTCACTTATATAGGTACAAAAAATCGAAAAAACTCTCACCCAAAACGCAAAATTTTTCAAAAAAATTTGAGAGCCGCCAAAAAGCAGCTCTCAAGGGGTGGATATTCGGTTATTTCCTCTGTGATAAGCGGAAAGCAGACAATCTTCCCGCCGCCACCAGCAGCACCGGCAGGGCGTAGGCGATGTACTGCGCCGCGCCGCCGTAGGCGATGAGCAGATTGTAGATGGCGTGGAGGGTGATGGCCGCGCCCAGCAGCCCGCACGTACCGGCTATTTTAAGCCACGTCCGCCGCCACGCATAAGCAAGCCCGCCGCCCACGATCAGGCCGCAGAGGACGTGCATGGCTCCCGTGCCGAAGCCCCGGAAGAAGATGAAGGAGAAGCGGTCCGCGCCGTTCTGGATGAGATAGCACACGTTTTCAAAGGTGGCGAAGCTCAGGGCGAGCGTGATGGCGGCGGGCTTAATTCTCTCGCTCTCCGGCTCAAACACCAGAAGATAGAACACCAGCGGCAGCAGCTTCATCATTTCCTCCACCACCGGCGCAATCTCCGCCGTGGCGGCAAGGGCGTCCGCCTGACACACCGCCGCGAGGAAGGTGTTGATATAGGCCGAAAGCAGGCACATCCCCATCCCGGCAATGCAGAACAGGAAGAAGCGGAGCTGCCGCCTGCCCATGCACAAAGCGGCCACCAGCAGGGGAGATACCATGCAGAGGAAGATGTTTTCGATGTAGGTCATGCGTCCACCGCCTTTCTCGTGGCGGGCAGCAGGCCGAGAATGGCGAGCGTCAGCAGCATATCGCACCAGAAGGTGGGGCTTGCCAGAGAGGTATCCGGCCAAAAGCAGCCCACCGTCCAAAGCAGATACTCCGCAAACGCAAAGCACAGCACGCCGATGTGGTAGTACCGCATATTCCGCGCCGTGCCTGTCTGCCCATTGGCGTAGACCAGTCCACGGATGGCGCAGAAGGAGAGCCAAATCATCATACCGCACCAGATCAGGTTGGAGAGAATATCCCCGAAGGTGCAGTAGAACGCCAGCAGCGGTACGCCGATCAGCGGCGAAAGCCATGCAGAGCGGCTGCGGAAGCTGCGCTCGTCCTGAGTGGTGAGCGTGGCCTGCAAAATGCGCAGGAAAATTACGCTCGCCACCCAGCCGAACTCCGACACATAAAAGACCCGCGGCGTGGTATCGAACAGCAGCAGATACAACGTCCAGTAGAGCGCGCCGAGGGCAAAGCAGCCGTAGAAGCACAGCAGCAGGAAATACGTCTGCCGCCCACTTTTTCGGTAGGCGATACCCGAAAGCAGTGCGCCGACGAACGTGGTCAGCAGTTGCAGCAGGTTCTCAATCAGCTCCATGCGCATCCTCGCTTTCCCTGTC
>OGMB01001173.1_pt1 | contig 12145 bp, 13 predicted proteins | sample 1573001 | NCBI WGS metagenome assembly OGMB01 (sample SAMEA2581921, study PRJEB24529) | metagenome | biome: Human gut stool | place: China | collected 2011
TAATCAAGAACAAGAGAAGCTCAGAAGCCAGGCTGCTGCTTTAGAAGAAGAATTAGAGCGTGCCAAAGCAGAAGATGCTGCTGCAAAAGAGAAGGTTATCAACCAGGCAAAAGCTGATATTTCCGGTACGCTAGGGGGCATGTTTACAGGCAACAAGATTTACGATGCTCTGGCGAAGGCTGTAGGGGAAGAGGATTATAATTGGCGTGGCGCGTCTGAGCTGCTTAATGAGCACGGAATTAAAGGCATAGCTTACGAAGGTATGAAGGATGGCCGCTGCTTCGTCGTCTTCGATGATAAGAGCATTGATATCATAGAGCGTTACAACCAAGCAGCTGGCGAACGTGCTATGACGGCCAACATGGAGAAGCTGAAGGAAGCAAAAGAAATGCTGGCCAAAGATGCGGATATGGAAACCATCTACAAAAAGACCGGCTGGCATCGTGGCGCTGATGGTAAATGGCGTTTTGAGATACCGGATAATTTGGATGAGATAGATGCTGCTAAATTTCCGGAAGAAGGATATGCTATACCGTTAGGAGAGATATATAATAATCCTAAACTGTATGAAGCTTATCCGTGGCTAGCTGACGTCATGGTTCAGTCTGAAGCTATGGAAGAGCAGACCTTGGGAGTAGCTGCTGGTGAAGGCTACATTGGAATAAACAGCAATCTGCTAGGAGACGGCATCAAGCAGGAGATAACCATAAACGGCATAAAGTATAAACGCATAGTAAGCAAGGATGGGGCTAAGGCCGGTAAGTTCTTTTCTCATGGTGATGAGTTCGTAGAGTATGCGCTTAATCATGGTATTAAAAACAATACGTTTGACAAACAGGCCGCAGTGAATAGTTTGAAGGAGCTGATACAAGAAAAAGAATCTGTTATAGAAAAACTTAAAAGCAAAAATAACAATGGGCAGTTTAATAAAGGCATACTAGACAGACAAAAAGAATTGAGCAAGATAAGAGAAGCAGCAGAGTTTGTCGGCAGGGCGGATATTAGTTTTAATGAAATCAAAAAGGCTGACAGAGATGTAGCAGCAGCTCACAAGAATTTAGCTGAAACTCTCATCCATGAAATCCAGCATATCATCCAGAATGCAGAAGGCTTTGCTGGCGGCGGCAGCCCGGCCAGAGTCAATGAACAGATGAAGCGCCAGATGCAGAAGTACGATGAAGAAATAGAGCGCCTGCATCCTAAAGGTAAAGAATATGTTACGGCTATGCTCGAATATGACATAGCTGACTTTGAACATGACACCGGTGAAATTTCCGATGAGGCTTTTGCTGATATCAAAAATAAGGTTAAAGAGCTGGAAGACCAGATACCTGAAGAAAAAGTAAAGCGCCTGCAGGAAATCAAGGAGCTGCAGACAGATTTGCAATGGCAAGCTGAAGATGAAAGCTCTGGCGATTATGAAAAATACTTCCGCTTGCATGGAGAGCAGGAAGCCAGAGTAGCATCAATGAAAGCACGGCTCTATACCATGGGTGCAAGCCAGGAAAGAATTGATAACGAAGTGCTGAACGCTATAGATAATCCTATCATTGTATTTGGCGGCAGAAGCTACAGCATGGACTCTGATCAGCGCGGCTTATGGCAGCTCAAAGGCCAGACTGCCTTTAAAACTACCGGCGAGAAGATTATTTCTCTGTTCAAGGCTGCAGACCAGTCAACCTTTATGCATGAGATGGCTCATATCTATCTGCATGATATGCTGGCGCTGGCAGAATTGCCGAATGCGCCGAAGCAGCTGCTGGATGATGTGGCCACAATTAACCAGTGGGCAACGTGGAATGATACACAATTTGTCAAAGAGTACAAAGGCACTGCTATGGAGAGTGAGTTTAAAAAGCTCAACGAGCAGATGAAAACTGCAGTTGCCCAAGGCTCTGTTGAAATCGAAGGCAAGTCAATGGCCTTGGAACAGATGCAACGGCTCTGGATACAGGAACGCTTTGCCCGCGGCTTTGAAAACTATCTGAAGAGCGGTGAAGCGCCTACAGAAGCAACGCGCAGTATCTTCCGACGCTTCAAGCAGTGGCTGACTAAAATTTACCGTGCATTCAGCCAGATTGGCGGTGCTCCGTCCAAAGAGGTTAAAGCAGTTATGGACCGCATGATTGCCAGTGAAGATGAAATCGACATTGCCATGAGGAAAAAAGGCGTGGATGATTTTTCCGCAAGCGGTGGTTTGGACTATCTGGAGGGAAGCACGAAGGACGTATACCGCCGTATGGTGGAACGCGCTAAGGCTGATGCTGAAGAAAAGGTGCTCAAAATAGCGCTGAAGGACGTTAAGGAAGATTATCAGCAGCAGGAAAATGAATTGTTTGAGCGTGAGGAAGCAGAATACCGTGAGAAGCTGGCCGCAGAACCGGTATTTATTATCCAGGAGCATATCAAGAATAACCCTAACATGAGCACATCCGTTATCTGCGAAACACTGGGCATGAACGTGGAAGAATATGTCAAGCAGCTTAAAGAGTATGGCGGGAGCTTGGATGCTGCAGTAAAAGCTCATATGAAAGAGTTTAAGGAAGGGATAGATAACAGCGGCATAGATGCTCAGTATTTCCGTGAACGTGCGGAAGAAGTGGTGCAGGAGAGCAAATATCGTAAGCTGGCCACGGCGATGGAGCTGGAAGCGTTTGAGCGCATTGCCAAAAAGCAGCGTAACCTGACTACTAGAATAGAGGCCGAAGGCAAGAATGATGCTGCAGAAAAAGGTGTCATTAAGACGGTAGACAAGATGACCAGACAGAGCAAGCAGATAGAAGAGCTTACTGCAGAAACAAAGGGATTGAAGCAGGATAAGCGCGAGCTGCTTGCTAACGTGCGTGGCCTGCGTGATGCAGCGCTGCGTCATTACAAGGAATACGTGCAATTCGTTGAGATGAAGCTGGAGGTTATGCCTATTGAGGATGCCAACAATTACCAGATGTGGCGCAGAAAATCAGCGCAGGCGCAGTATAACTCTGAGCAATCGCTTGTCAAAGGCAACTGGGATAAGGCCGTCAAATACAAACAGGCCCAGCTGATCTATGACATGTTTGCTGACAGAGCTGTCCGCAATGCCAAGCAGATAAAGAAGATTGAAGATGGCCTGAAGCGCAAGCAGCAGACTATCAGTAAAGCGAAGAATATATCTGCAGATGAACGTTATGCGTATAATCATCTTATGTATGTGTTTGGCTTTTCTGACGCAGACGCGCCGGTACCGCCGCATTATGAGGGCATCATGGAAGTGCTGATGAAAGCAGATGCTACAAGGGAAGAAGGCGGACTGATGCTGGAGTCGCCGTTCTTCGGACCGGATGGCCAGACCAATCTCCCTGAATGGTTCCTGCAGGCGGCGATGAACAGCAATAAACGTAAAGCAGGGCATAAGGATTTGAGCAATATGCAGGTTGATTTGGTGGCACAGGTTATGCATATCATCTATAAGCGCGGTATGGATAATATGAAACTGGCCACGATTAAAACCAAGGACGGAAGAACCCTGACGGTTGATGAAGCAGTTGCTGAGATTGAAGGGCAAGTGCGCCAGCGTATGATAGAACGCACTAACACTGACCCGACCGGCGCCAATAAAAACAGATGGCAGGATGATGCTGCAAACTATATCGACCAGGCTGACAGATTGCTGATCAAGCCGGAGGTAGAGCTGAAGAAGATGGGGGATGTGGCGCTGCGGTATATCTATGACCCGCTGAAGGAAGCGGCAGACAAAGAGCTGAAGATGGCCGTAAATATGCAGAACAAATTAAAAGGACTGTTTGGTGCCTACTCTCCCGAGGAACTGGCAGATATGCGTAACAAACGCCGCTATAAATTTGGCTCATCGGTTATTACCAAGGAGCAGGCCATTATGATTGCACTCAACTGGGGCACTGAAACGAACCAGCAGCGCGTTCTGGACGGCTATCACGTCAACGTAGCGCAGGTTAAAAATGTGCTGCAGTATCTGGATGAGCGCGACTGGAACCTCGTCAACAGTATCTGGAAGCTCTACGATATACATTGGGACCAGATAAGAGAGATTGAAGCACGCATGACCGGTGCCGTACTGCAGAAGCAGGAAGCCAAAGGCTTTGTTGTTGTCGGGCAGGACAGAAAAATCTATACCTTGGATGGTGGCTACTTCCCTATTAAATATGACCTGCGGGATTTGCGTACGCAGGAGCAGGCTGACGCTGCACAGCAATCGGCAATGAGCAATATTGCAATGTCTTTAGGCAAGGGCTTCCTGAAAGAACGTACTCAGCATAAGGTTGAGCGCAGGCTAGATCTTAGGTTTGAAGTTATCAGCGGCAGCATTACTGACGTTATTCATCTGGTGGCATTCCGTGAACCGGTACGCGACGTGCGCCGTATCGTACTCAACGAGAATTTTAAAAACCTTGTCTACAATTACCTCGGCCAGAACGCTTATAAGAATCTGAAAAAGTGGACCAGCGATTGTTGGGCGGAAGAACCGATACCGAGGACGGCCTACGAAAAGGGCATGGCTAAGCTGCGCAATGCTCAGACAATGGGAACAATGGGCTTTAGGGTAACAACGGCGCTGCTGAATATCGCTAACGCTCCGAGCGTAGCTAATTATATGGGCGCTGCTGAGCTTCTGCACTCGCTCAAAAAGTTTTACAGTGCCCCGCGTCAATATACGGATTTCGTTTTCCGACGCTCTGTATTTATGGCGGAACGTGCGGAAACTATGGATGCCAGTATCCATGATGCACTGAAAGGGCCTAATATTTTGGATGGTATTCCGGGCATTGGTAAGGCTGGCGAGGTCATCAAAAACAATGCGTTTAAGATGATAACTTGGACAGACCTGATGCTGGCATTGCCGCTTTGGCAGCACGAATATGAAAAGACCTACAATGCAGAGATGGATGCCGGACGTTCGCCGCAGCAGGCGAGGGAAGCAGGCGTAAATGCCGGCGATGCTGCGGTGCGCTGGTGCTTCGGCTCCGGCCGTACAGTAGATAAAGCTGCCATCCAACGTAAGGGCAGCGAGCTGATGAAGCAGTTTACCGTTTATTACAGCTATAACTCTACAGTCTATAATGCCCTCAATTATAAATTATGGGAAGCAAAGGTAGGCTACAAGAAGGCCGTAGCAGCAAGTGCGAAGAATAAAAGCATGGCTCTGATGAAAGCTGTTGCTCATGCCGGTGATGCGCTGCTGATGTGGGTGCTGCTGCCGGCGGTTATATCTGCTGTACTGCGTGCCGGCGCAAGCGGTGATGATGACGATTGGAAAATCGAAAAGCTCATCAAGAGCATAGGGCAGGAATCTCTTACAGGCTTTGTCGGTGGCATACCGGTGCTGCGTGATGCTGTACCTTACTTTATGGCCAAGGTATTTGACGAGCATCAATTCGCTCCAAAAATTCCTATCCAAAATACCATTGAGCAGACAAACAGAGTTATCCAAAGCGCTGTCAGTGACAAGAAAACTATCAGCGATACGCTGCGGGAGATGGGCAAGCTGACAAGTCAGGTTACCGGCGCACCCAGCACGTTAATAGATGGCTTTACAACAACGCTGCAGTATCTGGAAAGTGGCTTCGATGAAAGCGTTGCGGATTATCTGCGCGCCTTGATCTTTGATAAAAAGCTGAAGAAAAATCAAAAATAGTCATTTTGTACTTTACAAAACGGCCTGAAAGCCGTGGTAAAATATTATTGTCAATAAGTATGTAAAAAGCCCTGGCTGATGCCGGGGCTTTTGCTTTATGGAAAGGAGCAGAACATGACAGTACAGAAAGACGTTACTAAAAACATCTATGTTGGTAACGGCTCAACAAGGACATTTCCGTTTACCTTTGAGTGTCCTGCAGAGCATCCGGAATATATTAAGGTATATCTGATGCAGGACGATGGCACGGCGCTGGCCACAAGCGATTATCAGCTGGACATGGATGCAAGGCAGATAACATATCCTAGTGGCGGAACAGCGCTGCCGGAAGGCAAGAAACTGGTTATCATGCGCGAGCTGCCGTTGCAACAAATGATGAACCTTGTAAACAACGGGCCGTACTTCGCGGAAGATGTTGAGACAGCGTTTGATGAAAACGTAATGGCTATGCAGCAGATAGCTGAAAAGCTTAACCGCAGTATTATCATGAGTGTGGATATAGATGGTGATGCTTTTGTCAATGAAGTGCCGTTCGAGGCCGGCAAATCTTTCCGTATAGCCGATGATGGCAAGAGCATTGTTTTAACGGAAGATCCTGCAAGAGTGCTGCCATTAGCTCAAGAGGCTTATGCCCAGGCTCAAGCACAAGCGCAGATTGCATCTGCAAGTGCAACTGCAGCGGCGAAGAGTGAAGATAGTGCATTCGAATCAGCAGGCGTAGCAGGTAACAGCGCACAGTACGCGAGCTTATCTGCTGCAAGCGCTGCTGAAAATGCGGAGCTGACGAGTGGTTATAAGCAGGAGGCATTAACCGCCAAGGCTGACGCTACGGCATCTGCAACCAACGCAAAGGCAAGCGAAGCCAATGCCAAAATTAGCGAAAACAACGCAGAAGCCAGCAAGGAAGCGGCACAGTCTGCTGCTACTACTGCTAGTAACTTTGCAAACGCTTCAAGAAGTAGTGCAAACGAAGCACGAACTTACAGGGACAATGCTAAGAATTATAGTGAAAATGTTAATGTATTTATTCCTAGTGTGTCCTCTGCTGGTGTGTTAAGCTGGACGAATAAAGCTGGTCTGACCAATCCTGCAAGTGTGAACATCAAGGGTGCAAAAGGTGATACAGGTACTGCTGCGTCTATCACGATTGGTAGCGTGACTACAGGGGCAGCAGGTAGTAATGCAAGCGTTACCAATAGTGGTACTGCTAGTAATGTTGTGTTGAACTTTATGTTGCCCAGAGGTAAAGATGGCAAAGATGGTGGCATTACTGTTGATGCAGCACTTAGCGATACCTCTATCAACCCTGTGCAGAATAAAGTTGTAAAAGCTGCTATTGATTCCGTTGCTGCTAGTGTGCCTACTAAAGTATCAGGTTTAGAAAACGATGCTGGCTATGCGAAAACGTCTTATGCTAACACATGGACGGCTCAACAGAATTTCTATGACCTTATGCTTAACCGAGAGAAGTACACTACTTATGTTGTCAATGGTACGTCCGATACACCTATAACCTCTACAATGGTTTATGCTGTAACAGGTGCATTTACACTTAACCTTGCTACTTTGGCTGGGGTATTAAGTGCTGGTCAATCATCCGTATTTACTGCATATTTTGCTGCATCAGCAGACTACCCACTGACTATTACTAATGCAGGAACGCTTAAATATGTTGGCAGTGCTAGTGACGTAGCTATTACAAGTGCAGGATTGCTCCTTAACATATGGATGAGCAAAGATGGTGGTGGTACGCTCACTAGCATCGTGCAAGCATCTAAGTTAGAAGGTGGTGCATAATGGGACTAAATAGAATGATGATGGGAAATGGTGGCGTAAAGGTTGAGGATGGTAGCAAGGAGTGGGATTATAGTGAAGCAAATAATAAAACAATCCCTTTTACTGTTCCACCGGGGGTTAAAAGAATTAAAGTTGTTGCAAACGTTGACCTTGCTGAGGGGGACGAGTCTTGGGAGGCTTATATAGAGAATATTTTAAATCATAAAAAATGGGGCAACGGATATTCGGAGGCGGAAGGGTCGCACTACCACCATCGAGATATTAATTCTATTGTAGGCGTAACCCCGAATAAAACCTATACATTGCATTTTGAGTGTTATTATACAGCTGGTGTAACTTTTTCATGGGGCAAAGCAATAAATGACATGGCACCTACAGTTGAAGATTATTAAGCAAAGGAGGAGCATCCATGTTAACAAGACTTATGTTTGGCGGGGGGGTACTGCGCAGGTATTGATAATGCAAGCTGGACAGCAATTCGTAACGTCGGGACGCTACTATTATGGTTATAAAACTTCTAGTCCTGCGTATGGTTCTCTCACACCTAAATATATTGAATATCAAGGCAAACAATATGAAATAGGTAATTTTTATACTACTCCTTATGGTATTTCCTTGCTCACTTTCCAAAACAATATAGCACCTCCTGCCACAACTATTGTTATTGAGGTGAATGGTAAAAAATATACTATGGTGAAAAATGAGGATACTAGTAGTTTTAAAAGTGAAGCTAACATCTTTACAAACACAGGCACATACACAATCAAAATCCTATCAATAGAATGAGGTGATTAAATGCAAACAACCTATAAATACAAAGAAAAAGATTACTCTAACCTGTATGAGTTATCCGAAGCCTTAGGCAAAGAAGGTATTTTCATCCCTCTGTCTTTGCCGGACGCAGAATTGGAAACGCTGGGCGTAACCGTTACTCATACGGAAGAACCCTTAGAAGTAATCAAACAGCGTAAGATTTCGGAGCTTAAATATCAGCGTGATGAAGCAGAGGTTGAGCCTATTATCTACCACGGTTACTCTTTTGATTACGATAGCAAAGCGAGGGAACGCATTAGTGCAGCTATTGTTGCCCTTGAAGTCTTAGGTGCTTCCGTCACCCTAACATGGACAACCGCAGATAATAAAGATGTAAAAGTAACTGCATCTGACCTGCGTGGCATTATTGCACAGGTGGCGTTGAGAAGTGACAAGCTCCACACAGCTTATAGAAAAGCTAAGGAAAAAGTAGAAGCTGCTATAACTAAAGCGGAAGCTAAAAATGTTGTATTAAAAGTTTAAATATCAGCAACAAAATAAATAGGAATGAGGTGTTTTATGATTGAGTCAACTGTACAAACTGTAATAAATATTATTGCTGGTGCTGTTATCTCTTATATCTTTGCGTTATATCATACAAAGAAGAAAGAAAATGACGCACTAAAAGCAGGCTTACAAGCGTTGCTGAGGGACAGAATTATCCAGGCGTACAACCATTACTGCGACGATAAGAAGTGGATTCCCATTTACGCTTTAGAAAGCATCAACGCATGCTTTAGAAGCTATGAAGCTCTCGGAGAAAATGGCGTTATTAACGGCTTAATGGAACAGCTTAACGACTTGCCGAACTACGAGCCGCACGAGAAAGGATAAAAAATGAAAAAGTTATTGAATATGTTAAAGAAAGACGAGAACACACTGAGTATCGGCAGAATGTGTGCCGTGCTGGCGTTTATCTTGTTCAGTGTAATTTCTCTTTACCTTGCGTTTTTCGTTAAGACATGGGGCAACTACGAAGCCTTTGCTATGGCTTGTGTATCTTTCATGCTTGCGCAGCTTGGTAACAAGTATGTAGAGACTAAAGCAATGAAAGTGAAGAACGAAGAGTAACAACTTAACAAAACAACTAAAATGTGAAATTAAGAAGTGAAATTAAAGGAGTGATAATAATGATTATTACAGGTATGGCGCACTTTGAGAGTGTATGCAAAAACAAATTAGTTGAATGGTACAACCATAATAGCAAAGAGCAAATTACGCTTGAGAATGTGTTTGTGGTTTGGGCGTGCAAGACGTTGCAGAACTACAAGGCGTTGTTATCAACGACCGTCAGCGGTGACGGTATTTATGCTGAGTATACATACAACGGTGACAAACAAGAAATGTATGAGGACGTATACAAAAAGGCTTCTAACCGCTGCTTAAAAAGTGAGTGAGGTGATAGCTATGGACTGGAACAAAAGTCTTGCAAGAGAAATTGCTAAAGGATTGATTAACACCGGAATCGAAGGTGGCTATGACAGCGTGGCGAAGTCTACGGCTTATGCTTACCCGTCAATCGGTGTCAGCCAATGGGAAGGGAATAGAGCAAATGAGCTTTTGAGAGCTATTCCCGGCGGTGAAGAATTTATTGGCAGAACCTATATTGATATTAAGGCAAGCGGCGAACTGCCGATGCTTAAAGAGTTGTTAAGAAGCGACGCAGGGCAGCAGGCGCAATTAGAACAGCTTTCCCGTGACTGCCTGCAATACGTCGATGTGCTGCAGCAGGTGCCGACGTTGGACGATACACGCTGCCTTATTTATGCTGGTATGTGGTGCCCAACTAGCACTTATGTTGTAAAGCGTTTTTTAGAGAATCGTTTTGATCGTGTCGACCTGCGCAGCCTGGAAGCACTCTATAAACTGTTTGAAAATTATTACTGGATTGCTGCTGATGTTGGTGAACTGTATAGAGCAGGTTATGCCAATAGAGCACGTATTACTTATGAGTATGTTGCCGGCATTGATTTGACAACGCCTTATGGCGTACCTGCTTATGGCTTTGCTGGTAATGGAAGATAAGGAGGATTTATCATGCTTGGACTTAGAGATACTATTGAATTGATGAATAGCAACGATTTTAAAGAACGTTTTGTTGCAGAATATGTACAGACGAAAATCCGTTACGATGCATTGCATAAAATGCTTGTTAAATATAAGGCTGGAACTTTATCGTTTACTCCGCAATGTAGCTATGAGTTGTTCACGGAACAGGCAGGATATATGGGCCAATATTTGCACTGCCTTGAAGTGCGTGCTGAAATCGAAGGCGTAAAATTGCCTGACAGTGAGCTTGTTTTTAGCAAGGTGTGTAAAAATGAGTAAGGGGGGTGACATTATGGAAGAGTTAAAAGCTTTTGTTGCTGACAAGAGATTTTTAGTAGGCCTCATTGTAGGCTTTACTCTTGGCGCGTTGCATCATTATTTTGGACTGTAAGATGGGGTTATAATGACAGATGAAACAAGACGGAAAATTGACAAGGCTGTTAAAATCAGCCTTGTTATTGCTGGCATTCTGCTTATCTGCAATGACGTGTACCATCGATACAGCGGAAGCAGCAGAGCCGACGTGCATCAAGATACAACTAGAGCAGTGGAGAGAATTCAAGCAGAACACCAATCTGCTGCAAGCGAAATTGAATCTGCTGGAATCAGCATTAACGACGCAGAAGGGCACGTCGAAAGAGCTGCTGATGCAGTTGGTAGAAGCGAAGAAGCAGCTCGGATTAACGCAGCAGGCGTTGACGAACTCCAAACGCTCGTTAGCGAGTGCCGAGGAATCGTTAAAAATCAGCGAGAGCTTATACGAGAAATTGAAGCTGCAAATGGAATTGGAACGCCAGAAGGCAAAGAGGATTAAGCGACAGCGTAATTTGTATGCCGGGTGCGTAATCTTTGCGGTTGTCTATGCAGCTGCAAAATAAAACACGGATGGTGGAATGATGGAAGAAAAGGAACTAGTCCCCGCCGGCCTAGTAACAATGTTGCTGACCGGTTATCTTAGAACAATTTATATTATGGCAGCAGGCTGGGTGTTGACCACAGTTGCGTTGCTTGGTTACATACTTCTAAGTAGGTGATAACAACATGAATGAGATGCTACGAAAGACGCGCGAATGGCTGAACTGTTCAACGCGACGTTCTTTCAGTGCGGTTATCCATGAAGCAAAAATTACGCCGCGTCAGATGCAAGTTTGTGAGCTGAAATTTGTAAAAGGTTTGACCAATTACCAGATAGCAGCAGAGCTGAATGTATCTGACAAGACAATAGAAAAGGAATTAAACCGTGCTTATAAAAGCATTACAAATGTTTTAAAATCCCTCTAATCAGCCGCCCTGTTTCGGGGCGGCTTTTTACTTGCCGAAAATAGGGAAAGCATAGGGAATATCAAGGGAACATTTTTTCTCCGCTGCCTTATAATAAAATCATAAGGAGTGAGCGGCTATGAATATCATGGAACAAAAAACTACAAGCATCAACGTGCAGCAGCCACAACAATTCTTGGCACAGCTCGAAGGGCAGAACATCTACCAGCTTAACGGCTTTGGCTTTGGCAATAGTAACCGCGTGCAGGTTGGCGTGACGCTGCAAGCGTATAACGAACTGAAACAGATGTGTCAGCAGTATTACGATAAGCTTGTGGAAGTTGGCGTTATCCAGAAAGAGAAAACGCCTGCTGAGATACAGGCAGAACAAACGCAGATGATAGCAAGTATGCTTGATGTGGTGAAAGGTTTAAAGGCAGAAGTGGAGGCATTAAAGAATGAATGCAGGGACGATAGCACAATTTCTGAAACTGTCGCCGGAGAAGACGGCAGCACTTGAAAAGGCGTGGGGAGTGGCGAGTGCGGCGGCGCAGGGTGTAAGCAGCAAAGAAGACG
>OGMB01001180.1_pt1 | contig 12084 bp, 10 predicted proteins | sample 1573001 | NCBI WGS metagenome assembly OGMB01 (sample SAMEA2581921, study PRJEB24529) | metagenome | biome: Human gut stool | place: China | collected 2011
TCGCCGTATCGGCACTTAGAATTATGCGGTATTGCCTTTACCTTGCGAGGACGCTTCCGTTTTGATGGGGAACGACCTGGTGCGTCGTTTTTTGTTTGCGGAGATAAAATGTTAAAAGTACTGATTATAGTACATATTATCTGCTATGCTCGGCACATAGAAGGTACACATACCGGAAAAGGAGCAAAAATGCGATGGACGTTGAATAAAACAAGGTTTTTGATCGGTAAAACGGACCAGGAGAATACCAGCCTGTGGCTACCGCTCTGGATGCACCTGTGGGATACGGCGGGCATCATGGAACGGCTGGTCCGGCAGTGGCTCCCGGAAAGCGTAAAACGGGTCATGGGCTTTGAGCATGAGGAAGCATTGCTCGCGCATGCCCGGTTTCTGGGCGGGATCCATGATATAGGCAAGGCTACGGTAGTCTTTCAGGCGAATATCCTACGTACCCTGCCGGAGGCGCGGCAGAGGCTGGAAACATTGACGCCGCTGGACTGTCCTGAACAGAACCGTCGGGAGTCGCCGCATGCCCGGGCGGGCGAGGCGATCCTGCTGTGGGATGATTGTCCCGGCGGGATAGCTTCCATTGTGGGGGCGCACCACGGCAAGCCACAGAGCTGCGCGGCGGTCGATGATCAGTTAGAGGGTTGGGAGAGCAACTACTACCCCAAGGGACAAAAAAAGGTCTGGGAGAGCTTTTGGACAGAACTGCTCATGACTGTTTTGCAGGACTGCGGCTTTGACGACACGGCGGAGCTGGATGATTTGGACCCGCAGGAGGAAGTGCTTCTGACCGGACTTCTGATCATGGCAGACTGGATCGCCAGCAATACGGAATACTTCCCCCTGATCCCGGTGGAGGAGCTGGGCAGCATGGAAGATTACCCGGCACGGGTGGACAGGGCGTGGGAAAAGCTGGCGCTGCCCTTCCCGTGGGAGGCACAGCCGGGCGTCGCCGATCTGCAGGAGTTTGCGGTGCGGTTCGGCTTTGCGCCCAATGCGGTGCAGAGGGCTGTTCTGAAGGCTGCAGATACCGCAGCGGAACCGGGTATTCTGATCTTGGAAGCACAGATGGGCGTGGGCAAAACCGAGGCGGCGCTGGCCGCTGCGGAGATTATGGCCAGCCGGTTCGGGCTGGGCGGTGTCTTTTTCGGGCTGCCCACACAGGCCACGGCAAACGGCATCTTTCCCCGGCTGCTTGGCTGGGCAGACACGCAGTCTGAGGAGACGCTGCCGCAGGCTATAAAGCTGGCACACGGCATGGCAGAACTGAACGAGTGCTATCTGCGGCTGCAGGGGCGCGGGGTGCAGTTGGAGGAGGACGCGCAGGAAGCGCATCAGGTGCAGGTACACCAGTGGTTTCGGGGAAACAAGCAGGCACTGCTGGCAAACTTTGTGATTGGCACAGTGGATCAGCTGCTGCTGGCGGCACTTGCCCAGAAGCACGTTATGCTGCGGCATCTGGGGCTTGCGGGCAAGGTGGTCATTATTGATGAGTGCCACGCCTACGATACCTACATGAACTGCTATCTGGACCGCGCACTGGAATGGCTGGGCTGGTACAAGGTGCCGGTCATCCTGCTGTCAGCCACCCTGCCTGCCCGGCGGCGTGCGGAACTGGTCGAGGCTTACCAGCAGAAAAAGGCTGCCCCGGACGCCCCATGGAAAACCAGCTGCGGCTATCCGCTGCTGACATGGACGGACGGCGCAGAGGTAAAGCAGACGGCTATCCCACCAGACGCACCCGGTAAAACGGTGCAGCTGACCACGCTCACAGAGCCGGAGCTGACCGCGCTGCTGCGCCGGAAGCTGGCAGAGGGCGGCTGCGCGGGAGTGATTGTCAACACGGTCAAAAAAGCGCAGAAGATCGCGCAGCTGCTGCGGGAAAGCCTGCCGGACAAAGAGGTGAAGCTGTTCCATGCGCAGTTCCTGATGCCGGACCGCGCGGCGCGGGAAAACCAGCTGATGGCACGTATCGGCAAGGGCTCTGCACCGGAGCGCCGGAACGACCTGATCGTGGTGGGCACGCAGGTGATGGAGCAGTCGCTGGACATTGATCTGGACGTTCTTGTTACAGAGCTTTGCCCCATGGATCTGCTGTTGCAGCGCATCGGACGGCTGCACCGTCACCGCCGCAGCCGCCCCGCCCCATTGCAGCAGGCCTGCTGCGCGGTGCTGGACACCGGGGAAGATGCCTTTGACGCAGGCAGCGAGGCGGTATATGGACAGTGGCTGCTCTGGCGCACCCGGAAGTTTCTGCCCCGGAGCATCCGGCTGCCGGAGGAAATCTCTCCGCTGGTGCAGCAGGTCTACGGCTGGGAGCGGGAAGCTCCCGGCGGGGCGCAGGGGGAGGAAATGCGCTGCGTATATGAGCAGACGCAGGAGAAAAAGAAAGCGCGCGCCGAGGCGTACCTTGTGCCGCAGCCTGAAACGCACCGGCTGGCGCAGCTGAATACGCTGGATGACTGGATGCAGAACGAGGGTGCCCGCTCTGACCCGGCGGCGCGGGCAGCAGTGCGGGACGGCGACCCCTCGGTAGAGGTGCTTGTAATGCAGTGCCGGGCAGACGGCAGCATCCACTTTCTGCCGTGGCAGGAGGGCGGCAGTGCCGTAGCTGCCGACAGCCCGCCCCCACCGGAAACGGCACTGAAGATCGCCCGGCAGAAGCTGCGGCTCCCGGCGGTGTTCGGCAAGGCGTGGAAGGTGGACGAGGTCATCCGGGAGTTGGAAGCGGATAACCGCAGCCGCCTTGCGGCGTGGCAGCTGTCGCCGCTGCTGCACGGAGAACTGATCCTGCTGCTGGATGAAAACCTGACTGCCCGGCTTGCGGGCATGGAACTTTGTTATGACCGTGAAAACGGCCTGTATTACCAAAAGGAGGAGACGGATGAAGGAAATTGAATTCAACCTGCTGACCGAACCGTGGATACGGGTGCGGCTGCGGGACAACACGGTGCGGGAGGTGTCCCTGACCGAGGCGCTGGTGTCGGCGCAGGATTATGTGGACCTTGCGGGCGAGATGCCCACCCAGAACGCCGCCGTGCTGCGGCTGCTGCTGGCGGTACTGTTCACCGTGTTCTCCCGGGTGGATGCAAAGGGAAAACCCCAACCGCTGGCACAGAGCGATGATGCACTGGAACGCTGGAGCGCGCTGTGGCAGCTTGGGCATTTCCCGGCAGAGCCTGTCCGGGACTACCTGGAGCAGTGGAAGGACCGCTTCTGGCTGTTCCACCCGACACACCCCTTCTGGCAGGTGCCGCAGGCAAAGATCGGCACGGAATACGGCGCGGCCAAACTCAACGGTGAAATGTCGGAAAGCAGCAATAAACTCCGGCTCTTTCCGCTGTATGCGGGGCAGAGCAAGGAGCAGCTGAGCTATCCGCAGGCGGCGCGGTGGCTGCTGTGTGTGAACGGCTATGATGACACCTCCGCGAAGCCAAAAGAAAAGGGACTTCCGTCCGTAGGAGCCGGGTGGCTGGGCAAGATCGGTTTTATTCAGGCACAGGGCGATAATCTGTACGAGACCCTGATGCTGAACCTGACGCTGCTGCGCGACGGCCGGGAATGCTGGGGCGAAAGCAAGCCCTGTTGGGAATTGGAAGCACCAAAGAGCGCGGAACGGACAGAAATTTGCTGCCCGGACAACCCGGCACAGCTGCTCACCCTGCAATCCAGAAGGCTGTTGCTGCACAGGACAGGGGAGAATGTAAATGGGTTCTGTCTGCTGGGAGGAGATTTCTTCCCCAGAGAAAACGTCTTTGCCGAACAGATGACCATTTGGCGCACGATGCCAATCAAGAAAAATGAACCGGTGGTGTTTGTGCCCTGTCGTCATGACCCGGCTAAACAATTCTGGCGGGAGTTCCCGGCGGTCTTTTGTCAGGACAGCGGGCATCGCCCGGGCGTTGTATGCTGGATCGAAAAGTTGCAGGAAAAGAGATTGAAACTTCTGGATCCACGCAGAAAGATACATTTCCGCATCTCTGGTGTCCAATATGGCGATAAGGACTTCTTTGTAAATGATTCTTTCAGCGACAGCCTGACCTTTCAGGCAGGGATTCTGGATGAGATAGGGCGTCCATGGCAGAGTCGGATCGTCAGAGAAATCGAGCGCTGTGAACAGACAGCGGCGCTGATCGGGCGTTTTGCACAGGAGCTGGCAATTGCCGCCGGTGACCGGAATGAAAATGCAGGCGGCGCGGTTCGTGCACAATTCTACTTTGCAGTGGACCAGCCTTTCCGGCAGTGGCTGCAGGCGATCGACCCGGAGCAGGACGACCCGGATGAGGCAGCGCTGCGCTGGCAGGCGCAGGCGCGAAACATCGCGGAAAAGCTGGGAAAACAGATGGTGATGGAGGCCGGAAACGCCGCTCTGAAGGGACGCCGCATTGTGGTGGATAAGGACAAAAAGACCGAGCGAACAATCCTGTATACCGCGCCAAAGGCCTATAATCATTTCCGCGCAAGGCTTTGGGAGATCTATCCCAAAACAGAACCATAAAGGGGGAATTGTATGAAAACACAGGACGTCAAACTGTATGCGGCGCAGCAGCTGCACAGGCTTCAGGCTCTGCCGGACAACCAGCGGCGGGCAGAACTGGCAAAGCTGCGGCGGGGCATCGGCCACGCACCCGGCGAGCTGCCGGAGCTGTGGGGAAGCTTTTTGCTGGAAATGCCGGAAAGCTTTCAGGGCCGCAGTGCTCCCTCGGCGGCAGAGTGGGCGGTCTACCTTGCCCTGACCCTGTATGCTGTGCATCAGCAGGGGAATGACCGCCCCATGAACTGCCCCGGCAACACGCTGGGGCGTGCGGTGCGGCAGCTGGCAGAGCGGAACAGTGCCGGACAGGACTGGACCGAGGCCAGTGTGCTCCGGCGGTTCAATGCGCTGGCCACCGCAGAAGCAATTACCGAGATCAGCCACCATCTGCGGGGCATGATCCAGCTGCTGAGCGCGGCAAAGGATGGCGGCATCCCGCTGGACTATCCGCAGCTTGCGGCAGACTTGTATGAATTGCAATGCACCGACCCGCGATACGCGCAGACCCCCGCCAATGTTCGTCTGCGGTGGGGACAGGACCTGTACCGCGATCCGAAGCCTGCACCGGAAGAGAAAGAAAAGGAGAATTGATCATGAATAAGCGCCTGTATGTTGATTTCCACATTTTGCAGACCGTCCCGCCCAGCTGCATCAACCGGGACGATACCGGCAGCCCCAAAACAGCCGTGTACGGCGGTGTGACCCGTGCCCGGGTATCCTCGCAGGCATGGAAGCACGCCATGCGCGCAGCCTTTGCGGAGAACGCCCGGCTGGACGTGGGCAAGCGCACTAAAAAGGCCGCAGAACTGGTAAAGGTGCAGATCCTTGCACTGGCCCCGGAAGCAGATGCGGACAAGCTGGCAAAGAAAGCGCTGGAGAATGCGGGCATCAAGAGCGACGATAAGGGTACCAAAGCGCTGTTCTTCATGAGTACTGCGCAGGCAAAGGCGTTGGCAGAGCTGGCTGTGGAGGGCTCTGCGGATAAAAAGCAGTATCGGGATGCCCTGAAAGCGGCGCCCTCGATGGACATGGCGCTGTTTGGCCGCATGGTGGCAGATGACCCTTCTCTGAACTATGACGCCGCTGCGCAGGTGGCGCACAGCATCTCCACCCATGCCGTGCAGAACGAGTACGATTACTTTACCGCCGTGGATGACTGTCAGGCAGAGGACAACGCCGGTGCAAGCCATCTGGGCACGGTGGAGTACAACTCCTCCACCCTGTACCGCTATGCCACGGTGAACGTGATGGAGCTGGCCGGGCAGCTGGGTGCAGCGCAGGCTGCAGAAACGGTGCGCGCCTTTGGCGAGGCGTTCCTCTTCTCCATGCCCACCGGCAGGCAGAACACCTTTGCAAACCGCACTCTGCCGGATGCGGTATATGTGACCCTGCGGGAGGATCAGCCGGTGAACCTGTGCGGCGCATTCGAGCGTGCCGTGCCCCGCAGTGCGCAGGGGTATGCCGTGCCCTCCAAGGCGGCACTGGCGCAGTATGCGCAGCAGATGTACAGCAGCTTTGCCGAGGCCCCGGCGCAAAGCTTTACCGTGGGCAGCGGGCTGGAAATGCTGGCTCCGGCGCAGACGGCAAAGGCTATGCTGGACGCACTGGAAAAGAGTGTCCGGGACGCGCTTGCCGGAAATGAGGTGGGGTAATGGCAACGCTGTTGCTTCGGCTGGCAGCGCCTTTGCAGGCGTGGGGCGCGGACTCTAAATTTGAGACCCGCAAGACGGGCCGGGAACCCACCAAGAGCGGCGTGATCGGCCTGCTGGCAGCAGCCCTTGGACTGCGGCGGGACGAGCGCGAAGCGCTGACCCGGCTGACCGAGCTGCGGTTCGGTGTCCGTGTGGAGCGGGAAGGGCAGCTGCTGGTGGACTACCACACGGCAAAGACGCAGGACGAAAAGACCTCTTATGTGACCTACCGCCATTATTTGCAGGATGCCGTGTTTCTGGCTGGGATCGAAAGCGCCGACACCGCCCTTTTGCAGCAGCTGCAACAGGCGCTGCTGCACCCGGCGTTTCCGCTGTATCTCGGCCGCCGCTGCTGCCCGCCCACCCTGCCGCTCTGTCTGGGCGTACGCCCGGGCAGCTTGCAGGAGGTGCTGCAAGCGGAACCGCCCCTGTGCCCGGGACGGCAGCGTCGGATCCTATTGGACGCCGACCCGCTGGAGCCGGGCGCAGCTCCGCAGCGGGATGTGCCGGTGAGCTTTGACCCGCATCATCGGCAGTACGGTTACCGCTCGGTACGGGAACTATGGCAGAAGATGCCGGATAGCCCGGAGACTACGGAGCACGACCCGTTCCGGGAATTGTAAAAGGGGGGCGAGAGAATGTATTTATCACGGATAGAACTCGATCCCACCCGCCGCAGCACCATGGCTGCGCTGGCGGCACCGCAAAAACTGCATGGCGCAGTGGAAAGCGCTTTTGCAGGGGAGCGCTGCCGCAGGCTGTGGCGGTTGGATCGTCTGGGAGAGCGGCTGTATCTGCTGCTGCTCAGCGAGGATGCGCCGGAGCTGTCCGGCGTGGTGGAGCAGTTTGGCACCGGAGCGGCTGCGGAGACCCGCAGCTACGACCCGCTTTTGCAGCGGGTGGAGCCGGGCAGCTGCTGGCAGTTCCGGCTGACTGCAAACCCCACCAAAAGCTGCAAGGACACCCAGAACCCCGCAGCGCGGGGAACCGTGGCCGCACACTGTACGACACAGTACCAGAAGCAGTGGCTGCTGGATCGTGCTGCAAAGCACGGCTTTGCCCTGCGGGACGAGGAATTTACCGTGACCCGGGTGCAGTGGCAGCATTTTGCCAAGCACGGCACCCGGCCGGTGACCCTGCTGGCAGTGACCTATGAGGGCGTTTTGCAGGTGACCGATGCAGAGCAGTTCCGGGCACTGCTGTGTCAGGGCATGGGGCGCGGCAAGGCCTATGGCCTTGGGCTTATGACCGTTATGCGCGGAGGAAACTGAGATGGAGGAGATGCCGGGCATGATCCGGCCGGACTTGCAGGCACTGCCGCAGGTAAAAGACCGGATGACTTTTCTGTATCTGGAACACTGCACCCTTGGCCGGCAGGATGGCGCGATCACCGTTACAGACGAAAAAGGGATCGTTCAGATCCCGGCGGCAGGCATCTCGGTGCTACTGCTGGGACCGGGTACACGGGTGACCCACCGTGCCATGGAACTTATGGGCGATACGGGCGTGGGCGCTGTCTGGGTAGGCGAGCATGGTGTACGGTATTACGCCCATGGCCGTCCCCTGACCACCCATTCGCAGCTGCTGCTGCGTCAGGCAGAACTTGTCAGCAACACGCGCAAGCACTTGGATGTGGTACGCAAGATGTATCAGCTCCGTTTCCCGGACGAGGACATCTCTCGGCTGACTATGCAGCAGCTGCGGGGACGCGAGGGCAGCCGTGTGCGGCAGGTATACCGTAAAGCTTCCAAGGACACCGGCGTTCCGTGGAGTGGCCGATTGTACCGTCCGGAGGATTTTGCATCGGGCGATGCAGTCAATCAGGCGCTTTCTGCCGGGCACGCCTGCCTGTACGGTCTGGCGCATGCGGTGATCGTGGCATTAGGCTGCGCCCCGGGTCTTGGCTTTGTTCATGTGGGGCACGAGTGCTCCTTTGTGTACGATATCGCAGATTTGTACAAGGCCGAGGTGACCATTCCCATCGCCTTTGAAGTGGCGGCACAGGCTCCGGACGACCTGCCGGCCGTAGTGCGCCGCCGGGTGCGGGATGCCATGGTGGAGCATCACATTCTGGAGCGCATGGTGCATGATATCCGGTATCTGCTCCTGAATGCGGACGAGCAGGAACAGAAGCCGGAAGCTATTTATCTGTGGGACAACAAAGTGGGCACTGTGGCCAACGGCATCAATTATTTTGAAGAAGAGGGTGATGCAACATCGTAGTTCTCACCATGACGAACTGCCCGCCAAAACTGCGCGGAGATCTGTCCAAATGGCTGTGCGAAATCAACACGGGCGTTTATGTGGGCAATGTGAGCAGCCGTGTGCGGGATGCCTTGTGGGAGCGGGTATGCCAAAACCTGAAAAATGGGCAGGCAACGCTGGTATTCACAACGGCAGGAGAACAGCGGATGGATTTTCGCACCCACAATACCATATGGGAAACCGTGGACTTTGACGGGATCAAACTGATGCGCCGACCGCTGCCACAGGCCGAACAAAACCAGATCGATCTGAAACCCGGGTTCAGCAAAGCGGCGCAGCAGCAAATGGCGCGGAAAGCGGGCAGAACAAAGCCGGGCACAGGCGATTACACCGTGATCGATCTGGAAACCACCGGCTTGAAAGCCGCGTCCGATTCCATTATCGAGTATGGAGCGCTGCGGGTCCGGGACGGTGTGCCGGTGGAGGAGCTGACCATGCTGGTCTGCGGGGCAGAAAACGTCCCGGAGGAGATCACGGCACTGACAGGACTCGGCGCTGCGGAGCTGCGGCAGGGAACAGACCCCCGGGAAGCGCTGCAAAGTTTTTTGACGTTCATAGGCAAGGACCCTCTGGTGGGACATAACATTGCCTTTGATTTGGAGTTTCTGCGCATGGCCTGCAAGCAATACGGTTTTCCGATACCGAACAACCGCCAGACCGACCTTGCACAGCTTGCCCGCCGAAACCTTACGAGAATCGCAAATTATAAGCTGGTGACGCTGGCACAGTATTTTCAGCTGGCAGAAAAAGTGGAGCATCGCGCTCTGCCGGATTGCCGTTTGATACAACAGGTCTATTGCAAACTGAAGGAAACAGCGGTGCAATAGCAACGGGAGACACGGTGCTATGGGATTTTTTTAGTCTTTTCCCCGCATACGCGGGGGTGATCCCGGACTGGTGCGCGCGTCCTCAGCACTACCGTGCTTTTCCCCGCATACGCGGGGGTGATCCTATAACACACTCCCGAAAAAATTGCAAGAGCCTCTTTTCCCCGCATACGCGGGGGTGATCCTACCCGGCAGGGACGCACAGCAGCAGGTGCATACTTTTCCCCGCATACGCGGGGGTGATCCCAGGCCGCTGCCATGGGCAAGGCGTGCGCTGAGCTTTTCCCCGCATACGCGGGGGTGATCCCGTTGCAGCGCCTTCCGGCACTGGCTGACCGTTCTTTTCCCCGCATACGCGGGGGTGATCCCTGGGCATTGGGAGCGCGGGACTATCTCAAGATCTTTTCCCCGCATACGCGGGGGTGATCCTGCCCAGTTATAGGCAACGTAACTGCCTATCTGCTTTTCCCCGCATACGCGGGGGTGATCCCATCGCGCAGACAGGCTTCAAGTGCCCGCTGATCTTTTCCCCGCATACGCGGGGGTGATCCCGTACCCCCTAGACTGAGAAATGGGCGGGAGGCCTTTTCCCCGCATACGCGGGGGTGATCCCGCTTTGAAGTTGTTCCACAGAATTCTGTTTGGCTTTTCCCCGCATACGCGGGGGTGATCCCTGTAAGAAAGGAGGAAGGCCGGAGGAATCCGGCTTTTCCCCGCATACGCGGGGGTGATCCCCACTCGGCAAGCGGCTGCAGCATCTCAAGGTACTTTTCCCCGCATACGCGGGGGTGATCCTAAGCAGCAAGATAATCAGAATGGAAGATAAACCTTTTCCCCGCATACGCGGGGGTGATCCTGCCCGCTACTACAAAAGTCGAGAGTACATCAACTTTTCCCCGCATACGCGGGGGTGATCCCATAGAAGAGTTTTGCAGCCGGGAAATGTACAGCTTTTCCCCGCATACGCGGGGGTGATCCTCGAATACTGGTCGAACAAGGTGACGGAACTTTCTTTTCCCCGCATACGCGGGGGTGATCCCACGCTTTAATCGCGACCAGACAATCTTAACCACTTTTCCCCGCATACGCGGGGGTGATCCCTCCTGCACATAGGATTCACAGGTGTCCGGGTTCTTTTCCCCGCATACGCGGGGGTGATCCTAATTTTTGCGTAGTCCTTGTAGGGCACAGACACTTTTCCCCGCATACGCGGGGGTGATCCTGACTTCTGGGCCACCATGAACATGATGTACAGCTTTTCCCCGCATACGCGGGGGTGATCCTCACAGTGACCCGGGCATAACTCTTCTGTACGCCTTTTCCCCGCATATGCGGGGGTGATCCCGGTTGCTTGCTATCCGCAAGGTTAAGCTGCCGCTTTTCCCCGCATATGCGGGGGTGATCCCAGGCCCCGGACACGGCCATCAGAGCAGACGCACTTTTCCCCGCATATGCGGGGGTGATCCCAGCAGCCGCTGCCGCCGGTAACACACCCCCACCTTTTCCCCGCATATGCGGGGGTGATCCCAAGGGATTTCAGCACCCATGCTGCCAAAGGCTCTTTTCCCCGCATATGCGGGGGTGATCCTTTGAGGTGCTGCCAGACGGACAGAAGAAGCTGCTTTTCCCCGCATATGCGGGGGTGATCCCGGTGCGGCTCTCAACAAAAAACGCCGAGGTGACTTTTCCCCGCATATGCGGGGGTGATCCTAACTCCCGGGCAGAAAATGCCGAAAAAGCTAGGCTTTTCCCCGCATATGCGGGGGTGATCCCATGACCGGAGCTAGACACACGACAAGCAACAGCTTTTCCCCGCATATGCGGGGGTGATCCTCTGTCAGCTCGGCTACCAGAACGCACAGCTCGCTTTTCCCCGCATATGCGGGGGTGATCCTGGCAAAGTGGCGGTCATCCACAGCCGCCAGAGCTTTTCCCCGCATACGCGGGGGTGATCCCGTGGATGAGATCACCCGTTTCTATATCATCCACTTTTCCCCGCATACGCGGGGGTGATCCTTCACGGATGAGGAACTGGTGACAGAGATAAACCTTTTCCCCGCATATGCGGGGGTGATCCCAGTGCTGCGGGCTATGCTGACATTGGAGACACCTTTTCCCCGCATACGCGGGGGTGATCCCATCTCAAGGTAACCGGCTGGCAGCTCGGTAGGCTTTTCCCCGCATACGCGGGGCTTGCGAAAAAAGAGCCACAGGCTCAACTGAAAATGAAATGATATTTCTGGAAAGGAGAAACCCTGTAATTTTGGCACCCGCCCAGGCTGCGATCAAGAACCCCCGCAAGTAATTGCGTGAGCGCTTGAAAAAGCACAAATAAAGCAAACGAACCGCCCCGGTTTCCGTAACAGGAAGCCGGGGCGGTTTTTGTGTTGCAACGTACAGGAAAAGCAGAAAATATCTTTTACAGAAAGGACAAGCAAACTGTCCAACAGGATCGCTATAATAGACAGACAAAAGGGCATAAACGCCATCAAAGGAGAGTGCACAATGAAAAAAATATGGATGTTTCTGCTGGGCGCGGCATTTGCCGCCGAACTGTTTCTGGTTGTCTGCATGGCAAGCAAAAGTGCATCACCGCGTCAGGTAATGTACACTTTTAAGGATGATGTATGGGATGTGATCTATCGGCTGAACCGCAGATGGAATTTGTGAGAAAAGCACTTGGCTTTTTGGAGGATGGACAGGCAGTCTGTCCATCTTTTTTTGTATACTGGGGTTGTGCAAAAGAGACAAAAATTTTTTT
>OGMB01001185.1_pt1 | contig 12059 bp, 10 predicted proteins | sample 1573001 | NCBI WGS metagenome assembly OGMB01 (sample SAMEA2581921, study PRJEB24529) | metagenome | biome: Human gut stool | place: China | collected 2011
CATCTTCCATTGTGCCGCCGCCACCGTTGGCATTGAATCTGACGGTATACTCGGTAGGTGCAGGCACGTCCTCCTCGAAGATAGCTTTGACCTCCACATTGCTGTCCGGCATGGTGAACTTGTTGTTGGTGATTACAAGCCCTGCCGGAGATACGACCTGCCACTCCTTGAAGCGGTAGCCGTCTTTGGGCGTTGCGGTCAGGGTGATTTCCGTGCCGCCTACGGCTTTTGCAGGAGATGCGGAAGCCGTGCCGTTGCCGTCCGGGCTGATGACCTTCACGTGGTGCCACCTGTATGTTCTGACTGTCGCCGTAGTCTCGTTTCCCGCGTTGTCAGTCGCGACCACGGTATATTCCGCTCCTGCGTCATTGTTGCCGCCGTCGGGTGCGGGGAGAGAATAGGTGGGGCCGTCTTGCGGCTCGCCGTTGATGGTCACCGACTTGATGCCGGAGGATGTCTCTCCCGATTCAGCAGGGTCGCTCACGGTGAAGGTGTACGCGCCGGGATTTCCATCGATGTTATCTTCGACGGTGTAGCTTTCGCCGTCCGTCAGAGTTTCCATAACTGGGGCTTTCGTGTCCCTCTCAAGCACATGACCGCACACAGTGCAGAGCTGCTTCTGATTGCTCCAGTCGCCGGGAATGTGTTTGGCGTTTTGTTTGGACATTTCCGCAGCGGGGTCTCGCGCGCCGCATTTCACACAGGCCCAGATGTGGCAGCCGTCCCGGTCCGTCCAACCCAGTTCATGGCTGCATGTGCTTTCCTCGCAGCGCAGCTCCAGCTTGATCACTCTGCCGTAATTGTAGGCATATGGCAGGCTCAACCGCTGCAGGTCCACGCGCCCATTTTCGTTGGGGATAAGAAGCTCCGTTGTGGTGCCCCAGTACTTCTTATACGGTTCCTGGTTGTGGCGCCACTGCCACCCTGTCGCGCTCAGCCACACGGACTTCCCGTCCGAGGCTCCGATTTTGATGTTCTCTTCTATAATCATTGCAAATTCCTGATCTTGCATCACTGCCATGTAGTACGCCCGGTTCGAGCCTCTTCCGACCGCGGATGCAGACAGCTCTGTATAACCGTAGTCCTGATAAAGCGGAAAGGCCAGCGCAGTCAGCGTTGTGTCCTTGATCAGAATGTTCCCGCTGTCGCCGTTCATGCCGCCGCCGATGCCCGCGCCCAAGTAGCCCTGCGCCCTCACCACGCCGCCAGTGATGGAAATGTCATAGCCCGAACCGCCTCTTCCGCCACCGATTCCTGCGCCGGCATAGTTACTCCAAGCTTCGACCGTTCCACCGGAAATCTCGATATGATGCGCATCTTCCGACTTGTTCTGTCCGTCTTGATCGCCGCTGCCTATTCCTGCTCCGCCTGACTCGCTGCCGGCATTCACCGTGCCGCCCTTGATATAAATAAAGCGTCCGGGGCCGCCCTGACCGCCACCGATCCCTGCGCCTTCCGAAACGGACCGCACCGTCAGCTTGCCGGAATACACATAAATCTGCTCGCCGACGCCGCCCTGACCGCCGCCGATACCCGCACCGTATACGCCGCTGGTCGCAAGAATCTCACCGCCATAGATACCCGTCGCCAGAGAGCCGAAATGAAGGTTCATGCCGTGTCCCTGCGAGAAGTTCTTGATTCCGACCTTTGAGCCTCCGATGCCAGCGCCATACCTGCCGCCTTCACACGTGAGCTTTGTCCCCGTCTGCACCAGAACCCGGAGATAGCCATCGGTTTTGTTTTTCTGCAGCGCAGCGAAGTTCTCCGCGCCGATCAGCTCGCTGTCCCCGCCGATAAAGTACAGGCAGGCGGAGGCGCCGCCGTAAAGCTCGATGGCAGGGCCGTCCTTGGGTGCCTGAAGGCGGACGCCGTCCAGAAAGATGTGCGGCGTAATGTTCTTGCCCTTGCCATCAATTTTGATCCGGTACTGAAAATACCAGTTCGGATCTGTGGAGCCCTTGATCAGATAGGTCTTGCTGTCCTTGATTTTCAATTCTTTGTTCTGCTCCGTAAGGTCCACTATCTTGTCAAACGCCGTTGGGACGGAAAGTTTGACATCCGGTAGCTCACCCGCAGCAAAGACCGCTGTCGGCAGCAGCGTCAGCACCATGCAGCATAGAAGTATGATACTGAGTATTCGTTTCTTCATTGGCTTTTCTCCTCCTGTTCGTGTCGGTTCGGTTTGTCCGCCCCGCCTTTTTTCTGGTTTTCTCTGTTTCTGAGCCGGAAGCACAGCGCGGTGAACGCTGCCGCCGCGGCAAAGGAGACAACGCCTACCAGCACATAGCCGCCCGCGTTGGGGCCGCACCACCGGTAATAGCTGCGGCGCGGCACGCCGTAGCGCTCCAGCGCGGCCATCTGAGTGCCGCCGTGGGCCAGGATCACCAGCATTTCCTCGCCGTCGGCCAGCGCCTTGTCCACCAGAGCAGAGAAGGCGCTGCAGATGCGGTTCGAGAAGTCGTCCTTCCGCTCACCGTCGGGGCATTTGCTCTCGCAGTTGGCCTGCACCCACGCCTGATAATCGGCGTCGTGCTCCATCTCAACGTAGTTTTTGCCCTCGAAGCTGCCGAAGCACATCTCCTTCAGCCCGTCTATTTCTACGAGCTTTGCGCCCGGGAACAGTACCTCGGCGGTCTGTCGGGTGCGGCAAAGGGGAGTAATATACACGGTCTTGGGGGAGATATCTGCCCGGCACAGCATAGCGCGCCCGGCGGCAGAAAGCGGGATATCCCGCTGCCCCTGATAGCGCTTTTCGGCGTTGTATTCGGTCAGGCCGTGACGCAATAAATAGATCAGCATTTCGGCAATTCTCCTTTCAAAACGGTGGGGATGCCGCAGAACATCTGCACCACGCACTTAGCGCGTGTCGCCAGCATACAGGCCAGACGTCCGGCGTTTTCCCGCGCGACACGTTCGGCCGGGTCTATGGGCACCACACCGCCGCCCACCTCGGTGGACAGCACGATATCATAAGCGGATAATTTGTCCGCGAGTTTCTCAAGCTCAGCACTGTCCTTGCACCCGGCGGCAAGCTGCTGCGCATCTGTGATGCAGCGGCCGGGCAGGGTGCGGGCAAAGGTACGCTTGCCGCTGTAAAGCGGCCCGGTGATAAAGATCATAACAGCCCTCCCCATTGGCAGGCGCACAGCGCCGCCAGCATCCACAGCTCAGTCTTTTGCAAAAACCACCCGGCAAGATCGCCGGTAATGCCGCCCAGCTGCTGTACGGCTACATGGTGATACCACAAAAACAGCAAGATTGCAACTGCTGCCAGTGCTCCGCCGCCTAAAGTCAGCAGCGCCCCGCAAAGCAGTACCGCCAGCACTGTCAGTACGTTGCGCACAGCGGTACGGTCGGCAGCGGAGGCAAAGGTATGGGCAAGGCCGGTGTTTTTGGCCATAGGAAAGGCCGCCACCGCAAGGCCGGAAAGTGCCCGCTCCAAAACCAGTGCCAGCGTCCACAGCGCGCCCACCCGGGGCGTGAACTGCACGCAGGCGGCGAGGCAGAGGTAAGCCGCAAAATAGCTGCACAGCCGGATGACCGCAAAGGCACCGCAGTGCGGGTCCTTTAAAATTTCCAGCTTCTTTTCCCGGTCGCCGTAGCTGGCAAGGGCGTCACAGGTGTCGGCATAGCCGTCCAGATGGATGCCGCCGGTCACCCACACCGGCACAAGGCAGAATCCTGCCGCCTGCGCCGGGGCGGGCAGGGGCAGCGCCCCGCACACGCACCACAGCACCCCGCATAAAAGCCCTACCAGCGGGAAGGCGCACAGCGCATACCGCATATTCTTTTCGTTCCACCCAAACTGCGGCACCGGCACCGCCGAAAACATGGCAAAGGCCACCGCAATGGTCTGCAAAACGATCATTTTTCCACTCCTTTATAATAGACGGGGATGCCGCACACCACTCGCACAACGGCATCAGCCCGGGCGGCAAGGGCGTTGTTTACCTGTGCCAGCGCCAGAAGATAGCGGTCCGTGTCCCCGGCATAGTCCGCGCCGCCGCTGAAAACCTCGTTGGAAACAACGATTAAATTATCACACTGTGCGGCAAGGGCATCCAACCCCTGCAAAATGTGCTCGGCGGCGGCATCGCCCGCGCCGGCGGGGTCGTACAGCTCGTTGGCGGTCAGGTTGCCCAGGTCCTCCAGCAGCACCGTGCCCCTGCAGGGCAGACACACCGTCTCTAAATGCAGCGGGCATTCGAGGGTCTCAAACTGCTTCGCAGCGCGCATTTTGCGGTGCTTTTCCACCCGGGCGGCGCACTCGGCATCCCACACCTGCATGGTGGCCAGATAATACCGCGGCAAAGCACTGCGCAGCACAAGGGCTTCGGCGTATTCGCTTTTGCCGCTGGCTGCGCCGCCCAGCACCAGCGTCAGCATTGGGGCGTATACGGCGCAATGCCGCCCTCCGCAAAGGAATAGCACCCATCGTATACCGCCAGCGCCATGTCCCACAGTGGGATACTGGCCACTGCGCCGGTGCCCTCGCCCAGATGCAGCCCGGCGGTAAGCAGGGGCGTTTTGCCTAATGCTTCCAGTACCAGCCGGGCGGCAGGCTCGGTGGAGCAGTGGCTGGCAAACACGGCCTTGGCCGCTGCCGGGCACAGCCGCACGGCGCACAAAGCCGCTACTCCGCTGATGAAGCCATCCATCAGCACAGGCACACCCGCCAGCGCCCCGCCCAGGAACATCCCGCACAGCCCGGCGATATCAAAGCCGCCCAGTTTGCTCAGTACGTCCAAGGCGTCATCAGGGTCGGGGGCATTGCAGGCGATGCCCTGCCGGATGGTGCCCACCTTGCGGGCAAGCCCTGCGTCGGAAAGCCCTGCACCGCGCCCGGTCATGGTCTGCACCGGCTGTGCCAGCAGCACGGCGGCCACGGCACTGGAAGTGGTGGTATTGCCAATGCCCATCTCGCCGGTAGCCACCAGCCCGTAGCCCTCGGCGGCAAGCTGCCGGGTCAGGGAGATGCCCCGGCCAATGGCCTCCACTGCCTCGGCGCGGGTCATGGCAGGGCCTTTGGTAAAGTCCGCAGTCCCGGCGGCAATGCGGCAGTCCCGCACGCCGGGCACCGGCGCACCGGCAATGCCCAGATCCACTGGCAGCACATCGCAGTGCGCCGCCTGTGCCATCCTGCATACGCTGGTGCGCCGCGCAGCAAGGTTCTCGGCTACGGCGCGAGTCACGCTCTGGTCGGTCTGGCTTATGCCCTGCGCCACCACGCCGTTGTCTGCACAGAGCACCGCCACCGCCCGGCGGGAAAAATCAAACTGCGCCGTGCCGGTCAGCGCAGCGGCATCTTCCAGCAGGGTCTCCAGTGCGCCCAGCCCGCCCAAGGGCTTGGCAAGGCTGGCCCAGTGGGTATGGGCGGCAGCGCGGGCGGTTTCGTCCGGCGGGGTGATGGCAGCAAGCAGCTGCATCAGTTCAGCTTCGGTCATTTTCGTCATCCTTTGTGTTTCAAAAAGTGCTGCGCCGCCTGCACAAAGCGGCGGGGCAGGGCAGTGCCTGCCCAGTAAAGATGCGGGAAACCAGCATACAAATGCGCGTTTGCAAAGCCGCATTCCCACTGCTTTTTTTCGGTTTTGCGCACAGAAAAGTCTGTGCCATTTTCGGAGGAATCCCAGTGGTGAAATTCGTGGACGGGCAGTGCTTCTCCGGCGTGGAAAAGCATACTGTCGGCCTTTGCCGTCATGGCGGCATAGCCAAAGCGCACCAGCCGCCCGGTGTTGTGCCCGCTGCCCGGCAGCACACCCGCCATGGGGTAGGTTTTGCTGTCCGTGCCCTCCAGCGTCTGCCCTAAGTACAGAAAGCCGCCGCACTCGGCAGCGGTGGGCAGCCCCTTCTGAACAGCCTCCCGGATAGCAGCACGTAGGGCGATGTTCTCACTCAGCTGCCGGGCGTACAGCTCCGGGTAGCCCCCGGGCAGATACAACCCGCCGATATTTTCCGGCAGGGCGGCGTCCCGCAGCGGGCTGAAAAATGCAAGCTCTGCACCAGCGTCCCGCAAGGCGTCCAGCGTTTCGACGTAGGCAAAGCAGAAGGCTTCGTCCCGTGCCACGGCAACGCGCACGGCGGGCGTGCACGTTGCGGCAAGCGGCGGCGCAGCCGGGGCAGGGCGGTCGGTCAGCGCTGCCAGCTGTGCCCAGTCCAGCACAAGGGCATCGGCAAGCTTGCCCAGCTTTTGCTGTAAGTCCGATATCTCTCCGGCGGTTTTCAGCCCGAGGTGGCGGCTCTCAATGGCGCATCCCGGCAGATGAGGCAGATACCCCACCACCGGCAGACCGGTCTCGGCTTCCAGCATCGGGCGCAGCGTTTTGTACAAGGCTTCAGAGCAATCGTTAAGCAGAATGCCAGCGATATGGCTGGGCGTGCGGAACTGCAAAAGCCCCTGCAGCTCGGCAGCAAGGGTGATGCTTGCCCCTTTTGGCTGCACTACCAGCAGCACCGGCAGCGCCAGCGTATCGGCCAGCTCCCAAGCGCTTGCACGGGTTGTCAGTCCCTGCCCGTCGTAAAAGCCCATGGCACCCTCGCATACGGCAGCGCCGTGCCCGGCGGCATACCGGGCGTAAAGCGTGCGCACCGTATCCGGGGCAGAGAGGTAGAGGTCTAAATTGTGGCTTTCAACCCCAAGCGCGCTGCGGTGAAACATAGGGTCGATGTAGTCCGGCCCGCATTTGAAGGCGCAAGGGTCAGTCCCGCGCCGCTGCAAGGCGGTCAACACGGCACAGGTAACGGTGGTCTTGCCGCTGCCGGAGCGCGGCGCGGCGATGAGAAACTGCATCATGTCCGTGCCCCCATAATGAGAAACACCGGGTTGTTAGCCATCAGCAAATGTAGACTGCCCGCCGTTTTTGTGCGGTTGACGGCGATCTGCGTCACCTCGGCAGAAAGCCCATGTGCAGTCAGAGCAGTCACGGCAGCGCTGAGCGTTTCCAACGCAATGGCGGTAATGCACAGCCGTGCGGCTGGATTTTTGTGCAGTACAGCGTCTATAACAGCGTCCATATTGCCCTTTGTGCCGCCGATAAATACAGCATCCGGGGCGGGCAGCATGTCCAAAGCTTCAGGCGCTTTGCCTTCGATCAGGGTTAGATTGTAAGCGGAAAATTTCTCCCGGTTTTGCTGGATCAGTGCACAGGCTTCCGGGTCACACTCTACGGCATATACCTGCCCGGCAGGGGCGGCAAGCGCCAGCTCCACGCTCACGCTACCGGTGCCCGCGCCCACGTCCCATAGGGTGTCCGTGGGGGCGACCGCCAGCTTTGCCAGCGCGGCGGCGCGCACCTCCTGCTTTGTCATGGGCACAGCGCCCCGGATAAAAGCATCGTCCGGCAGGCCGGGGGTGCGGCGGGACGGCAAAGCCTCCCGTTCGATGAGCAATACGCTCAGCGGTGCAAAGGTTTGCTCTGCCAGCTCCCGGGCAAGGCCAAAGCGGATGGCTTCCACCGGTGTGCCAAGGTTTTCACCTACAAGGGCGTGGGCAGCACCCAGCCCGGCAGCGGTCAGCTTGGCACACAGAGAGGCAGGGGTATCCCCGCCGCCAGTGAGGAAAAACACCTGTGGATGCGACAAAACTTCGGCTACCGGGTCGCAGACACGGCCATGGGCCGACACCAGTTTCCAGTCCTGCCAGGGGCGTCCTACAGCAGCAGCTAAAAGCTGAACGCTGGAAAGCCCGGGCAGCACCCGGACGGAGTATCCCATGACCCGCAGCAGGGGCAGCAGCTTTGCCGCACCGGAGTAAAACCCGGTGTCGCCGCTGTACAAAACAGCGGTGTCCGTATCCGGCTGTGCGGCAAGACACGCAAGGATTTCCTCCGGTTTATACACGGCTTTGCAGTTGTCAGTGCACCCTGCCGGTAAATGCTCCAACAGGCGCTTTGCCCCAAGGATGAGCCCTGCGCCTTGCAGTGCAGCCAGTCCTTGCGCGGTCAGACTTTCCGGGCAGCCGGAGCCCATTCCGATCAGAGAAATCATACCAGAACCTCCTTGCAGCGTGCCAGAATTTGTGCAGCAGTTTGTCCGTTTTCAGCCGGGCGACGCACCACGATCAGCTGTGCACCGGCATCCTGTGTGGCCTGTGCTTTTTCGGCAAAGCCGCCCACAGCACCGCCGTCCTTGGTGACCAGATACCGGATGGAGAATTGTTCAATCAAAGCGCAGTTCAGCGCATAGCTGAATGGCCCCTGCATGGCAATGATGTTCTTATGCGGGATACCGGCGGCCTCGCAGGCGGCAATGCCCTCCCGCGTGGGCAGCACCCGGGGGAACAGCCGCTCCGGGCTGAGCGCCGCAAAAGCGGCAAGTTCTTTTGCACCAGTGGCCAGCAGCACATTGCCGCTGCACCCGGCCAGAAATACAGCCGCGTGGGCGGCGGTGGAAAACACCATGCTCCCGGCAGGCAAGGGACTTTCTTCCCGCAGCAGCCGGTGGTACTCCACCCCAGCAGCGGCACACGCCGTCCGGATGTTTTTTGTGGCGTCCACCGCATAGGGGTGGGTGGCATCCACGCACAGGGCAGCGCCCTGTAAAAGGGTGGTCATTTCCTCGGTAGTCAGTCGACCGCAGTGCACGGAGATGCCGTCTGCTTTGCCCTGTTCCTCTGCACCCAGCGGGGTGGCAACACTGACCAGAACCTCTGCTCCCAGCGCCGCCAGCTGCCGGGAGAACACCCGCCCCTCGGTAGTGCCGCTAAAAACCACTGCCTTCATCTGCGGTACCCCCGTGGGGTGACCATTCTGCTGCCCAGCTGTTTTGTGGCGGCGTTGCCGATGTACACGGTGGTAAACATATCCACCGCAGTGTCTTTCAGCTGGGCAAGGGTCAGGATTCGGGCGGTCTGACCCTCCCGGCCGATGTTGCGCACGATGCCGCAGACGGTATCGGCACTTTTGCCGTTTTCCAGCAGGATGCACACCGCCTTTGCCAGATAGTCCGGTCTGCCCTTGGAGGATGGATTGTACAGCGCAACGCAGAAATCCCCCATAGCAGCGCAGGTCAGCCGTTTCTCAATGACCTGCCACGGGGTCAGCCGGTCGGAAAGGGAAATGACGCAAAAATCGTGCGCCAGCGGTGCGCCCAGCACTGCCCCGCCGCTGAGGGCAGCGGTCAGTCCGGGCACGATCTCCACGGCAACGTCCGGATAATCCGGGGCAAGTTCCAGCAGGGGGCTTGCCATGCCATACACCCCGGCATCGCCGGAGCAGACCAGCGCCACCCGTTTGCCGGTGTGTGCCTTTTCCAGCGCCCAGCGGCAGCGGTCGATCTCCTGCGTCATGCCGGTGGAATAGTATTCCTCACAGGGGAATTCATCGCGGATGAGGTCAAGATAGACCTTATACCCGCAGATGGCGTCAACGCTTTCCAGCGTGTTCGCGGCCTGCTGGGTCATATAAAAAGGCTCGCCGGGGCCAAGCCCCACGATATAGACCACCTTCTCGGGACGGTCAATGTCAATTTCCATCACGTCAATCATTCTGCCACCTCCAGTCCGGGGCAAAGGGCCTGCACGCCAGCGCAAAGGTCACGCCGTTGCAGGCAAATTTCGGGTAAAACAGGCTGCCGTCTGCGTCCAGCACAGCCGCCCGCTCGCAGACATTGTCTACCCCGGTCACACGTTGTACAAAAGGGGAGGGGGTGAACTGCCCGGGCAAACTGCGCAGCTGCGCGGCAGAGTAAAACCGCACCGGCCAGCTGTGCGCCAGACAAAAGGCCAGCAAGCCCGGCTCGTTTTGCTTCAGGTCGATGCTTGCAGCGGCGGTAACTGCCTGCGCAGCAAAGCCGTACCGGGCGCAGAAAGCGGCAAAAGCAGCTTCCAGCGTTTCAGCGCTAGTACCCCGCTTGCAGCCGATGCCCAGCACTCCGATGCGCGGCACAAGATGCAGCGCCTGCCCGGCGGGGCAAAGGGTGAGTGCAAAGTCGGCTTTTTCCGGGGTATCAGCGGGGAATAACCCTGCGGGCACGGTGCCTGTTACCGGGAAATCAGCCCGGTAATATACCGGCTGCCCGGCCAGTAATTTGCCGCTGACCAGCTTGATGCGTTCCGGCTCCAGTACCGTGCAGTTTTGGTGCTTTGCCCACTCGTCCACCGCAAAAATGCCGTGGGCATCGGTGGCGGTGGTGATCACCGGAACGGCTCCGCATACCGCGGCAATGGCTCGCGCCAGATCATTCGCGCCGCCCAGATGTCCGGACAGAATGGGTACGGCAAACCGCCCGCATTCGTCCACCACTACCACAGCCGGGTCGGCGGTCTTGCTCTTGCAGTGGGGCGCGATGGCCCGCACTGCAATGCCCGCAGCGCCTACAAATATCAGCGCATCCGACTGCACAAACTGCGCACTTGCCCATTCTGTAAGAGAATCGCCATCCCGCCCGCACCGGGCAACACTGCCGGGCAAGGCGGCGGAAAGACGCTTTGCTAGCGCAAGGCCGGTTTCCGTAAAGGCAAGGTAAGCGCGAGTCATACCGGTTCTCCTTTGCGGAATTCGGTGGTAAAGGCGGGATCGTACAGCTTGCTGCGCTCGTACTGCGTGCCGAGAAAATCTCCCACCACGATAAGTGCCGTCTTGGAAATGCCCGCCGCACGGGTGCTCTCAGCCAAAGAATCTACTGTGCACCGCACGATTTTTTCTTCCGGCCAGCTGGCCTTGTATACCACGGCGGCGGGGGTGCCCGGTTTGTACGCACCCTGCAAAAGTGCCGTCTGCACCTTGTCGATCAGCCCGATGGACAGGAAGATCACCATGGTCGCGCCGTGTGCGGCAAGGCTTGCCAGCCTTTCCCGCTCCGGCACGGGGGTGCGCCCCTCCATGCGGGTGATGATGACGGTCTGGCTGACCGTGGGCAGGGTATACTCGGCGTTCAGCGCGGCGGCAGCGCCGCAAAAGCTGGAAACACCGGGGGTATCATCGTAACAAATGCCGTCTGCGTCCAGTGCATCCATCTGCTCCCGGATGGCACCGTACAGGCAGGGGTCGCCAGTGTGTAACCGCACAGTGCTTTTACCGGCAGCTTCCATCCGGCGCATCACGTCCAGCACCTGTTCCAGCGTCATCTCGGCGCTGTTATAGATGGCACAGCCGGACTTCGCCAGCCCCAGCAGGGCCGGGTTGACGAGACTGCCCGCGTAGATGATGCAGTCGGCATCGGCCAGCAGGGCTGCACCCCGCCGGGTGATGAGGTCGGGCGCGCCCGGCCCGGCTCCTACAAAATGGACCATATCTTACCCCTCCTTCACCAAAATCGTTGCGAAATAGTCCGCCGGCCGGGCCGGGTCATAATCGGCCAGGTCGGGCCAGACCTCCTCGTTCGGCAGACCGCAGTTACAGACCATCGCGCTCCGGCTCAGAAGCCCGGCGTCGGCCAGCGCGGCCAGCGTCTCGGGCAGCTGACGGCCCGATTTCATCAGCACTTTTGCGCCCGGTGCGGCCAGCACCTCAGCGGCGCAGCGTCCCGGGGCGATGGTCAGCGGCTGCTCCATGCCGCCCGTCAGGGACTGGCCCAGCCGGGCCGCAGCGGCACAGAAGCTCGTCACGCCGGGGAGCATCACGGTCTTGCAGCCCTCAGCCTCCAAGATCTCCTGCAGGTAGCCGAAGGTGGCGTAGACCGACACGTCGCCGAGGTTGAGCATGGCGACATCCTGCCCGGCGTCGAGATATTCTTTCACGGCTCGGGCCGCCTCGATGTGGGCGGCTTTCTGCACCGCCGGGTCAAGGCTCATGGCGAAGCGCAGCGGCAGGATGGTCTTGCCGCTCAGCTCCACTGCACCTTTTGCGATGTCCAGCGCCAGCATCCCGCCCTTCGGGGTCTGGGGCGCGGCGATGACCGGGCAGTTTTCGAGGCGGCGGACAGCCTGCAGGGTCATGAGCTCCGGGTCGCCCGGGCCGACGCTGACGCCGTAAAAAGTGCCTATCCGTTTTTCCATTCGTCCAGCAGCTCCTTTGCAGTTCTGGTCTGGCCCAGCGGGCCATATTGGTTCGAGAAGAGCACCGCGCCCACCCGGAACGCCCCGGCGGCGCGGCGGTCGAGGTGGAGCTGGATGGCGTCCAGCA
>OGMB01001189.1_pt1 | contig 12037 bp, 7 predicted proteins | sample 1573001 | NCBI WGS metagenome assembly OGMB01 (sample SAMEA2581921, study PRJEB24529) | metagenome | biome: Human gut stool | place: China | collected 2011
GCACCCGTTTGGCGGGCTCCGATTATCCCATGGACACAAAATTTCTGACGCTCTCGCAATGATCTATGTTCAATCAGGCTCCGTCAAGGCTGAAGGGGCAACCATTCAGGTCTCGAATGTCAACTACCATACTCCGGTGTACATGGCGTCCAGTTTCTACGTGCAGGAGTCGACCGTCATCGCTGGTCAAATTCTCGTGGATAATCTCACGAAGCTCGCGAATGGTGATCTTTACGGGTACATGAACGGGACTGCGGGCAACACCATCAGTGACAAGCTCTCCATTCAGAACCTCACCAACAACGGGGACGGCGATTCCTGTGCTCTTTACCTCGAAGCCGATTACCGCGATCGGTATGACACGACCCGCTTCAATGCCGGGGATGTGGTCATCAAGAACATCGTCTCGACCCAAGCAAGCAGCTACGGCCTCTACGCTCAGGGAGCCAGGGCAGACAACGGCAAGCTTCTGGCCACGCCGAAATCGATCACGATCGAGGGCGTACACGGTGTAACTGCAGGCATCGGTGCACTAATCTCCAATGGCGCCTCCTGGACGACGACGGGCGACATGACGATTGTCGACGTTAATGCCAGTGCAGGCGACTCCGTCGGCGCGTTGATCGGATCCATGACGGATGTTGGCGGAACGCTCACCGTGAAGAATATCAAGGGCGTTAATTCTGCCGTTGGCGTTCAGCTTGAGGATGACTCCAAATTCTCCGCTCAAAAGCTCGTCATCAGCGACATCGCCGCCACTGGCGGCCCCACCGTTGGGTTGTTTGCCATCAACGCCGATGCCGGCGATCTTCGCGACGTGTATGTCAACGTCAATACCGGCAACAAGGAAGCTTACGAGGGTGCCTTCAAGACCGCCGCAGTTACGCAGAAGGCCCAAATCGACACCTATGCACTTCAGACGGCAGCACAAGGCAAGATCAATTGGAAGGGCGGCATCTACAACATCTTCGGCAATCTTCAGGCCGACCAGCAGCAACCTCCTGCCGATCCGAATGCCGGCCTCGCCCCTGCAGGCTCCATTGCCATCTCGGGTGACGCCCGCATCTACGGCGACGTGTACGCCGTTGACGGCGGTTCGGTTGACCTCACGCTGGAAGGCGCAACTGCAGTCCTTGAGGGTCAGACGGACGCCTGGTCGGAACTCAAGAACCAATCGACGCTTGCCCATACCTCCGAGCTGGTTGGTCTGGACGGAAATGTCATGACGCCGACTTCCGCCGGTACGATCAATCTGGCGCTCCAGCAAGGCGCAGTCTGGAAGGCCTTGGGTCAGAGCTCCCTCACCTCGCTCGATAACAGCGGGATGGTGGACATGACGACCTCGAGCGGCAGTTCCGTCTTCGCCGAGTCGCTCAAGGGCAACGGTGACTTCGTCATGCAGATCAAGGGGGACGGTTCCGGCAACATGATCTATGTCGCCAACGCTCTCGGCGCCGACGCTCAGCACAACGTCAAGCTCAAACTCGATGCCAAGACCCGAGCAGAATCGTCGCTCGACGATCTTGTGGACGTCCGCTTTGCAACAACCGGCGGCTCGAACGACGCTTATGCGGGCACCGAATTCAAAGTGAGCATGCTTGACCAAGGCTTCCGCAACGTCACGCTTAAGGTCGGAAAGGAAGCCTACGACAAGACGGCAACGGACAAGAACGCCGCCTACAACGGTACCGGCGCTGGTGAAGGCGACTATAAGCCCGGCAACGACTATGTAGACTCGGTGTTCGGTAACGAAGGCACCAACTGGTATATTGCCGGCTATGAAGAAGTTGTTCCCGATCCCGATCCGAAGCCCGATCCTGAACCTGAAGTTCCTGAGATCTCCGATGCGGGCAGCACCATCCTCGCCATGGCACGCAGCAACTACTGGACAGCCGTCGAGATGGACCGCCTCAACAAGCGTCTGGGTGACGCACGCTACGCCAACGGCGATGACGGTGTGTGGCTGCGCCTGCGCTATGAGTCGAACGGCACGGCTTCGGGCGTCGGCGACTTTGAAAGCGATGCCGTCACGTACCAGCTCGGCTTCGACCACGCCTTCAAGCGCGAGAACGGTCGCTGGATCCTTGGTGCCGCCATCGACTACAAGGATGCCGAGGTGGACTACAAGGCCGTGACGGGCGAAGGCAATACCGATCGCTTCGGCGTGAAGGTTTACGGCACGTGGCTCGGTGAATCCGGTGCCTATGCCGACGTCAACGCCATCTGGGGCAGGCTCTCGAACGATTTCAGCATCGTGAACGGCTCCGGCGAGCGCGTCACCGGCGACTATGACAACCACATCATGGGCGTGTCCCTTGAATCTGGCCATTGCTTTGACGCCAAGAGCGGGCTCTTCATCGAACCTCAGGTCCAGGTGCAGTATCTGCGCGTGACCGACGGGAACTACTCGACGAGTCAGGGCACCCGCATGGTTCAGGACAGCTTTGACTCCGTCATCAGTCGTGCCGGCGTTCGCGGCGGCTTTACCTTCGGCAAGACCCACGAAAACCAGATCTATGCCAAGGCCGACTGGCTCCACGAATGGTCCGGTGAACAGAAGATCACTGCCTACGACGCCACGACCAGCCGTTCAGGCTTTGACGCCTCGATCGACAACAAGGGCAGCTGGTACGACGCGGGCTTCGGCATCCAGACGAAGTTCACGGAGACTTCCTACGGCTTCTTCGATGTTGAACACCGCTTCGGCAACAGCCTCGATCACAGCTGGGTGCTTAACGCAGGACTTCGCTACGCCTTCTGATTCGGCGCCTGAAGCCTAGCCCGAATTTTGCATGAGCCACAAAAAAACCGACCTGCGAGCAGGTCGGTTTTTCTTGGTGCGCCCCGCATGGGCGATCTCTACAGGGTGAAAGTCCCGAAGGCAGGGTGCGGTCACCAAGCCTCTAGCCCGAATTTTGAACGAGACTTTCAGAAAGCCTCGTTCAAAATTCGGGCTAGCGTTTTCTGGCGGATGGGCATCGAGTCTGCAGGCGCTGTGCCCGTGCCGTCGATGTCCTCAAAGTGGAACCTTTCGCGTGGCCTCTTCCACGATCACCTCTGCTCGCTTGTCGTATCGCTGCGTCGTGATGACCGACGCGTGGCCCATGGCCTGACGAACCGTGTTGATGTCGGCGCCGGTCTCCAACAGACGCGTTGCAAAAGTGCGGCGCAGATCGTGGGGTGTAAAGGCCGTGATATGCGCCTCAATGGCGCGAGCCTGCAGGAGTTGGTAGATGGCGCTGGTGGTGAGTGGCCAGTACGGCTGGATGTTGTTTCCCTTCTTGACGGCCACAAAGACGTTGCCGCAGCCTTCTTCTCCTCGAACCTCCAGCCAGTCCTTGAGTCTTTCCCAGGCGTCGGTCGAAGGGGCTACCACTCTTTCCTTGTTGCCCTTGCCTAAAATCGTGATGGTCTGAGTCTGGTGATTGATGGACGAGAGTTGGAGTGTTGCGATTTCAGCGCGTCGCATCCCGCAGCCGATGGCCAGTGCGAAAATTGCCGCGTCGCGGATGCCGATGGCGGTTGCCTTGAGCTCTGAAGCAGCGATGAGCTTTCCCGTTTCGCGCGTATTGAGGGCACGCCCCCTGGATACACGGGTGCCTCGCACACCCTTCACCTCTCGAATGGCGGAGTAGGTCTGAATGGACATCATGCCCTTGAGCCAAGCCTGCTTGGCCACCATGCGCAGCGTACAAATCTGCAGGTTCACCGTAGCCGGCGACAGTCCCTTATCGATCTGTCGGGTTCGAAAAGCGAGGAGCGCGTCGTAGGTCATCCGCTCCCATGGACAGTCGTTCAGGGAGTCGTGACCAAAATCTCGGGCGATGCTGTTGAGGATGCGGACGACCTTGTTGCGTGACTGGCCGGCTCCGAGGGTGAGGACGTAGGCTTGTGCCGGGTTGAAGGTTTCCTGGGGCCGAAGGTCGTCGAGCGCTCTCGTTCGCCCCTCCTCTTGGTGAGGATCGGACACGTCATAGACAGCAACACTAGGCATTGGCGAATTCATAGACAAAATACGATATTAGACGGAAAGAGCAATTTCCATCAGATATTTTCGCACACTTCCAGAACCCTTGCGTGCCTCGAAGAGGAGGGCAGGCGTTAGTGATAACGGCAGAGGGGAGGAGACCCTCCTCACCAGAGGGGACCCGATGATGAGATTGAGGGCGATGGGATAGGTCAGATGCTCAAACGCCAGAGAAAGAGGGCCTTGGTTTGCGCCTGTGAGCGTTAGTGATAACGCCTTCAGGGCTGTGCGACAGGCGATCCAACGAAATTCCGTAGGTTCGGAAAAGCACGAGTTTTGCACTGTTACAGCCTTGGATCGAGTAGAATGGCGTTATTACTAACGCCTTACACACTCGTTATGTCCGAAAAAAACAGACTTCGCCAGCTTAACTTCACCAAGCGCAGGGAGGCCGAAGGTTTCAAGCGCATTCTGTTTTGGTTAAAGCCTGATGAAAAGGCATATCTCAAAAAAGCACTGGCTGCTTTTAGAGAAAACGCGGGAGAGGTGGAATTAAACCCCGTAAAGAATGTCAATCCTTATCAAGCAGAAATCCTGAAGGGCGAATATCCATTTGAATTTGAGAAAATTAAATATCCGTACTATACGATCGACAAGCCTTGGGACAATCTCCGTTATTGGAACAATTCTTTACCAAAAGGCATTCTTGTCTTTGCGGATTCCCATAAACGTGTAAAGAAATGGCGGGCAGTCGCACTTGATGGCCTCGGCGCATTCCCCGTGCTGTGGTCGATACGCTACGCCCTCGAGCAGCGCTGTTGGGACCTGGCGCCGTCCAGAACCCGCAAGATCAACTTCTCAAAGTTCGACGTGCAGACCGAAGTCCTCAGGATGGTCGGCAACGCCAAGCTCAAGGTCGATGCCCGCTTTATGAATTCCTCCTTGGGATTCATGACACATCCGATTGCCGCACAAGCTGTCACGGTGGACAGAAGTATTGCGGACAAGTTCCCGGAAGGGGTTCTTGTCGTTGTCGTCGATGAACGAGGCGAGCTTCTCGAGACGAATGCGGAGTGTCCGAAGATGGACGAAATCCTCCTGTGGCGCCATGCCAAACCAGGACTCAGGTGGGATGAAATGCCTGGCACCTGGCATGTAGCAATGGAAGTCTTGACGCGAGCGTTCGCCGTATGAGCTGCTCTTTTCGGGCTGGATATTCACAGGGATCCAAACCAAAAAGAGCAAAACCCGAATTAATATCAAAGGCTTCCCGTACATGACTGTCACAGACTCCCACACAGACAAGCAGCCTCTGGACAAGCTCAGCGGCCTCGTAGAGCGCGTCACTTTTCACAACGAGACGAACGGCTACTGCGTCCTTCGTCTGAAGGTGAAAGGCGAACGCGACCTTATCACGGTGCTTGGCCATACACCCTCCGTAACGCCAGGAGAGTACGCATCTGCGTCGGGCATCTGGGTGATGGACAAAGAGTACGGACGACAATTCCGCGCTCAGTTCCTACGCATCCATGCGCCTACGACGCTTCACGGAATCGAAAAGTACCTCGGCTCCGGCATGGTGAAAGGCATCGGCCCCTTCTGCGCTAAGACGCTTGTCTCGGCCTTCGGGACCGATGTCTTCACCGTCATTGAAGAACAGCCTGAACGCCTGAAGGGATTGCGAGGCATTGGACCGAAGCGCATTCAGAAGATCACATCCGGATGGGCAGACCAGAAGGTCATTCGGGAAATCATGGTATTTCTGCACAGCCATGGTGTGAGCACGTCGAAGTCGGTTCGCATCTACAAGAAGTACGGGAAGGATGCTGTCAAGAAGGAAAATCCGTATCGCTTGGCCAAGGACATCAGAGGCATCGGCTTCAAGTCTGCCGACACCATTGCGCAAAATATCGGCATTGAACCAACCTCTCCTATTCGCGCTCAAGCGGGCGTAGCCTTTGCCTTGTCGGAAGCCTCCGGCAATCAAGGCCACTGCTGCCTGCCACGGCCCTTGCTCATCAGCCAAGCATCTGAGCTTCTGAACATCCCTGAAAGCGTTATCTCTAACGCCATTGCTCACGAAATTGACGAGGGCGAATTGATCGAGGCCGATTTCCCTGTGCAGGGGAGCATCTATCTGGCTTCGCTCTATCTGTCGGAAAAGTCTGTCGGACGCAACTTGAGGGAGTTGGTCAAAGGTACGCCGCCGTGGCCGAACATCGACCCCGAAAAAGCCATTCCATGGGTGGAGAAGAAGCTCAACCTCACCCTTGCCGCAAGTCAGCGGGAAGCTGTGGCAGCGGCTCTGAAGTCAAAGGTGATGGTCATTACAGGCGGTCCTGGCGTCGGCAAGACGACGATCGTGAGAGCCATCCTCACTATTCTTCGTGCCAAGGGCGTCAACATGATGCTTTGTGCGCCTACCGGACGCGCCGCGAAGCGACTTTCCGAGTCGTCCTGCATGGAAGCCAAGACTATTCACCGACTCCTTGAGATTGATCCTGCCACGATGGAATTCAAGCGCAACGAGGACAACCCGTTGGACTGCGATCTCCTCGTGGCTGACGAGTGCTCGATGATCGACATTCCACTGGCGAACAATCTCGTAAAGGCAATCTCGTCAAAGACGGCAGTCATTTTCGTGGGCGACGTCGATCAGTTGCCGTCCGTCGGCCCTGGTGCTTTTCTTTCCGACTTGATCGAGTCGAACGCCGTCCCGGTCATTCGACTCACAGAAGTCTTCCGACAGGCTGCGACCTCGTGGATCATCAAGGCCGCACATCAAATCAACGCTGGCAGAATGCCGGTCTTCCCGAGCAAGGAAGAGAAGGGCGATTGCTACTTCCTCTCGGTTGAAGACAACGAGCAGATGCCTGAAATTCTCACGACCCTGGTGAGGACACGCCTGCCGAAGGCATACGGCGTGAATCCCATCAAGGACATCCAAATCCTTTGCCCGATGAATCGTGGAAGTGCCGGTGCCCGCACGCTCAACGAAGTGCTCCAGCTTGCGCTCAACCCTCCCACAGAAGCGTCCGTTCTCAAGTTCGGCACGAAATTCTCTGTTGGCGATAAGGTCATGCAGATCGAGAACAACTACGACCGCGACGTGTTCAACGGCGACATCGGCTTTGTGACGCGGCTTGACGCTGAGGAAGAAGAGCTAACAGTTGATTTCGACGGGCGTGAAGTTGTGTACCCCTACGGAGAGCTGGACGAGCTTGTGCTCTGCTATGCCACGACCATTCATAAGTCCCAGGGGAGCGAATATCCGATCGTAGTGTTGCCGATCACAATGCAACACTACGTGATGCTCAAGCGCAACCTCATTTATACGGGCGTGACGCGCGGGAAGATGCTGGTGATCCTCGTCGGTCAGAAGAAGGCGTTGGCAATGGCGGTTCGGGGAAAGCAGACCATTGCGCGAAATACGGGCTTGAGGCACTGGCTCCAGAACGAGAATCCAACCCAAAATGAGTTTTGACGGTTATCGCGCACAGCTGGAAGTCCGTAGGATCGATCAGCGTGGTTACTGAGGCATGACGACCTGACTTCTTGGCCACTTCCAACCCAAATTGACTTTTCGGATTCAAATCGACAGCACGATTTTCAGGGGGCAAAAAAATCAAGGTTGGACTTGACAATTCAAATCCAACCTCAAAAGAGTAATAGCCGTAAAAACATTTGAACGGATCGCCTGCGTGGGCCACCACTTTACGTAAGGCGGCATGTGCAGAGGATCCGTTCTCGTAGTATCGACGAATGTTGGTTTCCCATCGGGAACTGAGGCGAGTACTTCTCCGTATAAGGTCAAAGAGATTGACCTCTTGAGAAATGGTAAGGCCTCGAGTTGTCTTGTTGTCATTTATAAATTACAATCGAGTCTGTCATTTTGGAAATGCTATGCAGAAGAAATCCATAGACGAAAGCGTTCTGACAGACGACGTCTACGCCGCGGAATATTTGACCCAGGCGTACCACAAAGGCTCCCACTCGGAATTCGCCGAGGCTATAGGTCGAGTCTGCCGCGCACGTAACTGCATGAGCGAGGTAGCGGCGAAGACAGGTCTCGCTAGACCGGCTCTCTACAATGCTCTCGGACCGACAGGGAATCCCCGTCTATCTACGCTTTATGCGGTCCTCAAGGCTTTGAATCTTGAGGTTGTTCTGAAACCTTCCCAACCCGTTTCGAATCATGATCACTGAGGACAAGGTTAGAGATAAAGCCCGAAATATTCTGGGCCTCAACGAATCTTTGAAAGGTGCAAAGGCCGATGTTGGACAACTGACGACATTCAATCAGCTGGGTTTTCCGGGCATTAGCGACAAGCCCGACGGTTGGTATTTGCCGGACAATCGCAACGAAGTAGCCCTTATATTGGAAACCAAGGCCGAGAAATTTGACATTTCCCAACAGAAGTTTGTCGATGAGCTGTTGAAAAATGTCCGCATTGCACAGACTCAATACGCAAAAGTAGTCGGTATCCTGTACAACGGCGAAGATGTGCGGGTATTCAAGGGAGACGAAGAAGTTAAGACGCCGAATACATTACAGCACCTTGGATACTATTTATCTCTGTATGCCGTCAATACGATAGATAAAGAGAAAATCTATCAGCTGACGGCAAGAATCAACAACAGTCTGCATTTTGAGTTTGGCATCAAAAATCTGTACCACCGCATGATTTTTACGGCGTGCGCGTTGGTTGCCGAGCGTTACGGCGCGGGTTTGAAGCGCCTCAAGGATTTGGGTTACGCCACGTTCCACACATCTATTCACTCCACCCTGTCCAAGTCTCTTGCGGGTAGTCGTAAGCAGAACTCGAAGATAGACATTCTGTTGGAAGAGTATTCCGACATCAAGATGAACTCGACGGACAACCAGAAGGCAATTAATGACTTCATAGACTGGGTCGTCGAGATTTCCGAGTGCGTCAACTCCAACGAGTGGCGCGGTGAGGACGTGATGGGCATCTTCTTCAACGAGTTCAACCGATACAAGAAGAAGTCCGAGGCCGGCCAGGTTTTCACGCCCGAGCACATTACGGACTTTATGTACAAGATTCTCGAAGTGAACAAGGATGACTGCATCCTTGACGCCACGTGCGGTTCCGGCGGTTTCCTGGTGAAGGCCATGGCAAACATGATTCACGCGGCAGGCGGCATGGAGACGAAGAAGGCCAGCGAGATAAAGTCCAAGCAGTTGTACGGCATTGAGTTCGACCGGGAGATTTACGCGTTGGCGTGCGCGAACATGTTGATTCACAAGGACGGCAAAACTAACCTTGAGCAGATGGACACCCGCACCAAAGAGGCCGGTGAATGGATGAAATCCAAACCAATTACGAAGGTCCTGATGAATCCGCCGTATGAAAACAAGTACGGCTGCATGAACATTGTCGAGAATGTGTTGAATAGCGTACCTGCGCGTACACAATGTGCGTTCATTCTGCCAGACAAGAAACTTGAGAAGGCTTCAACTACGCAGATGAATCGGATTCTGAAGAATCACCGCCTCCGTAAGGTCATCAAACTGCCGGAGGACCTGTTCTTCGGCGTGGGCATAACCACGAGCATCTTTGTGTTCGAGTCTGGCGTTGGACAGGACGACAAGGAATTCTTTGCCTGCTACATGGAGTCCGATGGTCTGTCGACGGTTAAGAACAAGGGACGTCACGACGTGTACGGTAAGTGGCAGGCGATCGAGGCGCATTGGGTCGATGTGGTCGAGAAGCAGTCCGGCGACGATACGTGCCAGTGGGTAGACCCGAACGAGCACCTGTCTTATCAGATGCCTCTGAAACCTTTCGAGATTTTCGAGGAGGACTTCCGCAAGACGGCGATGGACTATCTGATGTTCAAGCGGGGCATCGACGCTAAAGAGTTCGGTGAAAAGCTGCTTGACACGGCGATGTATTCGAGTCGCGTGAGCTCTGACGACGAGTTTGTAACCTTTACCATGCGCAAGGACGGAGGAGAGGATGGCGAAGCTTGATGCTCGAAACTGGATGGAATTTAGGATCGGCGATATTTTTCGGATGAACAATACGAAGAGCATCGTTCAGAAGGATGTCGTACCGGACAGCGGTACAGTCCCATATGTAACCGCACAAGCAGGAAATAACGGAGTCATGACGTTCATTGACTGTCCTCCGGAATGGATGGACGAAGGCGACTGCATCATGATCGGTGGAAAAACGCTGACTTTTTCCTATCAGGAGAAAGCTTTTTGGAAGCTCTTCAAAAACCCCCGTGCCAAGCCGGATGGAACAAAAATGTTCTGTTCGGCTTTTCTTAACGACGCCAGAATGTGCTGTTTTTTTGCCAATGCAATAGTAAAATACTAACACGATGCCGTTCACAATCTAGGTGTTCTATGGAAGAGCTGTTCAATGGCCAATTGAGCTTTGCTGACATTGAGGCTGAAAAATTCCTTCAGATTCGTCGGACTCATGCTGATCGTCGCGTGAATGCCATGGATCGCTTGACAGATGACGTAATCAACGAATTGATCCAACTATGCCTGCCGCACTACCACATCAAAGCTGGCGAGACGGTTCAACAAGGAAGGCCGTATACACGCCTTGAAACGATGGTTCGTGTTCACCTGCTTCAGGTCTCTCTCAATCTGTCTGATCCGGAGATGGAGTCATATTTGGCGAGCGACATGGTGGCTCGCAGCTTCTGCCGCGTGTCCAGCACACGTCTGTTCATCTCAGACTCGACGATACTGCGCTTCAGGCATTTCATTGACCAATATGGGTTGGCTCAAAAATTCCTCGAGCGCACGGTAAATCTGGCCGTAGAGGCCGGAGCTTGTTCTTTTGAAATGGTTGCCGCTGACGGCACTTTTATCGAAGCGCCGTCGTCAACCAAGAACAAGGCTCACGCCCGAGATCCTGAGATGGCTTCAGGCAAGAAGGCCAACACCTGGCATTTCGGGATGAAGGAGCATATTGCCGCGTGTTCTGAATCGGGGATCATCTACGGCACGGTCGCCGCACCGGCTAACGAACATGACATTACTCATCTGGGCGACCTTCTGAAGGGCCTTGAGAAGATGGTCTTCCTTGATTCCGGCTACATCGGTTGCGCAACATCGGCCGCATCCCACCCCGCGAATTCGGGGGCTGCCTGCGGCTGTTTTTGTGCAAACCCTGCTTTCCCCGAAAAGCCCGCCCTCAACATCCCACTCGGCGCTTCACCTCGTCAAAGAGCGGCACCACATGGGCGTTCATCATCTCTTGGGCAAGCCGAATGAACTTCCGGCGACTCTCTTCACTCCTGTCATCGCGACAGACTAGAAAAAGCGATCTCTGAAGCCCCGGAGGCGGGGTCGGAATCGCAGCGATCTCGTCAATCAAATCGAAGTTCTGCACCAATGTGAGCGGACTGCCGACCGTCCACCCCATGCCCTGCGCAATGAGGGACGTCATGATGCCCGTCGAGTCGACCTCGATGCGATTGGGCGTCTTGATGTTCTGAAGACTGAGATAGGCATCGTTGATTCTGCCCACGCCGCCTTCGCGCGCAAAATGAAGAAAAGGAATGCCGCAAAGCTGCAACTGGGACCACGTCCACGAATCTCGCTTGGCGGCCATGGCCTTGGGCATCAAAACAATCGATTCTTCTTCGAAGAGCTTTGTCCGGTACAAGCCGCGCACTTCGTCGTAGGCGGCACTCGTGAAGGCGAAGTCGAGCTCATTCCTCACCAACTTTTCAACGAGCACAAGCGATGTGCCGATCTGTGTCACGATTTCCGACGCCTCGGACTGTAGCGCCTTGATCAGTTGCGGCATCAGGCTTTTCGACAATCCTTCGATGACTCCGATTCGGTAAACAGGCTTCAAGTTCGACCGAGACTGCATGAATTCGGCTGTATTTTCGAGCGTATGTTGACAGGCAAGCACATCCTTGAGGAGCAACATGGCCTCTTCCGTCAACATGACCGGTCGACAGCCGCGATCAAAGAGCTCCACCTCAAGCTCCTTTTCCAGCCGCGCCACGGCTTTCGTGACCGCAGACTGGGTCACGCCCAGCTTCTTTGCGGCCGCAGAAAAGCTGGGCGTG
>OGMB01001192.1_pt1 | contig 12019 bp, 10 predicted proteins | sample 1573001 | NCBI WGS metagenome assembly OGMB01 (sample SAMEA2581921, study PRJEB24529) | metagenome | biome: Human gut stool | place: China | collected 2011
GAATTATTACAATTGAATCTCAAATCTATAATTGTAATGCCGTACACCACCCATTTCTAATTTATATCGCTCATCTCCACGCGATAAATCAAGTCCTCTAATCGATGTATGCTCCTGTAAATATTTTATACTTTCACCAATCATCAATTTTCCAGGAGCATAGGATCCATATTTGCTATCAATAGCTACATAAGGAAAAACTATTTCATTGTAGTTTGTAGCAAAGCCTGTCATAAATGCTACTAATCTGTTATTTAAGAAGAAACAAAACGTATAATGTGAAGCCATATTTTTCATAGCCCATACTAGAGCGGAGAAATAGCGATGTTTAATATATGGAATAAAATCCATACGGCGATTTTTTCGTTCCGACTCACGTTTTGTATATATCTTCATAGCCTCAGACAATAACGCTTTATCTGTAAACGGTCCTTGGATAACCTTAAGACTCATATCAAGCTCATTCCTGCGAACCTTGCTATATGCTTTATGTAGGTTAGAACGCGCGTTGCGTGATAACCCCTTTTCATATTCTTCATAATCATCCTGAAAAGGGACTTTTACACACACGCCCTCTTCCTCTGCTTTTACCGGGAAAACAGCATCTGCACCGGCTTCAGCCATACCTTTTAAAAAATTAAAAAGCTTTGAGCGTTCATTAATCATACGTAATTCCAACGTTTTGCCGGGAAACATGCTCTTCAATTCGGACAAAGCATTCTCAAATTGCTTTGTCGTAATTTCTTCATCATATAACAAATCCAGATGGCCTGCACCACTTATATTTTCGCCAAAAAGACGTAGCTTATTTTTCTTCAAATATAACGGAAACAACACCAAAGGCTTTTTCTCTTCTTCGTATACTAAAAAATAGTTCTTTTGGAACATTGAAGAAGGTTTTACCTTGATGTACTTATATATCTGCTCATTATATTCCCATGAAGAATACGGAAACAAGTAGGAATTATCGGCATACAATTTCTGCCAAATTTGCTTTAATGCAGGATCATCCCACTTATACATTGTCATCATATCTTATTCACTCCTAAAATTGAGGTGCACCAAGCCAGTTAATTGCTGATATAAAGCTTTTCTAAATCCATTATAAGCATTAAATGCACCATACTACTTTCAAACTGCTTATATTATAACATTAAGCAGGCTTTGAGTAAATCAAAGCATCAAAGTTCTTCTTGTGCCTTATAGATTTTCAATAGTATTCTTACATAATTGCATAGCGTGAACAATACTCAAGCATTTCGACAAATCTAAGCACATCTATATTAGCATAGATCTTATGAAAATTGACTCACTAGTAGTTTTCTGCTATGATAAGTATGTTTCAAACTAAACGAATATTGGTCTGTAAAGGAGTCTTGATATTATGAGCTACATTGATGCAACATATATTATAACCGCTGTCGTCTTTTACCTGTTTTCCTATATTTACTATCTTAAGATTTCACACGGATTAGGCAATAAAGCTACATATCTGCAACTGCGACGTTTTATCCCCTGTGCCATTTTATCGGTGCTGCCTGCTGCTTTAGCCGGCTTACCCTTAACCTCACCTTTATTCGTCATCCCAACGATTATAGCTATTCTTTGGATTGTTACATACCCAACTCTTTACTTCATCAGCAATCACAAGGTATCTTCTGACTTTGAATTTCACTTTGAAGCAGTCTTCGGCCTTTATTTCATCGCCTGGATTTCTTCTTTGGGAATTATCATGCAACAGATTAGCTGGCTTGCTATTCCTGCCACTATCCTTATTACTGTTGCAGAATTAATTATGCTTTCTATTCCTGTAGCACAACTAATTTACTATGGTCTTTACAAAGCCTGTATCAACGAAAACGGTATGGAAATGATTCAGGAAACTCACTACAATGAAATCATTGAATTCATTAAATCCATGCCTCTTGTGCTTAACATCGTTACTTTCCTTGGCAGCATTTGCGTCACAGCCGCAGCTCTCTTCGTAAATTATCAGGAAATGATAATCCAAAAGAATACCCCTATCGTTAATCTCGCAATAATCGCTGCTATAGCAATCTTTTTATCTACCTATCTTTGGAAGAAAAAGCATGGCGTTTTTATCCGCACAGCTATTGTAGAATTTTATTTGGATGTAAAAGAATATCTGGCAACTAATCTGCAATACAGCCAAAATATGCAGGAACGCATCAGTAAATTACAGGTTACGCCATTAAATAAAGACGATAAACCGCACACTATTCTTTTGGTTATCGGTGAATCGGAATCACGCGATTATATGAAAGCCTTCAATAAAGAGTACAAATACAACACTACTCCCTGGCTAAACAAAATGGCGCAAAGCAAAAACTTTATCCTTTTTCCTAACGCTTTCTCTATATACGCAAATACTGTTATCGCTGTTTCTAATGCACTTACAGAAATAAATCAGTATAATGACAAAAAGTTTTACGAATCATGCTCTGTTGTTGATATAGCACATGCAGCAGGCTATAAAGTCCATTGGTACAGCAATCAGGGACACCTCGGCTGTGCCGATACACCTGTTACTTTAATTGCCAACACCGCAGATGTTGCTAAATGGACTAAGCAGGAGCTTAACCAAGTTCAATATGACGAATCTCTTCTGCCTTACCTTGATGAATTGAATCCGGAAAAAAATAATTTCCTCATTGTACATTTAAAAGGTAATCATTTTAATTTCCTTAACCGCTTCCCTGAAAGCTTCACCAAGTTTGGCACTCCCGGTAAATATGACCTGGAAGTAAATTACGCGGATTCCATTGCTTATACTGATTATGTGCTTGAGCAAATTTTTAACTACGCTAAGGAAAAGCTAAATCTGCAAGCTATGGTATACTTCTCCGACCACGCAACCGTACCGGACAAAAGACGCTCACCAAACTTTGAAGGTCTGGCAAGCGTAAGAATTCCGTTCTTCACTTATTTTGCAGATGAGTATATCGCACATCACCAAGAAGTATTTGAAACACTAAAGAAGCATGAAGACTTTTATTGGACTAATGACTTAGCCTATGAGTTATTATGCAGTGTACTAGATGTTAAATCTAACCGCTTCGATGAAGCAAATTCGCTGGCATCAGAAAAATTTAAATATAAACGTGAAGATTTAAGAACTAATTGCGGACAAACCAGAATATAGTACAAAAGAGGTCAGCGCTGCTGACCTCTTTTTTATCTATTCCCATACATCTTCTCATAATAATTCTGATACTCACCATTAATGATATCCTTCCACCACTTTTGGTTTTCAACATACCATTTAATGGTCTTTTTGATGCCGTCAGCAAACTTCGTTTCCGGCAGCCAACCCAGCTCATTATGAATCTTCGTCGGATTGATTGCGTAACGCATATCATGACCTTTGCGGTCGGTTACGTGCGTAATCAGGCTTTCCGGCTTGCCTAATTCTTTACAAATCAGCTTGACGATATCAATATTACGCATCTCGTTGTGACCGCCGATATTATATACCTCGCCTACTCTGCCCTTATGTATAATCAAATCAATTGCCTTGCAGTGATCCTCAACATACAGCCAATCGCGTACATTTAAGCCTTCGCCATACACAGGCAACGGCTTATCTGCCAAAGCATTCGCAAGCATCAGCGGAATCAGCTTTTCCGGAAACTGATAAGGGCCATAGTTATTGCTGCAGCGCGAAATTGATACCGGCAAGCCATATGTTCTGTGATAAGCCATGACAATCAAATCTGCGCTTGCCTTGGAACTGCTGTAAGGCGAGTTCGGCCTGATTAAAGCGCTTTCTGAAAAAGGCTTGGCATCATCAGCAAACGTCAAATCACCGTATACTTCGTCCGTAGATATCTGATGATAACGCCTGATGCCGTATTTACGGCAGGCATCCATCAAGGTTGCTGTACCCATGATATTAGTCTGCAAGAAAACTCCTGGGTTTTCAATACTGCGGTCTACATGTGATTCTGCAGCAAAGTTCACCAGGATATCGGGATGTTCTTCCTCAAAAAGCTTGTCTACAGCTTCTCTATCGCAGATATCTGCCTGCAAAAAGCGAAAGTTAGGCACATCCATTATTGGTACTAATGTAGACAAGTTGCCTGCATAAGTCAGCTTATCCAAACAAATAATGCGATAGTCCGGATGTTTTGCCAGCATGTAAAATATAAAATTACTTCCGATAAAACCGGCACCGCCGGTTACGACAATGTTAATAAGAACGCCTCCATGGGAAAAAGTATTTGCATGGCAGTTTATACAGTATTAATCTTACAAAAGCGTACTCGCCAAATGCTTGATAACTCCAATAATAAACACTTAAAACTTTTACTGACATAAGTTTATAAAACAAACATACCAATAGCATATTACTGCTTCAGCTAATGTAGTGCTCAGCATCCTTCAAAAAACTTATAGCTATCATCACAATAACGATACCAATTGGCAGCGCAGCAATTATGCTTACACTCTGTAAATTACTCATAGAGCTTTCTGCAAAAAGTAACGCTATAGGTAACAATATCAGTAAAATGCACCACATTAACTGAATTACTTTGCTCGGCATCTCATCCTCGCCTAACTTATGATAGCTATAGCAGGAAGCCGTTAAAGCAATAGAATCAAATGATGTAGCATAAAAAGCTATCATCGTAAGCAAAATAACAAACATAATAACTTTTGCACATGGTAAAGTATTAATGATTGCTACGATCATACTATATAAATCGCCACTACCGGCATACATAGCCATAAAATCGGCACTGCCCATAACTTGCATTCCCATAGAATAATTTCCCAAAACTATAAAACTGATTAATGTAGAGCCTACACCAAAAGCATATCCTCCGAAAATAGTCTGACGCACTGTTCTGCCACGTGAAATATTGCCTATAAAAAAAGGAGCTGCCACGCACCAAACCATCCAATAAGCCCAATAGTAAATAGTCCAGTTCTGAGGAAAATTGTTAGTTCTTAGCGGATCAGTATACGTAGCTAACTCTATAAAGTTTTGTATCATTTTACCGAAGGAAGAAAAACCTGTTTCGATAATATATCTTGTTTCTCCAGAGAAAAGTAAAACAAAGCCCAATAAAGCAAAAAACATATAGAAGCAAGCTTTAGCCAAAAAACTTATCCCTTTAAATCCATGTAATAATGAGTAAGTATATACAAAACATGTAATTACAAGAATAAGAATATTAATAGCTGTTCTGTTAAGCTCAACTGCAAATAAATTATCAATTATCGCAGCCATCAGAGGAGTAGCCACACTAAATGTTGTAGCTGTACCGGCTAACAAAGCAAAAACTGCCAGCAAATCAATCAGTCTGCCTATAAATCCGTCAGTATACTTACCTAATAAAGCTCTGCAGGCTTCAGAATATTTCTGGCGTTTTCTTTTTCTGACATGGAGCATAAAACCAAAGGCTACTGCCAAAACCAAATAGAACGCCCAAGGAATAAAACTCCAATGAAACAAGGGAAAGACGCCTGCCCATTCCTGTATTGAGCCAAGCTCTTTTATATGAGGATCACTTGCATAAAGCACCCATTCAGAAAAGGAATAAAACAAAATATCCGCTGCTAAGCCACAGGTAAACATCATTGAACCCCAGCTCAAAAAAGAATATCTCGGCTTCTCACCTTTGTCACCTAATACTATATCACCATATTTAGATACAGCTAAATACAGCGATAAAACAAAAATGCCCAAACCAATAATTAAATAGTAAACTCCTAAAACATCTCCAAAAGAATACCTTATCTTACCCAGCACAACATTAGATTGCTCCGGCATTACAAAGAACAAAATACATAAGAATAATATAATGCTTAGTGGTAGCAAGGTTATAAGCCAATCTATTTTTTCTTTGGTATTTTGTTCCATCTAGTGCTCCTCCAGATATTTTTTGTAGTTCGTATCCAACGCGGCTAATTCCTGTAAATTATCAATTTCCACAATATCTTCTTTAGATATCGGGTAAATACCAAGTTTATATTCCTCAGGATAGCAAAACATAGCCACATCATCCCAATAAATCTGACGATTTTTGCGTTCTTCAAACTCTATTTCCAAATGTCTTTTTAATTTTTTACCATCATTTGCATTCCAACGAGAAACGCTATAAAGTTGCCAACCCTTTTCTCCACCATTTCTGCTGCATGATGTTACAACACCATTTTCGACCGTTTGTAACCATTCATCAGTTTTTTCATCAGTCCATACACTACAGTAGCCGGAGTAAGCAAAATCAGCAGAAAGAATTTCGGGATTATAAATTATCTGGTCTCCGTCCATTATGATTGCATTTTCTATATAGTCTCTTGCAACATATAAAGATGCAATATTATTACATTCAGCATAATAAGGATTATCTATGAGAACTAAGCCCGGATTATCTTTCTCCAGGCTCAAAAACTGCTCTTTCATATAACCAACGACTACATATATCTCAAAAATTCCATTCTTATGCAAAGCAGAAATAGCAGTATCAATCATTCTGGTACCATTCACTTTTATAAGTGGTTTAGGAGTTGTTAGTGTAACCGGACTCAATCTATTACCTAATCCGGCAGCCATTATAATCGCTCTTTCAATCTTTGACATCTTCCCACCTCATCAGTTAATTAAATTCCTTTGGACGATATCAAAGAAATCTTTAGCATACTGATATTGCCTATAGGCATATTCACAAAACTTTACACCCAATTTTTCTTTATATTCGCACCAATTGCTCCACAATAATCCACAAACGGCTATATAGCAGTAGATTTTTATTCTTATTTCTTTAGGACAATAACCGCCAAAATAAATATCAATTAAGCTATCCACCTGATCCTTATCATACAAAGAGTATATAGCAAACATCGCTATATCCACATGAGGATCCTGCATTGCTGCATACTCCCAATCAATAAGTTTAACGCTGCCATCGCTCAAAATAAGAAAATTATCCGGTACTGCGTCTATATGCGTTAAGCAATACTCTTCTTTATACTCATTTATATACTGCTGTAAAGAAAATACTCTACTCTTTGTTTCTGCATAATCACTATACCCGGAAGGCGTGCCTTGCCAAAGCGATTCATAAAATTCAATCTGAGCAAAAAGATCAAATTCATGCTCAACCTGCAATTTCATTTCATGAAATTCTCTCAATCGTTCCAAACAACATTTTACATCCATTTTATTATGAGCATCGCACACTCTGGCATCGCGATAAAATTCTGTTATTTTATAGCCATTTACAGGATTTATATACAAAACCCTGTCAGATAAATCTTTTCCGGCAATTGCACGATAAACAGAAGCCTCTTCCTTACGATTAATCAGTTTATCCGTTCCTTCACCGGGAATACGCATTATATATTTTTTACCACGGCACTGAAAATAAAAAGACCGATTAGTCATTCCCTTTTTCATAAGATGAATATCAGTTATGTTAACAATATCTTCATTTAATACTTTAGAAATACACAATAACGCATTTAAATTATTTACAGTCTTAATACTATTTTTGTCTATCGAACTTTGTATATTCATAGCAACTAAAAATTCACTCCAATTTTTTTGGCATGTGTTTTGCGCTGTTCAACAGGCGGTAATTGCATATAATCACTCCCATAAGTAGCTTCCAAAAGTCTATCAGGTTTATTCGGAATATAGAAAGAAAAACCTTCAAATACATTTTCGGCAAGTTTTACAGGTAAAATCTCGTCCACAGTATTAGGATAAACATACCCTACATCAGCAGCATAAGAAAAGAATTGACATTTGTCGGCAGTGTATTCATCGCGATGCTCTATCAAATACAGGCGTTTCTTTTCTATAGCACGCATTGAAGCAAAACAGAAAACATTGGCATACAAACCGGCAAAAATTCTTTTCAAACTTCCCTTGGGATATTTATTTTTTTCATCTTTAGTTGTTCTTGACCACTGCAGTTTTTTTATAACTTCTTCAGATTCATAATAATCATAAGGAAAAATATCAACAAAAATACCATGATGATACTTTTCATTACCGGTTTCACCGGTTTCAACAAGTAAAGTCCCATTTTTGCGAATTTTTGCCCAAGGCAGCGGATACTCTTTATCGGTATCCTGAGTCTGCAAAAACATGTCTTTAGGTAATTTTTCCTGAGCTATTTTTAAAAATTTCTCGTAATCTGCTCTAGGCATAGATACATCACTATCATCATCCCAAGGAATAAACCCTTTGTGACGGACTGCACCTAAAAGAGTTCCTGCTTCCAGCCAGTATGTGAGATTATTTTCTACACAAATTTTGTGTATTTCCTGTAATATCTCAAGCATAACTTTTTGAGCTGCTGCAATAGTCTTATCCTCGTTAAACAAAATGCTCCCCCTATATTTCCTTTATATTTCCTTTATATTTTTACTATATTTTTAATCAAATTCTCATGGCTATAAGCCTCATTAGCCTCAATCAACCCTTGCTTATACTGCCCATGCTTCTCCGGATAACTGTTAACAAATGCTTCCAGCTGCTCAGTAAATGCAGCAACGCTATCCAAAGCGACAGCCTCACCAACATTATATGCTTGCAAAACCTCCGGATTCATTTCCGGTGACTGCAAAATCGGCTTATAAAAGCCAATAGCAGTAAACAGCATAGCACTCCAATGATAACGATAACGTTCTGCAGCATAAGGCGCTATTATAACATCAACCCCAAGCAATGCCTTCTGCCACTCTTCACCAATCAAATTTTTATGCCAAAATTCAATACCGGGAACATCCTTGTATTCACTGATAATCTTCTCAAACTCTTCACTGTCCTCTGTACGTGCCGTTGCTCCCTGCATAATCAGCTTTACAGGAACAGTAAACTTAGCCTGCTTAAATGCATCTAAAAAGAATCGTACATTCTTTTCACGGCGATACTGACCAAAAAATCCCAATGTCAATGGCTCCATATAAGTCAAATTTTTATCTACAGGCAAATCCTGCGGTTTAAATACAGGTGGAGCAATAAGGTCTACATTTTTCAAGCCATCATTTACAAAATCATTGCGCAAAGTAATGACTTTCAAATGAATATTAGGATAACGCTCACAACGTTTTGCCTGTTTCACAAAGTTAGCTTTTTCCTGAGGGTTAATACCATGAAAAATAATATATACTGGTATCTTGCTGTTTTTTAAATCTGTATCTAAAATTGCACGCAAATATCTGTAGGTTGCTGTAGGAATAATGATAGCATCATAATTATTTTCAATGCTTTTTTTATAAGCAGAATTAAACCATTTCCTGCGTCTACTTTCACGCTTTACAGATAACCACAGCTTTTGAAACTTATTAGCACCTGCATAAGTTACAACCTCTCCACCTTCAAGGTAATCAACCTTAGCATTGTATTTTATTTTAAATGGAAAGTTTTCCGGCACCAGCATCACCGGTTCATGCCCTTGGTTATTCAGCTCATCAACCAAGATACGGTCAAACTCAACTTCATGACCTGCCGGCATAATAATACTTTCTAAAATCGCTATTTTCATTTTCCTTTACCTCTTTGCAAATCTATAAGCTTAATATATTTAGTCAAGGTATACATAAAATGATATACAGATAAGGTTATTCCTAATCTACCATCAAGAATACCTTTTTTTAGTAACAACATCTGAATAAACGAAAAAAAAGCATGACCATATGCGGTAAAATAGCCTACTTTCTTCCCGTTTTCGTAAGCATTCTGCGCCCAAATAGTCGTATATTGGTTAAACTTATTAAAATACTGCTGCCATCCGGTATACGTATAATGCTCAATATAACCGCCCAACACCTTTAATTCATCCTTGCACATCGGCTTTTCATGTACTTTATTAACCCAATGCACATTTTTAGTCTTAAACAAGCGCGGTACAAAATCAGGCTTTAAAACACCATAATTAAATTCCTGCCCAAAAGCTACAGATTTGCGTTTTATTGAATACTGGCATGTTTTATCATGTCCAACAGCATTCTTTACGGAAGTTAAAAGCTCATCATTCATTCTTTCATCTGCATCAAGATACAGCACCCATTCAGTTTCTACATGCTGCAAGGCAAAATTGCGCTGCGCCGCAAAGTCATTATCCCAAGCACGATAAACAACCTTTGCGCCATTTTCTTCTGCTAATTGAACTGTTTCATCCGTACTGCCGGAATCAACAATCAGCACCTCTGCTGCCACTTTCTTGGCATTCTGCACAACAGCAGCTATATTTTTTTCTTCGTTTTTAGTTAAAACCACTACTGTAACTTTACTCATTTTTATTTTCCTCATATTGGATTTTTTATCTGCATATCTCATATCAGCAAATAGCAATCTTCCTGCTAAACACTCACGCTAGTAGGTATATTATACCATACTTTTCATTCACAAGTTGACTATTATTATAAAAACTCTATTTAGTAATTATCAAGAAACTGCATCCGAAAAACGATTGAAAAAAATCACTTTTCGTTTTTTCCAATCAAATATTAAGAACTACTACAAGTAAAAAGTTTCATCGGTCCACCCATTCGTCAAGAAAAATGTAATTCATTGCACTTTTTCCTACGAAAAAATGCAATTTTTGACATTTTTCCTAACGAATATTATGTGCGCACATTGTTCTATTGTATAAGTACATTTTAAATGCAAACTAAGGAGCAGCTTGCGCCGCTCCTCAATCATTCTTCATCCTTCTTTATCCTGCGCTGCAGCAAAACAAGACGCAGCGATAAAACAACAGCACTGCAGATTACACCGATATCAAGGCTCTGCCAATAAGCGAAGGCACCGTTATTGAACTTGTAATCCAAAAGCAGGCCCACCGGCAGGCAAATTGCCCAATAGGCCAGCATGCTGCACCAAAATGTAGCGTTAACGTCCTTATAGCCACGCAAAATTCCCTGTATCGGCGCCGCGATTGCGTCGCCTCCCTGCCACATAATAGCGTAGATAATAAACACCTTCACCAGCTCAATAACATGCGGATTCGTTGTATAAATGAGCGCAATATACTCGCGCGCCACCAGCTCCAGCATCATGTAAAGCATCGCGATAAAAAGGCTCATCTCCAGGCCCAGTGCCGTGTAATCGCGCGCTCCCTGATAGTTTTTCGCACCATATTCAACGCCTACCACAATCGTCAGCGCCAGCGAGAAGCTCATGGGGAACATATAAATTAGCGAAGAGAAGTTAAGTGCCGCCTGATGCGCAGCAATCACCTCCGTGCCAAATTTGGCAATAAACAGCGCCACAACGCCAAAGATGCTCGTTTCCATAAAAATGGCCACGCCCATAGGCACGCCAATGCGCAGATATTCCGCCACCAGCTGCTTAACAGGTCGCACAAAGCCCAGCACATCGTACTGCTTGAACGGTTGCAGCTTTGTCACCACCACCGCGAACATCACTAAAAGCAGCCAAAAGGTGATTCCCGTTGCTACGCCGGCGCCAATGCCGCCCAAGCGCGGCAAGCCCAGCTTGCCGAAAATCAGCACATAGTTCAGGCAAGCATTCACCGGCAGTGCCAAAAGATAAATCTTCATTGAAAGCTTGGTATAACCCAGTGTATCAACAAGACTGCGCAACGGCGTGATGAGAAAGAACGGCAGCACGCCTATGCCAAGACCGGCCATATACCACAGCGCAATGTGATAAACCTCCGGTGCCAGGCTCATGCCCTGCAAGAACGGCGGCAAAAAGATAACACCGCCAACAATTATCAGCACTGAAAAGGCTACGGCCAACAGCATGCCGTGGCGTACTACCGTAGAAATTTTTTCTTTTTCGCCTGCACCCAAGAGGTTGGCAATCAAAGGCATCGCCGCCAGCAAAATGCCTGCAAAGCAGGTCTGCACCGGCATCCAGATATTACCGCCGATGGCAGCGCCGGCCAAATCCGCATCGCCAGCCTGCCCGGACATACTGGCATCAAAAAAGTTCATGCCCATAATCGCAATCTGCGTGCCGATAATCGGCAACATAACGCTCAGCAGACGCTTAACCTTATCCTTATAATCCTTG
>OGMB01001199.1_pt1 | contig 11968 bp, 12 predicted proteins | sample 1573001 | NCBI WGS metagenome assembly OGMB01 (sample SAMEA2581921, study PRJEB24529) | metagenome | biome: Human gut stool | place: China | collected 2011
GAGGCTGCTGAAAAAACCGACGCGGGACGCGTCGCCCCCATTAGTGCTTGCGTTTCTTCAAGCATCAAACACTAACACCAAACACTAACACCAAACGCTACCACTAAGCGCTACCACCAAACGCTACCTCTAATGGGGGCAACGCGTCTCGCGTCGGAGAATTTTTCAGCAGCCTCGTCTCACATCGGGATTTTAGACAAAGGCACACAGGCAGGAGTGTAATTAGTGCTGTCTGCAAACCTTTATTTAATATATGTACATTGCATTTTTCCCGACGCGGGACGCGTCGCCCCCATTAGTGCTTGCGTTTTTTGCAGCTGTCATTGATTCAGCCCGCACTTATTAAAACCGAAACTTCAGACAACAACTACCATATATGACCATTGACGATGCACGGCTTATTGAGTTGCCACGTTTCAACGACCCTCGCGGCAATTTGTCGTTTGTAGAGCAACATAACCAGGTGCCTTTCAAGTTTGAACGCGTATACTGGATATACGATGTGCCGGGGGGCGAAAACCGCAGCGGACATGCCTACCACACTACCGAGGAACTTATCATAGCCATTTCGGGCAGTCTCGACGTGATTGTGGACGATGGCACAAACAAGCGCACCTTTACGCTTAACCGCTCGTACTACGGGCTTTACATACCAAAGGGACTTTGGCGCACGCTCACAAACTTCTCCACCAACTCGTTGGCGCTCGAAATAGCCTCAACGCCTTACAACCGTGCCGACTATGTGGAGGATTACGGCACTTACAAACGAATGAAGCAACATGGAGAAATATAGTGTATTCGACTGCTCTATTGTAGAACTTAACCGACACCATTCTGACCGCAAAGGCAACCTTACCGTGGTGCAGAATGGCGACACGCTGCCTTTCGACGTGAAAAGGGTTTACTACCTTTACGACGTGCCGGGCGGCGAGGAACGTGGTGCACATGCCCACCGCACACTGAGCCAATTTATAGTGGCAGCATCTGGCTCGTTCACTGTCACACTCGACGACGGCCAATGCAAGCGGTCGTTTTTCCTCAACCGTCCCTACCAAGGGCTGCTGGTGCGCCCGGGATTGTGGCGAAGCATCACCGACTTTTCGTCGGGGGCGGTGTGCATGGTGCTGGCTTCGGACATTTACAAAAGCGAGGATTACATACGCAACTACAACGATTTTGTAGCATTCAGGCTCTCGCTCAACAATATTGAAACATTAAGTAGGTGTTCAAAATTATTTTTACATTGAAAGTGCATTGTCGGGGCGCAGATGTTTCCTTCGGGTGAGGGTTTCTGTCCCCCGATAACGGGGGAACCGAAGGGGGGCATAGCGGGCTATGTGACCGAGGCCGAAGGGAACAGATGCGTCTCGAGAATGTGCTTTCAATGTGAAAATGGCACCTACTGATTGTATAAAATAATTTTGAACACCTACTTATGATTAAACTATACGACTTGCAGCGCATCACCCACGAACACGCCGATGAGTACAAGGCCGCCATGGCCCGCGTGATTGACTCGGGGTGGTTTTTGCAGGGCGACGAGACGAAACAATTTGAACACGACTATGCCCGCTACATCGGCACGCAACATTGTGTGGCGGTGGCCAACGGACTTGATGCGCTTTACCTCATACTGCGCGCCTATAAGGAGATGGGGGTGATGGCAGATGGCGACGAAATCATCGTGCCGGCTAACACCTACATTGCCACCATATTGGCTATTACACGCAACAATCTCAAACCTGTATTGGTGGAGCCTACTTGGCACCATCTGGAACTTGACACCGACCGCGTGGAACAGGCCATCACACCGCGCACACGGGGCATCATGACGGTGCACCTGTACGGACGACTGGCGTGCAACGAGCAGTTGCTCGACATTTGCCACCGCCACCACCTCAAACTGATGGAGGACAATGCACAAGCGCAGGGCTGTACTTTCAATGGCAAACGCACCGGTTCGTTGGGCGATGCCGCAGCGCACAGCTTTTACCCTGGCAAAAACATCGGGGCCATGGGCGATGCTGGGGCCGTCACAACCGACAATGCGGAACTTGCCGCCACCATTCGCGCCCTGGCCAACTATGGCAGCGAACGCAAATATGTGTTCAAATATGCGGGCATCAACAGCCGCATGAGCGAGATGGACGCTGCCGTGTTGCGCATCAAACTCAAATATCTTGACCACGACAATGCCCGCCGCCAGCAGTTGGCCGACTTTTACTACGGCCACATCAGCAATCCGCTCATCACGCTGCCCGAGCGTCTGCCCGATGCCCACAATGTGTACCACCAGTTTCCCATATTCTGCAAGGAACGCGACCAGTTGCAAACGTTTCTTGCGCAACAGGGTGTGCAAACGCTCATTCACTACCCTATCCCCCCGCACAAGCAGCAATGCTATTATGAGGCATGGGGCCACAAGCTCTCATTGCCTGTAACGGAGCGCATTCATGCCGAGGAACTTTCTATCCCTATGAGTCCGGTGGTCTCTGCCGATGAGGCGCAACAAGTGGTTGATGTACTCAATAAATGGCAAGGTACGTCACAAAATGCCATTTAATGGCGCATTAGTTGTTATCTTTTTGGTAATTTTGTGCATAAATACAGAACAATGCCGACTCACATGAAATACACCATATTCAACCGCCGCACAGAACTATTGCGCGTGCCCTTGGCCAAGGCCATGTTCTACGAAGCTTATGGCAACTACTGCTATGGGGTGTTTCCCAACAAACAGAAGGTGATGCTGCCCGTTGGCCTCGCCACTGTTGAGGAGATGCTGCACAAGCAGGCTGCCGAAACGGCACCAACCTTCCTGCGCATTGGCAAACGCTACATTGTCAATGCCGACATGATTGTGCAAGTTAACCTTACCAACCATAAGTTGGTACTCTCCGACTTTGAGCATGAGGGTAACTTTGCCCTGCCCATGTCGAAAGAGGCGCTTAAAACTATCAAACGACTTTACGAATACAATACTTTATGGAAATAGGCGAAAGCATCATTATTGGCCGCATGGGACAACAACCGCTACACCTGTCCGACGCCAGCATCGACCCGCAGCACGCCACACTTACGCGCACCTCGGCCGACTCGTATGTGATTGAAGACCACGACTCGGCCAAGGGGGTCTTTGTGTTTGGTCTGCGCATCATGCGCAAAACCATCAAGGCTGACACGCCTTTATTTTTAGGCTCTTTCAAGACATCGGTCAAGCAACTGCTTACCGATGCCTCGCGCATCAACCTGCAACAGGTGTGGAACGACTACGACAAGCAAAAGCGCAAGTGGGACCGCTACTCCATGTTGGTCAACTCCATTCGTATGCTCACCCCCATACTGACCATGCTCGTCACACAGATGGTGGGTCAAAACTGGCTGGTGTCGTGCATTGTGCTGCTGGCTGTCATGGCCATTGCCATCTTTGCTGGCGAAAAGGTGCTCGAAAAGAAGACCGTCGCTTTGGCCACCCTCAACACACAGATGCAAACCACCTACGTTTGCCCGCACTGCCACAAATTTCTTGGCTTCGTCCCCTACTCTGTGCTAAGCGGCAAAAAGTATTGCCCTAATTGCGGCGTGCCGATTAAGTAACGCGCTGACGGAATTCTTTGTTAACGGGTTAACAACTTGTTTACTAATTTCGCCGACGCATAACTCACACATATCATGACCCCCAAACACATCATACTCACCCTGCTCCTCATGCTTTGCCCCATTGGCATGGCAGCACAGAGCACCATTACGCGCAATAAGCCGAAACCGGCTGTAACGAAGCCCAAACCTGCGGCTAAGCCGAAGGCTAAACCTGCACCACGGCGCAATAGCAGCACTACGGGGTTGTCGGCCGAGCTTAACAAGCTCATTAACAATATGGTGTATGTGTCGGGCGGCACTTTTATCATGGGAGGTGATGACAGTTCTGACCAAATGCCAACCCACAGCGTCACCCTCAGCAGCTACTATATCTGCAAGTATGAGGTAACACAAGCCCTATGGCGAGCCGTCATGGGCAGTAATCCATCAAACTTCAAAGGTAACAATCTGCCCGTTGAAAATGTAAGTTGGTACGATTGCCAAACCTTTATCAAACGCCTCAACAGCTATACAGGCCGCAACTTCCGTCTGCCTACCGAAGCAGAATGGGAGTTTGCCGCACGCGGCGGCAACTACAGCCGCCACTACAAATACAGCGGCAGCAACCACATTGACGATGTGGCATGGTACATCGACAACAGTAATAAACGCCCCCACCCCGTGGGCACCAAGCAAGCCAACGAACTTGGCCTTTATGACATGAGCGGCAATGTGGGTGAATGGTGCAGCGACTGGGACGGCTCATACAGTTCTTACTCACAAACCAACCCAACTGGACCTAACAGCGGCTCATCCCGCGTGAACCGCGGAGGCTTTTGGCGCTACAACGCCAGGTACTGCCGCACGCCGGAACGCAGCAGCAATGCCCCCGACTACTGCGTAAACTTCATCGGTCTCCGCCTCGTCCTCTCCCAGTTATAATAGATCAAACTCACACACATCATGACCCCCAAACACCTCATTCTCGCTCTGCTCCTCATGCTTTGCCCCATTGGTATGGCAGCACTGAGCACCATTACACGCAATAAGCCGAAACCGGCTGTAACGAAACCTAAACCTGCGGCAAAGCCAAAGGCTAAACCGAAAGCCAAGCCCAAACCTGCACCACGGCGCAATAGCACAAGCCATTCGAACAACACAAGCCACCCAGGCAGCACAAGCAACACGACTGGTTTGTCAGCCGAACTTAACAAGCTCATCAACAACATGGTGTATGTGTCGGGAGGCACATTCACCATGGGCGGCACAAGCGAGCAAGGCAGTGATACCGAGTCTGACGAAAAGCCTACCCACAGCGTCACTCTCAGCAGCTACTATATCTGCAAGTACGAAGTGACGCAAGCTCTTTGGCGCGCCGTCATGGGCAGCAATCCGTCAAACTTCAAAGGCGACAACTTGCCTGTTGAATGCGTGAGTTGGAACGACTGTCAGACCTTTATCAACCGCCTCAACAGCTATACAGGCCGCAACTTCCGTCTGCCCACCGAGGCCGAATGGGAGTTTGCCGCACGTGGTGGCAACTACAGCCGCCACTACAAATACAGCGGCAGCAACTACATTGGTGACGTGGCATGGTATGATGATAACAGCGGCAACCGCACTCACCCCGTTGGCACCAAGCAACCCAACGAGCTCGGCCTCTACGACATGAGTGGCAATGTGTGGGAATGGTGCAGCGACTGGTACGGCTCATATAGTTCTTACTCGCAAAGCGACCCAACAGGGGCTAACAGTGGGTCTTATCGCGTGGAGCGCGGTGGCAGCTGGTACGGCTACGCCAGGTACTGCCGCTCGTCGGACCGTGGCTCCGACTCGCCCGGCGGCAGCGACTACGGCCTCGGGCTCCGCCTCGTCCTCTCCCAGTTATAATATCCTTGTAAAGAAGAGAGCCTGAAGCAAAAATGCGACAAAAGGAGGCGACAGGAGGAGCCGACGATGTCGTGTTTATGCTTCGGGCGATAAATAGATACCGCCTGTGGCGACATTTACAACAAAAACATATACGACAAAAGTCATATTGAAGTTTCGGATTTGGGTTCGCACGGCTTGAAAGGCGCTGCGAAAAAAACGCAAGCACTAATGGGGGCGACGCGTCTCGCGTCGGGAACAGAGAATAGAGAAAGGAGCTAAATACAAACGCTGCTACTGCTAATAATAGCAGCATATTTTCCCGACGCGAGACGCGTCGCCCCCATTAGTGCTTGCGTTCGGTGCTTTTGGCCTTTTATTGACATCATCGGCTGCGGCTCAGCAATTCAAGCAAGCTTGATTGCATTCGTCTTGCACGATGATTCAGTCCGTACCCGTCTAAATCCAAGACTTAAAGTCATACCCCACAACTAACACCTTCCACCTCACCATGCGCCAACTGCTACTATTACTCTGCATACTGCTCCCCCACCTGCTGCCTGCCCGCACCATCTATGTGGTGTCGGTGGGCATAGCCAAATACCAATACATCAACCCCTTGCGGCAAACCGAGAATGATGCAACCGACATGGCGGCGCTCTACCGCACACACACAACGCACGTCACACTGCTGACGGGAAAAAATGCCACACGGCAGAGCATCTGCACGACGCTGAAAAATGTCTTTGCACAAGCGGAGGCCGACGACGTGGTGGTGTTCTTCTTCAGCGGACACGGCAGCAAAGGCGGATTGTGCGCCTACGACACACGAGGGGCGTCTACCTGCATCAGTTATGGCGAGATAGCCAAAATCATTAAAGGCTGCCGCGCCAACAACAAACTGCTATTTATTGATGCCTGCTATGCCGGCGGCTTACGCCACGACAGCAACGCTGCCGCTTCCGCACAAAGTTCGTTTGACAAAACAGAGGGGGTAATGCTGTTTCTCTCGTCGCGCACCAACGAAACCTCGCGTGAAAATCCATACGGACGCAACGGACAGTTTACACGCTACCTGCTGCGCGGCTTGAAAGGCGGAGCCGACAATAACCGCAACCGCATTGTGGAGGCGAAGGAACTCTTCGACTTTGTGGCTGTCAATGTGGCCAAGGCTACCAAGGGCAAGCAGCACCCCGTGATGTGGGGACGCTTTGACAACAACATGCACGTAATGAATTGGAACCCCAAAAGGTAGGGTGTTCAAAAATGGCATCAAAAATGAGAGCGTTTGAGGGATTTCTATTCGTTGTTATTGCAGTTCGATGAAAAGTAAACAGGCGAACGGACTCAAGCACCCAACGCTACCTCTAATGGGGGCGACGCGTCTCGCGTCGGAAAAGATGCAGCTATTATTTAGTATAGTTTGTATTCTTCTCCTTTCTCTATCCCGACGCGAGACGCGTCGCCCCCATTAGTGCTTGCGTTTTTCGGCAGCACATTTTTGGCAAATAAAAATGACCCCAAAAACGGTCTCGCTTTTGATGCCAATGTTGAACACCCTGCCCTAAAAGGTAATTTCGTCACGCCAAACACGTATTTCATACTTTGAAACGCTATAACCATTGACAAAAGGCGACAAAGCACCTATCTTTGCATCATAAACATTAAAACAACCAAGCCATGTATAACAACAACGACACCATCACACAGGGACGCAACAAAGCCCAAAAGCAAAGCAAAGATAAGAAACTGCACTTCAAAAGTATGGCAGCCTCCTCATTTGTAGGTGCCATGACTGGCGCAGGTGCCATGTGGGCTGGCGAAGCCTTTGCCAACGAGCAAAATAATGAGGCTGCCGCCGATACCGCTACCGCCGAGGCAGCAGGAGTACAAACCATTGCGCAGCCCAACGAGCAGGAAGTTACTGCCGACACGCTGGCCGCTGAAAGCAAAACACAAGCACAGCACGAGGCCAGCGCCACACCAAAGGCCGATGCCACAACACACAACGCTCACAACAGCCACACCACACACCACGATGAGCCGCATCTCACTCCGGCCACTCACACGCAAGGATATGCCGCACAGCACGACATTCAAATTGAAAGTGTCGAAACCATGACTACCGACGACGGACGCACCGTCACCATGGCCATCGGCACCGTGGACGGCCACATGGCGGCCTTCAAAATGGACGACAACAACCGGGTGGTGGCCTCGTTTGTCGACACCAACGACAACGGCGAGGTGGACGACAATGAAGTGACCGACCTGCGCGGCGAAAACATGACGCTGAACACGCTCACCAATGGCAACAACAATGTACAAATGGCGGCCGACGACACTGATTCGCCCGAAATACACGTCATTGCCGTACAAAACGATGTTGACCTTAACGGCCACACCGTGGACGTGGCTCACGTGAGCGTGGGTGACGAACACATTGCCTTGGTAGACGTTACTCAAAACGGCGAGGTGGACATCATGATGGGCGACAGCAACCACGATGGGCAAATAGACGACAGCGAACTGCACGACATATCTGACAGCCACATGCCCATGCCGTCGGCCGACGATGTGGAGGGCGGCTACGGACAGATGGCACAGTCTGACACCGACCTGCCCGACTACTCCAACGATGCCGATATCACACTATACGACGCATAATGACGAACTAACAAGCGTATGAACATTACACTTAAATGCCCCGCCTGCGGCGCACTGATAAGCGCGGCCAGCATGGCGGGCATTGAACAAAAAACGGCCGAATGCCCCACCTGCCACACCAAGCAACAGTTAGGCGCCTACCTGCCCAAACTGTCGTTGGCTGTTGGCAGCCACACCTACCAGCTGCATTTTGGCAAGCAATGGGTGGGCCGCCTTAAGGAGGGCAATGATGCCGAAATACAAATACCCGACGACACACGCTACATGAGCCGGCACCATGCCATTATCAATGTGCAATGCACCGCCACCGGACTGCGCTGCACCCTCGAGGAGCATGGCAAGAACCCTACCCTGCTGCAAGGCATCGAACTGTGTGAGGACGACATTGTCTACCTCAACGCCAACGACTGCCTCACACTGGGTGAACAACAAATGTACGTAGCTAACGATTTTGCAAAATGAGCCAAAAACCCTTAACTATATCGACTCCACAAGGTTTTAGCGAACTGGGACAGAAACCTAACCAGGAGGACGCGCTTTACCCTGCCCTTGGCCATGCCACCAGCACCACACACGTTTTTGTGGTGTGCGACGGCATGGGCGGACATGCGCATGGCGAGGTGGCGAGCAACTGTGTGGCGCAAGCCATTGGCCAGCACACCACGCTGCCCAAACCATGCTCCACGCAACAAATGGAACAGCACTTCAACGAGGGGTTGGCCGAAGCCTATCGTCAACTTGACACACTCGACAAACAGTTTGACGACAGCAGTGGAGGCAAGGCCACAATGGGCACCACGCTTACATTCCTGGCCATTTGCACCGATGGCATACTGTTGGCGCACATTGGCGACAGCCGCATTTACCAATTCAGGCAAGGCAAGGGTGTGGTATACCAAACACGCGACCACTCGCTTGTCAACGACTTAATAGCGGCTGGCGAGCTGACCGAAGCCGAGGCACGCACTTGTCCACAACGCAACGTCATCACAAGGGCTGTGCAACCTCATCAGCCTACCATGTCCAAAGCCACGTTCAAAGTCATACCTTACTACCATGTGGCACCTGGCGATGTATTCATGCTCTGCTGCGACGGCATTGTCGAACAGCTCGACAACAATGATTTGCAACAAATAATGCTTGCCAATCAGCCACTTGGCCAACGCATCGACGCACTCAAACAGACCTGTCGCACACGCGGTACACGCGACAACCACTCATGTTGGGCGTTTGAGGTTGAAAAGGTTGAACATACGAAGTTGCAACCCGCCCACCAGCCCGAAACTGACGAGGAACGCTTCACCCCCAACGCGCAACCGGCAAAGCAGCCTTCTGCTCCTACCAAACACACTTGGCCTTTAGTAGCCATATTAGTGTGCATCATCTTGCTCTGTTTCGGCGCAGGCTATATGCTTTGGCACAAGCCCCAACAAACTACCGACGCACCGGCTGCCACCATGCCCCAAAAGGTGGAACAAAAGGTGGAACAAACCACCGAACCAACCGACAGCAACGACTCTGATGCCACACAAGGCACCATCACACGACATCACAAATAAATCCGTTAACGGGTTAACAGGTTAACGGGTTGACAGGTTAACTGGTTAACGGGTTGACAGGTAAGTTTGTTCTGCACACAACTTATTGTGTCAAAAACAAAATAAAAAGGGACATAAAAGACACGACTAACTTACCCGTTAACTTGTCAACCTGTTCCCCCGTCAACCAACCCGTTTCCCCGTCAACAAAACAGTCAACCCACTAAATAAATACAGACGCACCATACTATGACCGACAATTCCACCCCCCGCGAGGGGTTGCTTGCCATTGGCACCACACTTGCCAATGGCAAATACCATATAGAAAAATACCTGGCATCGGGCGGCTTTGGCAATACCTACATGGCCACCGACACTGCCTTTGACGAAAGAGTTGCCATCAAGGAACTCTTTATTAAAGGCGTGTGCGGCCGCATGGACAATGCAACCGACATATCCATCAGCCTTACCGAGAACCAGCGCACATTCAATGCACAACGCGAAAAGTTCCGCAAGGAGGCACGCCGCCTGCGCAAACTCGAAAACAAGCACATTGTACGGGTGCACGACTTGTTCGACGAGAACGGCACCACCTATTATGTGATGGACTTTATCGAAGGCGAAAGTCTGTCTACCCGTCTCAAACGCATCCACCAGCCAATGACAGAGGCCGAAGTACTGCCCATTCTGGCCCAAGTGCTTGATGCGCTCGAAACGGTTCACAACGAGGGCATTTGGCACCTCGACCTCAAGCCTGCCAACATCATGGTTGACGACAAAGACAACGTGCAACTCATTGACTTTGGTGCGAGCAAACAGTTGCGCAATGCCGACGGCAACTCACTCTCCACTTCATCGGCCCTGGCTTGCACTCCTGGTTATGCCCCGTCCGAACAAATGGAACAGAACATCGAAAAGTTTGGTCCGTGGACTGATCTCTACGCGCTCGGTGCCACACTTTACCACTTGCTCACACTGCAACAACCGCCCTCGCCATCAGACATTGACGAGGACGCCACAGAGGCTCTGAAATTGCCTGCCGCCGTGAGCAAAAAGACTGCCGACCTCATCAAGTGGCTTATGAAACCGAACCGCAAGATGCGTCCGCAATGCGTGGCCGACGTCAAACAGTTCCTGGCCGAAACGCCAACAAAGCCGCAACCCAAACCGCAATCCAAGCCTCAACCTTCAAAGTCTGCAGCCAAGACGGCCGATGGTGATGGCGACACCATTTTGAAAGGCGGCAAAAATGCCAAGACCACCACACAGTCCAATGGTAGCAATACAAAATCTACAACAGAGCGCAAGGGCAAATCAAACCAAGGCGTCATCATAGGCAGTATTCTGGCCATCGTCATTGTGGGAGCATTTGGTTACGGCATGTGGCACGACAGAAGTGAGGCCCAAGACGCATCGGTGGCTGTTGACAGTGACAGTGTGGCAGCAGACGTGGTGCAGAAATCGGTAACCAATCTGATGGTGTCAGTAAACGCTGGTCCGAAGAATATGCGCAACTATGCCTATACCGGCAGCATAGCCGATACGATTGGTGCACTGCCGCAGGGCTTTGGTACAGCCAAATTTGAAAAATATGGCAGCATTCCTGCCGCCACCTATTCAGGCCACTTTACCAATGGCTTGTGCAACGACCAAACGGGCGATGCCACGCTGAAGTTTGATAATGGCGATACGTATAAAGGAACCTTTAACAATGGCTACTATGAGCAAGGCACCTACACCTTGAAGGACGGTTCATACTTCACAGGCACATTCAAAGAGGGCAATCCCTATAAAGGTAAATGGTACAACAGCGACGGCTCGTTCTCTGAAGAAATAGGTAAGTAAATATTGCTGTCCATGAAATCGTGAATATTCGAACAGTCTCAAGCGCAAAGTGCTAGTACCAAACGCTACCATAAAACGCTACCATAAAACGCAAGCACAAAACGCTAATACAAGGCGCAAGCACAAAACGCTACCTCTAATGGTGGCGACGCGTCTCGCGTCGGGGAAAAAGAAAGCAATAAACAACTCTAAGCAGAGCTTAGTAAATGCAGACTCCTCTCTCCTCGCCCGACGCGGGACGCGTCGCCCCCATTAGTGGTAGCGTTTTGTGGTAGCGCCTTGTAGTAGCGTTTTGCAGTTATTGCTGTCCAGTAAAAGTCTAAAGCACATTGTAATAATGCTTTTCCTGACTTCATCACTTTTTTGCGCCATTACATAGTGCGCATTGGAAATCAACGAGTTACGTAATTAAATCGGGTGACGCAAGCAAAGAAGCGAACCTTGTTTTGCTCTTTTAAGGGCTGTTCGCC
>OGMB01001208.1_pt1 | contig 11929 bp, 10 predicted proteins | sample 1573001 | NCBI WGS metagenome assembly OGMB01 (sample SAMEA2581921, study PRJEB24529) | metagenome | biome: Human gut stool | place: China | collected 2011
AAAGTAGAGTTTTTTCTCTACTTCATTTTTTTCTTATAATATGACGAATTTTTTCTGAAAATTTCCATGCTCTTGATGAATAAATATTATCAAGTTCATTTTTCTTATTATATACGTCATCTTTCAACTTTCTAAGTTCTAAGTCCAACATTTCATTTTCTTTTTCTAGTCTATCACAATTTTTTATAGTTCTATCTAGTTTATCTTTTAAATTTAAATTTTCACCATATAATTCTATTAATTTTGAATCTGCAGTTTTCTTTTTCTTATCAAAAAACTTTTGTATATTATTATCTTTAAATAAATAATCAGCAACATTTTTTGAACAATTTTCAATATTTTTACCAAAGTTCATATCAACATAATTTTTTCTTTCTTCTTTATAATAATCTTTATTATTCAAAAGTTTTTTTACTTCATCTACAAATTCATTTAATCCTTTTATAAATGGTCCTGGACTCCAGAATTTTATATTATCAAATGTAATTCCTCTATTCTTTTTATATAGTTCAATATCATTATCTAAAAAGCAAACCGGTCTATCTAATATTACAAAATCCGAAAAGGCTGACGAATAATCTGCAACAATTAAATCTATACCATTTATTACTTCTGTTAGCGTTACAAGATTTTTTGTCATAACAGAATCATCTAAAACAACTATATTTTTCATATTAGTTATATTCTTTTTATTTATTTCATAAGGATGGTATTTTATTATTAAAAGATAATTATTGTCTTCAAGATAATTTTCTAATTCTTCTTCATTATACTTTTCAAGATTTAATATATTATCTGAAAAAGCACCATCATTTTCTCTTCCAAGACCATTTCTAAATGTTGGTAAATACATAAGGACTTTATCATATGATTCAGTATCAATACCACATTTTTTTAAGTTACTTTTACCATCTGATATATGAATATAATCAGTTCTTGGCGTACCAAGAGGCAATATTCTATCAAAATCTATATCAAATGTGCAATGATATATAATTGACCATAAATCATATGTACTTATTGCGCAATCAATATTTTCTTTCATTAATTCTAAAAACCTTTTATCTTGAACTGCCAATTGATTTTCACTTAATAAGTGTCCAAATCTTTTACCAGAATTACCATGACCTAAATATATATATATTTGATTAGGCTTTTTCATCTCTAATAATTCATCATGTGTAAAAAATACAATATCTATTTTATCAAATAACTTTTTAAATTCATCACTACCATTAATATAACAATCAACACCAGCAGATTTTAACAATTCGTAGTTACTTTCATCATTTATAAGATAATATAAGTTATATTCCTTATAATTTTCTTTCATATATTCATATATTGCTTTTGCATTTCCAGAATAATCTGGATGACTTGCAAAAAGTATATTATATTTTTTCATATTATCACCTTAACAACACTATTTCTTTTTTATTATTTTTCTTTTTACTCTTCTGGCAAAATCAAAAAACTTAAATGTAGGTTTTGCAAGTGATCCCATATGATGTCTAACAAACCATATAGCAACTTTTTCATCAATTGCAGTCCATGATGCATCAAAATGATGAATAATACAAGTATTTTCACTATATTGTTCATCTAATCCATCATAGCTTTTTGGATTAAAATAATCTCTAGAATAAATATGAATATCATCTTCTAAAACTTGACTTTCTGATTTCTTTTCTAATCCTAATTTTTCAAAATAATTTGTTAAAACTTTAGGACTTGTTATACTATATAAATCATTTGGATTAAACTTAGCCTTCTTATATACATCTAAAATCTTTTTTATATGTTTATTTTTTGCTTTTTTAACACCAATCATTGCTGTAGCTAAATAATCATCTGATTCTCTTCCAAGCCATATCTCATTTTCTAATATACTATCTATGTTCTTTTTAACTTCAATATCTGTATCAAAATATATACCACCATAATTATATAATGCATATAATCTTGCAACATCTGATACAAATGCCCATTTTTTATTTTCATAAGCATCTTTTACAAATTCACAAAAGTTGACATCAAAATTTGATTCATTCCATTCAACAATCTCATAATCTGGTAAATATTTTTTCCAAGTTTTCATATATTTTTTTAATTTTCTTGGAAGTTTATTTCCACCAAACCAACAATAATGTATATACTTACCATTTTTATTCACTATACGCACCTCCAAAAATAGCTTTTATTAATTTTTTTAAACATCCATACACTCTTCTAAAATAATTTAAAAATCTTCTCTTTTTAAATAAACCAATACTCTTTTTAACATTACCTTGATATAATAAGTTAAATAATTGGAATTCAAATATTCTTTGATTTTTTGTTAACATATCGGGTAATTCTTCAACACTTTTTATACTTTCATGAATTTCATTAAGCATATACCTGTTATTTTCTATATAAGATTCAACTAATGATTTTATCTTTCCTTTATTTTTTCTAAGAGAATGATCAAAAACATCAATTATTCTTAAAAAATAAAACTCACAAACTAATTCTTTATAGTTTTTATATTTTAATTTATTATTTTCAAATACATCATTTATATTTTCACATATTTTAAAATAAGCTTCATCCAACTTATTAGTCCCAACAATAGAGGTTTTACGTTGAAGATAAATATAATAAGGATTTGGGATATATTTAATATTCTTTGCTTCCATAAGCAAAAATGGTGTTACAGCAACATCTTCATATTGTTTTCCAACTGGAAATTCATATTTGTATAAATCTTTTTTTATTATTTTATTACATGATGATCCTTGCATAGCACCATGAACAAACTTAGACACTTTTGAATCTAAACAATCTTCTCTTGCCGCACGTATTATATGATTATACTTTGGATCATCTTCATAATCAGTATATAAATCATAAATTACCATATCATTTTTATCCAAATATTCTCTTGCATCTCTATAGAAATTCTTGTTAATTCTATCATCAGAATCAACTACACTAATAAATTTTCCTCTAGATTTTTTTATTCCAACATTTTTAGTATCTGCAAGTCCTTTATTTTCTTTATAAATATAAACTGTATTATTTTTATAAGTTTCATTTTTTAAATTACTTATATAATCTTTTATTATTCTTTCTGAATCATCCGTTGATCCATCATTTACAATTATAACCTCACAATCATTATCAATAGCAGCATATATTGAATCTAAACATTTTACTAAATATTTTGATGTATTATATACTGGTACAATAATCGAAATAAGTATATCATTATTCTTGTCATTCTTTTTTGCCATATTTATTCTTCCCTACTTTCCCATTTGCGATTTATAATATTCATCACATATTTCTTTAGTATCACCCATTTTTACAACTTGTCCATGATCAAGCCAAACAACCTTGTTGCATAAATCTTTTATCGATTCAAGCGAATGTGAAACGTATAAAACAGTTGTTCCACCTTTGATCATTTCCATCATTTTATTCTTACTTTTTTCTTGGAATCTTAAATCTCCAACAGATAAAATTTCATCTACTATAAGTATTTCAGGATCTACTATAGTTGCAATTGAAAATGCAAGTTTAGCAGTCATACCTGAAGAAAAGTTTTTTACAGGAACATCTAGGAAATCCTTTAATTCTGAAAATTCAACTATTTCGTCAAATTTACTATCCAAAAACTTTTTAGAATAACCAAGTATTGCTCCATTTAAATAAATATTCTCTCTTGCTGTTAAATTTTGGTCAAATCCTGCACCAAGTTCAATCATAGGAGAAATTACTCCATCAACTTCTACTTTTCCAGATGTAGGCTTCATAACTCCACTTACAACTTTTAAAAGTGTACTTTTACCTGCACCATTACTACCAATTAATCCTACAACATCGCCTTTATTAACACTAAAAGTAACATTTTTTAAAGCCCAAAAATATTCTGTTTTTTTCTTTTTTTTCTTTATAAATAAATTTATAAATGCTTGTTTTATAGAAAAATCTTTTTCTATATCCATATTAAATTTCATTGAAACGTTTTTAATTCTTATCATTTTTTCACCACCTAACTAAATATAATATATAAATTTATCCTGTTTTTTTCTAAATACATATGAACCAATTAATAACATTCCAAATCCGAATAAAGTTATTATTCCAAGTGTCTTTAAAGTTGGCATTTGTTCGTATACAACAACTGTTCTTGTTGCAGTTAAAAATTGATACATTGGATTTAAATTCATTAAAGCCTGTAGTTTAGCAGGTAATATTTCTATACTATAAAATACTGGAGTTAAATAGTTCCATATTGTAAGTACTATACCATATATATGAAATATATCTCTTAAGAAAACTGAAACACATGATAACAATAATCCCATTCCTATTGTAAACATAAGCATACAGAAGAATATATATGGAAGTATTAAATAATACACATTAATATGACATGTATAATCACCAAGTCCAAAATAAGATAATAAAATTATACCTAACCATGGAATTAATGTTAGTAAAAAATCAATTCCAACAAATAAACATTTTGAAATTGGAAATACATACTTTGGTATATAAATCTTATTAATTAAACTAAAATTTTCAACAACAGATGTCATAGCCATATTTGATGCCTGACTAAAATAGTTCCATAAAACTATACCTGTCATCAAGTATACTAAATAGTTTATACCATCTACTTTAAATTTAAACATTTGTGAGAATACTATTGCCATTACTGTCATCATAAGTATTGGATTTAGTAAACTCCATAAAACGCCTAATACAGATCTTTTATACTTTACTTTAAAATCTCTTGATATTAATTGTGACATTAAGAACCAATACCTTTTAAAGTTTGAAATTATTCCTTTTACTCTTGTCATAAAACACCTCTTTACATTATTTCACATAAAAATTATAACATATATATGCTACAATTCAAACAAAACTTAACAAAGTTATAATTATTAATTTTTCTTTTTCTCTAAAAATAATTTTCTAGTTATAAAGTTATAACACATAACAACTGCAGTTGCTACTATCTTTGAAATCATATAATATATTCCAAATTCTTTATCCATAATCCACATAATAAGTTCATTTATTCCGAGACCTATTACACTTAAAATTATAAATACTATAAGTTCTTTTGCCTTGCTATTTTTTTCTTTATCAACATCAAAAACCCATTTTACACTTGCTATATAATTAAATATAACTGAAACAGTAAATGAAATAGCTGCTGATATTAACGCTGGCACTTTAAATACTTCTGTTAAAAATACCATTAATCCGTAATCAATTACAAACGCTATTCCTCCTACTACTCCAAATTTTAATATTTGATTTATTAATTTTTTCATTATTTTTTCCTCCTACTATAAAAAATTATACAATACTTTTACTAAAAAATAAAGGTTAGCACAATTAAAAATATCGTAAATTGTCTTTAAATGTAATATTTTTTCTGGTATAATCATTATAGTTATTATGATAAGGGAGGTAAACATAATAATAAGCGCCAGACCATTAAATTGGTGACGAGGATTGATAGTTATCGAAATTTCGGCGGATTCTATCACGGATAAAGTTTTATTCGTTAGATATATAACAAAAAATAAAATTAAGATTATAACAAAATATATATCACAAACAAAATTACAAAAAAGAAAGTGAGACAATAAAAAATGTGTGGAATTGTTGGATATATAGGAAAGAATAAAAAGGCAAAAAATGCCGTTATAAAGGGTCTTGAAAGACTTGAATATAGGGGTTATGACTCTGCAGGTATTGCATATGTAAATGATAATGAAGTTGTTATGCAAAAAGAAAAAGGCAGAATCAAGAATTTGAAAGATGGAATAAATTTTGATGAGAAAAGTAATATTGCTATTGGGCATACTAGATGGGCAACTCATGGTGAACCTAATAAAAAGAATTCTCATCCACATAAAAGTGGAAAAATTACTATCGTTCATAATGGAATAATAGAAAATTATATAGAACTTAGAAAAAAATTAGAAAGTTTAGGATATGAATTTAAATCTGATACTGATACAGAAACTGCTTCTGCTCTTTTAGATTATTTATATAAAGAAACTGGAAACATGGTAGATGCAATTAAAAGATTTAAAGAAGAAGCAAAAGGATCATATGCTCTTGGAGTTATATGTGATGATGAACTTGACAAATTATATGCAGTTAAGAAAAATAGTCCTTTAATTATAGGTACAGGAAATGATGAAAATTATATAGCATCTGATGTACCTGCTATACTTGATTTTACAAATAAGTATATTGTTCTTGAAGATGGTGAGTTTGCTGTTTTAGAAAGTAACAATATAAATGTATATGATAAAAATAATAATATTGTAAATAAAGATATTAAAGAATTTGAAGGAAGCGCTAAAGATATAGATAAAAATGGTTATGAGAAATATATGGAAAAAGAAATCCATGAACAACCTGAAGTAACTAAAAAAATGATGAATGAATATATTGATGATGATAGCAAAGATGTTATTAAAGGTATGCCTGATTTATCAAAATATAAAAATGTTACTATAGTTGCTTGTGGAAGCGCTATGCATGCAGGTTTAATTGGTAAACATTTAATTGAAGAATATGGTAATATACCAGTAAATGTTGAAATTGCTAGTGAATTTAGATATAAAAAATTATTTATTGATAAAGATACATTAGTTATTGCTATATCACAATCTGGTGAAACTGCTGATACATTAGAAGCTGTTAAAATTGCAAATGAAAAAGGATGCGATACACTTGGTATTGTAAATGTTAATGGAAGCTCTATTGCAAGAGAAACATCTAAAGTATTATATACAAAAGCTGGTCCTGAAATTGCAGTTGCAACTACAAAAGCTTATTCAGCACAAGTTACTCTTCTTTCATTCCTTGCTTATAGTTTAGCTAAGAAAAGTAAAGATAAAGAAGTATTAAACGAAGTAAGTACATTCTTAAGTGATTTAAATAGATTACCAATATTAATGCAAGAAATACTTAATAATAAAAATGAATATAAGTGTTTAGCAGACAAAATATATGATAAAGATAATATATTCTTTATTGGTCGTGGTATAGATGAAGCATTATGTATGGAAGGATCATTAAAATTAAAAGAAATCTCTTATATACATAGTGAAGCATATGCTGCTGGAGAACTTAAGCATGGTACTATTTCTTTAATTGAAGATGGTACTCCTGTATTTGGTATTGTTACTGATAAAAAAATTGCTGATAAAACTATTAGTAATTTAAAAGAAGTTAAATCAAGAGGTGCAAATGTAATATATGTTACTACAAATAATTTAAATAAAGATGGTGATTTCTATGATGAAAAAGTTATTATTCCAGATACTAACCCACTATTACAACCACTTCTTACAATATTACCACTTCAATTAACTGCATATTATGTAGCAAAAAATAAGAATTGTGATATTGATAAACCAAGAAATCTTGCTAAATCAGTAACCGTAGAATAATATAAAAACAAGTACTTATATTAAGTATTTGTTTTCTTATTGCCCCTATAGTCTTCTTGGGTATTTTTATATTAAGGTCATAAAAATAATATATTATATTTTAGTAGATAAAGAGGATATTGAAAAGTACAAAAATGCATCGGGAAAAAATATTTTAGAATTCAGAATGATAGAAGAAGATTCTGAAACCCACGCATGGGCAAGCGGAGTTTCGGGAGATAGAGCTTTGTATGAGGATACATGTACAATTGAATTTTAAACCAAAAAACGGTCATTCGCACATTTGAACTGACCCCAAAAAGTTAGACAAAGTTATAAAGAAATAATTATGCAAAGCGACTAAGAGAGATCTTGGTCGCTTTTGTTATGCAGCTTTGTGTCTGTAATCTACAGGAGACAGTCCATCAAGCTTAAGCTTGATACGCTTGTTGTTGTACCATTCTATATATTCCGTAAGTTCCGAGATAAAATGCTCAACGGACATAAACTCTTGCAGATACAGCAATTCTGTTTTTAATAAACCGAAAAAGTTTTCAGCACAAGCGTTGTCAAGACAGTTGCCCTTTCGGGACATACTTTGCCTGATACCCTTGTCCGCAAGCATTTTCTGATAACGCTTATGCTGATATTGCCAACCTTGATCCGAATGCAGGATAAGATTTGTATTATCGGAAATTTTGGCAAATGCCTTTTCAAGCATATCTGTTGTTTGTGCGAGATTTGGATGACGGCTAAGATTATACGAAATGACTTCACCATTATACAAATCAATGATTGGTGACAGATACAGCTTTATTCCAAACAAAGCAAACTCTGTAACATCTGTTACCCACTTCTGATTCGGTTTGTCTGCCTTGAAATCTCGTTCAAGAAGATTAGGTGCAATCCTTCCGACATCCCCTTTGTATGAGTTATACTTATGCATACGAACTCGGCAAAATATGCCCATTTTTCTCATCAATTTTTGTACTGTCTTATGATTGATAACAAATTTTTTCTTCAATTCTTGTGTTATTCTTCGATAGCCATAACGACCCTTGTTTTCATCGTAAATATGACGTATTTCAGTTTTTATGTCAGCATATTTATCCGGTTTTGGAGAATTAAATTGTTTGCTGTAATAGTAATATGTGCTGCGAGGGATATTGGCAATATCAATGAGCAGCCATATTTTGAATTCGTGCCTCAGTTCCCATATCACTTGTGATTTTTCTCTTGCCGTACCCTTTCGGAAACCAAGGCATTCAATTTTTTTAAGTATGCATTCTCCGTACGAAGTCGCTGTACCTCTGAAATAAGGTCTTCCTCTACTTCTTTCTTCAGCTTTTTGGGACGACATGTTGACTTGCGTCCTCGGCGTTCTATGTAAAAGCCTTCTTTCCCTTCTTCAAGATAGATGCGTTCCCAGCTTGCTACTCTACTATGATTACTTATGTCAAATTGACGTGCAGTTTCACTGTAACTAAGTTTTTCCTTGTGCATCGTTTCTACTACTTTGATTTTGAATTCCGGCGTGTACTTTTTATTCGGCTGTCCTTTTGGCATAAAAATGCCCCCTTTCGTTAGTTTTAATTACGGTATATTTATATTATACCTCATTGTCTAACAAAAGGGGAGCATTTCAATTAAACTGTCGCTTGTTTTTCTGATTGATAGGCAAACATATGTAAAATACGATTGCGAAAACGCTTAAAGTTTCTGAAGCCATATGCATTGCGCTTTAGCACCTTGATTTTGTTGTTGCAGCCCTCTGTAAAGCCGTTTGTGATTGTTGTTGTGAATGAATTGAGTATGCCTGTGAGCCAATTCATCATCGTTTTTGCACACTTAACAAACTGTGGGATATCGCAGTTATAAGCCCAATTTATCCAATCTGCCATCGGTTTTTTAGCCGTTTCTCTGTCTTTGCAGTCGAGAATTTTTAAAAAATCCTCTTTGTAAAAATGTGCCGTACTTAATGTGGGCGAGGCGTACAGCATAATATTGACCTGTTGCTTTTGCTCGTCGGTTAATTTCTCAAATCTTTTGAGCAATAAAAATCGTGACTTTTTAAAATATCGCCGATGTGTTTTGCTGAATTTCTTTTGTTCTTCCTTTCTCACACTTTCAAATGCCCAGTTTACCTGACGAATCCAATGATACTTGTCTACGATCTGCTTTGAGTTCTTAAACCACGCCGTTGCGATGTTAGCAAAAGGTTTCCACATATCACTGACAAAATATTTGACATTTTCACGCTCTGATTTGCTGAATTTTGCAAAATATTTGGTAAGACATACTTCTGTTCGTGCAGGAAGTATATCAAGCACGACCTTTTTAACAGGATCAGTTATTATACATTGATACTTTTCGCCGCCTGTATTACCCTTAAATTCATCGATCGACAACGCTGACGGCAAGTTTTTATGACCGTAATCAACAACACCAAAAACTCTGATAACTGTGTTCACAGAAAGGTTCATTTCTCTGGCAACGCTTGTGTAAGTGACAGCATCTCTCAGCTTGTCGATGATATACGCCGAGAGTCTGTTTGTCATTCTGTGATAGCGTGGCAGAAATTTATTCTTTTCAGCAAACCTTTTACCGCAAGTACAACGATATCTTCTCTTTTTAATATGAATGAAAACATACTTGCCAAAGGCAGGAATATCCTTGATAACCTGCTCACGATAGTCGTGGATTGTGTTTGTCAATTTGCCACAGCAAGGACATTTATGTTTCTTACGCTCAAGTTTGCAATGTATGTGAATAGTGTTTTGATTTTCTTCAACTTTTTCTATTGAAAGCCCTTGCAATCCTGTGAGTTTTTCTGTAAAATATTTGTAGAGCATATTTATTCCTCCGTTCTGGTTTCTCGTCAATTCCATTTTAACGGATTTTCGAAAAATATGCTCTACTTTTTTTGAAAATTTTTTAAATTTATTTTGTAGGCTCTTTCCTCACCCCAACATTTAGTATAGAGCCTCAAAATTTTAGGACAGGCTTTGTGCCTGTCCTTTTTTGTTGTTTCTTTATCAAAAGTTGAGATAAATTATAATTTAGCGGAGTGTCGGTCGGGCATTGAAATTTAGCTAACGCTAAATTATCCTCCCAAAAACAAAAAAGTTTACTCAATTTTTTCAAAAATTGCGGGTTTGGGCAGCGCCCATAAAAATCTTCCGATATAACAATTTATCAGGCGCAAACAGCCACGCTGTTTGCGTGCTAAAACTAAGTTTGTTAAAACAGGCGACAGCCTTTTATAAAAGAAATGATTAACTTTTCATTATATATCGAATGGCTTTCTTGTTGCTATCGCATTTTTAAAGGCTAACGCCGTTGTGTTCAAGCCGCCAAACAGCGAGCTGTTTGGCTATCGTTAGATTGCATAAACGGAAAGTATTTGTGGGCTTTGCCCACACCCACGACCTTTGAAAAGGTCGACCAAACTTTTATAATTGCCTTGTGAAGTATTCCGCTAAACCATAATTTATCCCAACTTTTGATAAAGAATTTACTTCCAAACTTCTTCTGCAATTTCCTTTACAAGTGCGAGTTTAGCCCACTGCTGTTCTTCGGTGAGTTTGTTGCCGATTTCGCATGACGCAAAGCCACACTGCGGACTTAGGTAAAGTCTGTCAAGCGGAATGTATTTGCTTGCTTCTTTAATTCTTTCGATTACTGTATGCTTGTCCTCAAGTTTCGGTGATTTTGTAGTGATAAGACCGAGAACAACTTTTTTGTTGCCGCTTACATATTTTAAAGGCTCAAAGCCGCCTGAACGCTCATCGTCAAATTCAAGGTAATAAGCGTCAACATTTTCTCTGCCGAACAGTGGCTCTGCAACTGAGTCATATGCACCGCTTGAGAAATATGCGGAATGATAGTTACCTCTGCAAATGTGTGTTGTAATAACCAAATCTTCAGGCTTGCCCTCAATTGCAAGATTATTTTCTTTTAAGAGCTTTTCTTTAATATCTTCAAGGTTGTTTTCTTTGCCGTAACGAATTACACTGCCCTCGGCAACGAGTACACCCCAGGTGCAATCGTCAAACTGAATGTTTCTGCAACCTGCGTTATATAAATCGTTAATAACCTTTTTATAACCGTTTGCAATGTCAGTAATAAGCTCGTCATCGGTTGCATAGAATTTTCTTGTTGTTTCAATATTTGCAGGAATAATCATCTGCTGGAAAAACTGAGCAGGTGCAGGAATTGTCTGCTTGGCAACAGTGTTTTCGTCTTCAAAAGTTTTTATAAATTTGTAGTGCTCAACAAACGGGTGGTTGCCAACCGAGATTTTACCTGTAAGCCATGTATCGTCAATCAACGCAGGTTCGCCGTGGAATGCTACGCCCTTTTCTGTCTTTTTGTGTGCAACACCGTTAAATCCCCACATAAAGTCGAGATGCCATGTTGCTCTGCGAAATTCACCGTCTGTTATAACCTTGTATCCTAATTCTTTCTGCTTTTTT
>OGMB01001210.1_pt1 | contig 11903 bp, 10 predicted proteins | sample 1573001 | NCBI WGS metagenome assembly OGMB01 (sample SAMEA2581921, study PRJEB24529) | metagenome | biome: Human gut stool | place: China | collected 2011
CAGATTTCATTGAATAAACCAGAAATAGAGATGAAATCTGTATTCCGACAGAGGTGTATGAGGAAGAAGAGAGGCGTTATTATACGGCGAAGGTTGGAGAGACGCTTGGAAGCTTAGTCCGGGAATTTGATACGGATATTGCGGATCTGATGCAGTATAACCGGGAGCTTTACGATCTGCGGGTACCGCTTGGAACGATTATCCGGATCCCGCCGGAGAAAGAAAAACAGTCATAGAAACAGATTGGTGAAAATGGGATAGAAGTGTATGAGAAAAGTGATTGCCACAGACGGAGAATTCGCGCGTGGCGGCCTGGGCGTGCGGGACGAGAAGGTTGAGGATCGTGGACTTGCCCATGCCCGACTGGCCGACGAGGAGCGAGGCTCGGCCTTCGAGACGCTCGATGAGGCGGGCGCGGGTCGCCTCGGGCTCGCCCGTGGCGGAGATCGTGATGACGTCGTGGCCGATCGACTCGAGAAGGCGTACGGCGGCCGCAGCCTCCTCGGCGCCTTCGGCAAGTTCGGCCTTGTTGCGGATGACGAGCGCGGGGATGCCTGCCTGATGGGCGGCGAGAAGCGCCCTCCAGATGAACCAGGGGTTGAAGGTCGGGCGGGACGCGAAGACGATGCAGACGAGGTCGATGTTGGCGGCGAGCGACTTGATGCGCCATTCGTCGGAGCGGTAGAGAAGGTTTCGGCGCTCTCGGATCGACTCGATGGCGGAGACGCCCGAGACCGGTTCGGTGCACTCGACGACGTCGCCCACAACGACGTCGCCCTTCTTGCCGCGGCGGTGGGCTTCAAGCACGGCGCCGTCCTCCGTCGTCACGAAGTAGTGGCGGCCGTGGCCTGCGGTGACGCGGCCTGTGATGAGGGGGGCGGCAGCTTCGGCGGTCGGACGGTGCTTGCGGGACGGAGTTTTGGTCATGGGACAGTAGCTGAGGTTCGTGAGCGGACGTGAGCCGCGAAGAAAGGTTGCTGGTGAGGTAGTTTAGTCCGCTTCGGGCGCTCGGGGCTCGGCGGGCTTCGGAAAGAGGTGCTCGAGCCGGCCGCCGGGCGCCGACAGGCGCTTGAGGCGCTGCAGGTTCGCAACGCGCATGCCGGGGTGCGGACGCTTGTAGTGAAAGAGCGAATAGACGAGGGACGGCGAGAGAGATGTCGTCGTGTCCTTGTGCAGCTTCACGAGGGCGCTGATCATCGGGTCGAGTCCCGCGATGCGCGCGGCGTGCAGGTCCGCGTCGTACTGCATGAGGCGTGCGGCGAGGTTGAGCAGGGGCGAGAGCGGGTAGAGAAGCATGGGGAAGACGACGAGCGCGACCGCGCAGACGCTGCCCGCATGGGTGCCGGGCATGTCGAGCGTAAGCATCGGCGAATAGTTGAAACCCTCGAAGAACTGGACGTGCGTGGCGCCCCAGCCCGCGAGCCAGCAGAAGATGTAGGAGACGGCGACGTTGATGAGGAGGCGGAGCACGCCGTGGAAGTGGCGCACGTGTGCGGCCTCGTGGGCGGCGAGCGCGACGATCTCGTCCTTCCTGAGCAGGTGCGCGACGTGCGCGAAGACGATGACGCGGCGCCTGAGGCCCCAGCCCGAGAGCACGATGTTGGAGTGGTCCCAGGAGGCGGGGCGGGTCATGACGACCATTTCGGTCATGGTGATGCCCTGACGGTGCAGGCTCTCCCGAACGGCCTCGCGGGTTTCGGCGTTCGCATAGGGGCGGCTCCGGCGCTTCCAGAAGACGCCGTAGACGCTCGAGAGCTTCCAGCGCCAGAGGAGATAGACGAGCCAGACGCCCCATGCGAGCTTCCACCAGTCGCCGCCCGCGTATTCGAAGATGGTGAGAAGCGCGGCGGAGACGGGCATGAAGACGAGCCAGCCCCAGAGGGCCTCTGAAAGGGTGCGCGAGAGCCAGCGCATGCGCGGCTCGCGCATGTAGCCGTAGCGTTCCTTGACGCGGTAGCGGGCCCACCATCCGAAGGGAAGCTCGATGAGGAGCATGAGGAGGACGATCAGGCTGATGAGGACCCAGTCGGCGGTAATGCCCGGACCCATGATCGTCTCGATGACGGCCGTGAAGACGTTGAGGCCGTTGCCGAACGTCATGAAGAGCGCGAAGCCCGCGCCCACCACGGTGAGCAGAAGGTTCGCTTGGGCGAGTTCGCCCGTGTAGTCCGCCGCCTTTCGAATGCCCGCGAGCGTGAGCTTTTTCTCGAAGCCCTCGGGCACGCGTCCGCACGACTTCTCGGCCGCGCGGGTCTGCAGGATCGTGACCGCGCACTCGAGCGTCACGTATAGCGCAAGGATGCTGACGAAGGTGTGCTCGATGAAGGTGGCGTGCAGGGACATGGGACGGACTGCGCGGACGGGCGTGATGAAAGGGACGATAATCCTATATTATGGCGGATCGGCGCCCCCGCAGGAAAGACGCGGGGGGCGGAGCGCCTCTGCTCGAACCTCTTTTGGACAAACGACTACCCATGACGAACGACATTGAACGAGATCCCGCGTATTCGGACGACAACCTGATCTGGATCGACATGGAGATGACCGGGCTTCAGCCCGAGGTGAATCGCGTGATCGAGGTCGCGGCGATCATCACCGACAAGAATCTGAACATCCTGCACAAGGGCCCCGTGGTTGCCGTGCATCAGAGCGACGAGGTCCTCGACGGCATGGACGCCTGGAACACCGACACGCACACCCGCTCCGGACTCGTGGCCCGCGTGAAGGAAAGCACGATCGACGAGGCCGAGTGCGAGAAGATCTTCCTCGAGACCTTCCGCCGCTTCGTGCCGCAGGGCAAGAGCCCGATGTGCGGCAACACGATCGGCCAGGACCGCCGCTTCATGGCGCGCTGGCTCCCGAACCTCGAGGAGGACTTCCACTACCGCTACCTCGACGTCTCGACCCTCAAGGAGCTCACCCGCCGCTGGGCTCCCGAAAAGACGCGCAACATCCAGAAGGCCACGAAGCACCAGGCCCTCTCCGACATCGAGGAAAGCATCGAGGAGCTTCAGTACTACCGCCGCGAGATCCTGAAGATCTGACGGACGGACCTCATCTGAATTGACGAAGACGGCTGTCTCCCTTGCGGGGGACGGCCGTTTTTCTTTGATTTTTTCATTTCAAACGCTGCGCAGGGAGGACTTCCCGAGTGCAGTGTCTGCGCACGAAAGGGGTTGATAAGGGGTGATTCCTATACCGAAAAGGGTAGTGGATCTGTAAGGGGTAGTCTGGTTTATCTAAAAGATCAACAAAAGTCGATGCGAAAGGATTAGGTGGTAGTAGTTAGGGGTATGCTTTAAACAACAGGACGCCGAGACCGGGCGTCAGCTGAAAGCCATTTGCAAAGCGCTCGAAACGCCTGCGCAAGAATTAAAAAGGAGAAGCATCATGTTCGGATTTTTCGAAAAGAAGGAAGCCCACGTTGATGAAGTCAAGGCCCCGGCCTTCGTCGAATGGAAGGGCTGGCGCAAGTTCAAGGTGATGAACCGCAAGCAAGAATGCGTCGACACGACCACCTTCACGCTGATGCCCGCCGACGAGCAGCCGCTTCCCGCCTTCCGCGCCGGCCAGGGCGTGGCGCTTCGCCTCGAGGGTTTTGAGCCGCGCGCCTACACGCTTTGCAGCACGCCCGACGAAGGCTGCTACCGCATCACCATCAAGGTGCTCGACAACGACCGCGGCGCCCTTTCCGCCCAGCTCGCCCAGTGCCTGCACGTCGGCGACGAGATCGAGGTTTCCGAACCCGCTGGCGGCTTCGTTCTTGACGACCGTGAAACTCCCGTCGTGATGATCGCCGAAGGCATCGGCATCACCCCGATGGTCGCGATGCTCTCCGAGATCGCCACCGACCACCCGCTGCGCCGCGTGCATCTCATCTACTCCACGAAGAACGGCGAGCACTTCCCGCTTCAGGAGGAGACGAAGAACCTCATCAAGCTTATTCCCGACAGCGGCATGGCCGTGGGCTACACCGAACCGCGCTTTGACGAACACGTCGGGCAAGCTGATGCCCGCCACGCTGCGTCACGCCTGCATGGACGCCGAAAGCGACGTCTATCTCTGCGGCTCCGAAATCTTCGTCGAGTACGTGCGCAACATCATCCTGCAGTACCGCACGATTCCCGCCGATCACATCCACACCCAGGTGTTCGTGCGCACCCGCTGATCTGAACGGAATTGATAATCCCCTCCCAATCGATTGGAAGGGGATTCTGGGGGGCCGTAACCCCCCATTCTAGTCCCTACCCAATTCGGGCAGTAGCGGGCTGCATCAAACAGCCCTCATCGGTTTCGTCTAGCTTTTTCAAGCTTCTGAAAGCGGACGGAACGTTTGACCGTCGGATTCCTGCTTGGTCATGACGTTCATGAAGGAGTCGTGCAGATGCTTGATCTCCTCGCACGAATTTCCTTCACGAGTCTCGTGAGTTCCTCGCCGTGACGATCACGTTGGGAGGAGCTGCGGCGATGAGCGCAAGGAAGCGGGGGCGGCGAGAGAGGTGTTCCGGTTGCAGTCGTCTGCCGTGCCGAGGATCCCGCGGGAAGGTGAAGGATGGGCAGGCGCGGACACGCAGGAAGGTCCTTCGCAGTCTCTGGGGGCGGGAGCGGGAGGAGATGAGGTGCGTGGAGCAGGGGGCTGCGGATCGGGCGGGCGGCGCTGCAGGACGAGAGGCGAGAGACGGGGAGAAAGAGGGAAATGAAAAGGGCCGCACCTTTCGGAACGGCCCTTCTTGTCTCTGTCATGAAGCTCTCGGAGAGGACTTCAGGCTCTGATGAATTAGACCATCAGGAGAGCGCAGGCGACGACAGCGACGATACACGGAACGGCGGTGCGCTTGATGACTTCGATCGGGGAGACCATGGCGATACCGGACACGAGAATCGTCACGCCGGCGAGCGGGGACATCGTGCGGCCGAGAGCGCCGGTCAGGAAGGCGAGACCGCCAAGACCCGGGATGGTCATGCCGAAGGATTCGGCGTGCGGGGTCACAGCTTCGTTGAAGGCCTGGGTGGCAGCGTCGCCGGAACCGGTGATGACGCCCATGATCCACGGACCGAGGGAGCCGCCCCAACGGGCGAATTCGTTGGAGTCCTTAAGGGCGGCGACGGCGGCGTCAATGAGACCCGTGGCGCGGAGACCGGCGGCGAACACGCCGGCGGCGATGATGATGCCCATCACGTCGGCATAGCCCTTGCCCATGCCGCTGAAGAATTCCTTCGTGAGCTGCTGCGGGTTGGCGCGGGCGATGACGAGAGCGGCGATGGCGCCGATCAGCATGGCCTGGGCAACGCCCATCTTGATGGCCGGAAGGCAGGTGTTGCCGAGCACGAGGATGGCAATGGGCACGAACGGAACGATGGCCTTGAGCGGGGACGGAACGAAGTCCATCTTCTGGAGCTTGGATTCGTCGACCTGGGCGTTCTTGTCACCCTTGTGGTCGCCGAGGATGAAGGCGACGAGAGCAATGCCGACGATGAGGATGGCGCCGCACATCAGGGAGAACGTGGAGTGATAGGCGATGAAGTCCATTTCAGACATCTTGGCCATGTTGGCGACGAAGACGTTGTGGGACGTGCCCGGAGAGAGGTACGAACCGATCGTGCCGCCGAGAACGGCAGCAGCGGCGGCGGCCGGTTTGATGCCGGCGCGGAGCATCACCGGAATGAGCGTCGAACCGACGGCGGCAGCGCAGCCGGCGGCAGACGGAATGGCGATGTTGATGAAGAACGTGATCGTCGTGCAGACCGGCAGCAGGAAGATGCCGAGGCCGCGGATCGGGGAGGCGAGGTAGTGAACGAGAGAACGGTCACACTGCGTGTAGGAAGCCACGAAGGCAAAGCCCATCGAGCCGCAGATTGCCATGATGAGGGACTTGTTCGTCATGGACTTGCCCATGGCGTCAAGACCGTACATCGGGTCAAGACTAATGCAGCAGAGGAAGAGACCGGCGGCAAGAAGCACCAGTCGCGTTTCATAGCGCTTGATCAGGGCCCAGACCGTAACGAGCGTCACGGCAATGGCGACCCAGCTTTGAATCGACATAAGAAACTCCAAATCCTTTGGTTGTTGAGTGTTTTTATGGGTAGGGCCGCTCTGTAACAGACTCCGCCTGAGGGCGGTCCTCCGAATACAGTTGCTAGTATGCCCTACTGTCAAGAATCGCGCCTGAAGGTTTTTACGTACTGCTTCAGGCAAAAAGGAGCTTCAAAAGGGCCTGATCGGGTCCTGAAAAAGGAGGTTGCAGTTCTGCAACCTCTTGATACGCAACACTTTCCGTAGTTATTCGGAGGTGTTTTCCTGATCAGATGGATTATCTAGGGAATTTCCCTTGGTTTGAGTGCTTTCGCGTTTCTCCCGCTTGATCGGACGCCTGCTTCTGCGGGGACGGTCGGGATCAAGCTTCGCGGCGAGGATCGGATTCTTGAGCCATGCCTGAAGCATGGAGAGGCCGACGGCGAGCAGGATCGGGCCGAGGATGAGGCCGAGGAAGCCGAAGGCGATCACGCCGCCGAAGACGCCCAGGAAGATGAGGGCGAGGGGCAGTGAGGAGCCGCGCGCGATGAGGATCGGCTTGAGGAAGTTGTCCACGCTCGAGACGGCGAGGAGCCCCCAGAGGACGAGGAAGACGGCCATGCCCGTTTCGCCCTGCGAGTAGAGCCAGATGGCGGACGGGCCCCAGACGAGGGGAGGTCCGATCGGGACGATCGAGAGGACGAAGACGAGTGTGCAGAGCATGAGGATGCCAGGCACGCCTGCGATCCAGAAGCCGATGCCTGCGACGACGGCCTGGCCGAGCGCGGTGCCCACGAGGCCGAAGACGACGGAACGGGTCGTGTTGACGAGGATCTTCGTGAGTTCGTTCGAGAGGTCGCCCGAGACGCGCTTCATCAGGGCCTGCACGCGGTCGGCGAACCAGGCGCCGTCGCGGTAGAAGAAGAACACGATGAAGGTGACGAGGGCGAGCTGCAGGAGGATGTTGCTCACGTTGACGGCTGCATTGAGAAGCGCGGCCGAGAGCGGCTCGAGGAGCTTCTGCATGGTGGTCGAGAGCGACGCGGGGTCGATCGCGAAGAGCAGCTGGTCGTGAAGCCAAGGGCCGATGCCCGGAATCTCGGAGATGGCGGGCGGAATCGTGAAGCCGCTGGCGATCCATTCGCGGATGACGGAGATGCCCTTGGGGATCTGCTGTGCGAGCGCGATGAGCAGGAAGCTCGACGGGATCAGCACGCCGATGATGAGCAGGAAGACCATCAGGAGCGCGGGCAGCGTCGTGGAGCCGCCCGCCGACGAACGGGCGCTCGCGAAGAGCGGCCATGTGACGACGGCGAGAATCGCCGCGATGACGATCGCGGTGAGGAACGGCTCGATGATGAAGTAGCAGCCGATCGAGACGGCCACGGCAAGTACGACGCGGATGAGCAGGTCGACGCGCTCGCTGAAGCTGAGCATGGAGCGCAGCGTCTGCGGGCCGCGGTTGCGTTCGGCGGCGGGCGACTGGGCGTGGGGCTCAGGCTGGGCCGCCTGCGCGGACGGACCGGGCTCCGCGCCCGTTCGGGTGTCGGGTTGGGTCATGATGGCCTCGGCGGTGCGGCTCAGTCGGCGACGGGCGGCTCGTCAAGATAGAAGCAGCCGTTGAGCGTGGTGCTCTTGACCGCTTGGGCGAGCGTCTCGATCGCGCTCATGCGCGTGAAGCTCTTGCGCCAGACCATGATGACGCGGCGCGAGGGCGACGGGCTCTTGAACGGGATCGTCTTGATGCTGTTGACGTTCGAGCGCAGATAGGGCACGCAGGAGGCGGGCAGCACGGTAATGCCGAGCCCCTGGGCGACCATGTGGCAGATCGTCTGCAGCGAGGAGCCCTCGACCGTGCGCTGGACGTCGGCGATGCCGATGTTGGCGCGCACGAGGTCCGGGCAGATGCCGATGATCTGGTCGCGGAAGCAGTGGCCGGCGCCGAGCAGAAGCATCGTCTGGTCGCGCAGTTCCTGTGGACCGATGTAGTTGCGGTTGACCCACGGATGGTGGGACGGAACGGCGACGACGAAGCTTTCCTGATAGAGGGCCTGGGTCATGAAGCCCGTGTCGGAGATCGTGTCGGCCATGATGGCGACGTCGATGGCGCCCGTGCGCAGCTGGGAGATGAGCTCGGTGGTGTACGTCTCCTCAAGGTAGACGGGCATCTTCGGGGCGAGCGTGGAGAGCTTCACGATGAGCTCGGGCATGAGGTACGGGGCGACCGTGTAGATCATGCCGAGGCGGATCGGGCCGGCGAGCGGATCCTGACCGCGCTTGGCGATCTCGGAGATGAGACGGCTTTCCTCGAGCACCTTCTGGGCCTGCTCGATGATGGCGGCGCCCACGGGAGTGATCGAGATGTCGGGCGTGCGGCGCTCGAAGATCGAGACGCCGAGCTCTTCCTCGAGCTTCTTGATGGCGACGGAAAGGGAGGGCTGACTCACGAAGCAGGATTCGGCGGCGCGGCCGAAGTGCCTTTCACGGGCCACCGCGATGACGTACTTGAGTTCGGTGAGAGTCATGATCAGGGATCCTTGTTTGTGGATTGTATGAATATGGTAGTGCGGTTGCGGGACGTTTCGCAAAGGACTCATGCGGCTAGGAATTCGCCAGCCGTCTTGAACCAGCGGGCCGCGTGCCTGAGGGCCGCATCCCTGTCCTTTTCGAGCCAGACATCGGCCGTGCGGCGTGCGGCGGCAAGGAGCGCCTCGTCGCGATCGAGATCCGCAAAGCGTAGGAGCGGCGTGCCCGACTGGCGTTCGCCGAGGAATTCTCCGGGGCCGCGCATCTCGAGGTCGCGCCTCGCGATCTCGAAGCCGTCGGTCGTGTCCCTGATCGCCTTGAGGCGTTCCCATCCCGCGGGCGAGATGTCCTCGCCGAAAAGCAGGATGCAGGCGCTCTGGGCGGCGCCGCGGCCGACGCGGCCGCGAAGCTGGTGGAGTTGCGCGAGGCCGAAGCGCTCTGCGTGCTCGATCACCATCAGGGTTGCATTGGGAACGTCGACGCCCACCTCGATGACGGTGGTGGCGACGAGAATCTGGGTGAGGCCCGAGACGAAGTCCTGCATGACGGCATCCTTCTCGGCAGCGGGCATCGCACCGTGCACGAGGCCGACGGTGAGGTCGGGCAGGCGCTGCTGAAGGTCGTCGCGGCAGACGGTCGCGGGTGTGAGGTCGAGCTTGTCGCTTTCCTCGATGAGCGGACAGACCCAGTAGACCTGGCGGCCCTGCGCAACGACGCTCCTCACGACGGAAAGCACGTCGTCCTTGCGGGAGGTCTTCACGGTCTTGGTGACGACGGGCGTGCGGCCGGGCGGCAGCTCGTCGATGACCGAGACGTCGAGGTCCGCGAGGTAGCTCATGGCGAGCGTGCGCGGAATCGGGGTCGCGGAGAGCATCAGGAGGTGAGGGACGAGGGCGGACTCTGGGCGAGTGCGCAGCGCAAGTCGCTGGGCAACGCCGAAGCGGTGCTGCTCGTCGACGATCGCAAGCCCGAGGTTCGCGAATTTGACGCCTTCCTGAATGAGGGCGTGGGTGCCGATGACGATGCGTGCTTCGCCTGAGGCGACGGCCTCGAGCGCGGCATTCTTCTCCGCGGTCTTGAGGCGGCCCGTGAGCCAGGCGGTGCGGATGCCCAGAGGCTCGAGCCAGGCGGCGATCTTCCTGAAGTGCTGCTCGGCGAGGATCTCGGTGGGCGCCATGAGGGAGGCCTGATGACCCGAGGCCACGGCGCGCAGGGCGGCGAGCGCAGCTACGACGGTCTTGCCGCTGCCGACGTCGCCCTGAACGAGGCGGTGCATGGGACGGTTCGCGGCCAGATCGGCGAGGATCTCGTCCGTGACGCGGCGCTGGGCGTTCGTGAGGTTGAAGGGAAGCTGCGCAAGGAAGCAGCCGACCAGTTCGGCGTCGTCGCCCGCGAGCGGCGGCGCGGTGCGCTGAAAGGCCACGGCGCGCGATTCGCGCAGCGTGATCTGCTGGGCGAGGAGTTCGTCGAAGATGAGCCTGCGCCAGGCGGGGGCGGAGCGCTCCTGCAGACCGATGACGTCGGCGCCCGAGGGCGGCGTGTGGATGTAGGAGAGTGCTTCGCGAAGGCCGGGAAGGCCGAACTTCGTCCTGACCGCCTCGGGCACGAGGTCCGTGAGGTCCAGATCGAGCAGTGCGCGGTCGATGCGCTTGCGAAGCCATCGCTGCTGGATGCCTTCGCCTGCGGGGTAGACGGGCGTGAGCGCCTTGGGCAGTTCGGTCTCGGCAGCCTTGCCGGACTTGATGCGCGGATGCACCATCTCGAGCCCGCCGTAGTAGCCCTCGCGCGGCTCGCCGTAGAGGCGCACGGTGCTGCCGACGGCAAGCTGCTTCTGGATGGACGGGAAGTAGTGGAGGAAGCGGATCGTGATGCTGCCCGTCGAATCCTCGACGACGGCCTGAAGCTGCTGACCGCGGCCCGTGCGCACGAAGCGCTGGTCTGCGACGCGGCCCTCGATCTGGGCGTGCGTGTTCACGGCGAGCGAGCCGATGGGTGTGACGCTCGTCTCGTCCTCATAGCGAAGCGGGAGGTGAAGCGCAAAGTCCCAGTCGCGCACGAGCCCGAGCTTCTCGAGCCTGACGTCAAGGGGCGCGAGCTTCTCCTGACGGATGACGCCCGAGGCGCGCTCCTGCTGTTTCGGGGCGGCGGCCATGTTCTGCATATATACAAAGATGGGGGATTGCCTTACGGCATCGTCACCACGGCTTCGATCTCGACGCGGGCGGCCTTGGGAAGTGCGGCGACCGCGAAGCAGGAGCGGGCGGGATAGGGCTCGGACATGACTTCGGTCATCACCTTGTTGACCACGGCGAACTCGTTGATGTCTGCAAGGAAGATCGTCATCTTGACGGTGTTGCCGAGCGTGGTGCCCGCTGCGGCACAGATCGCCTCGAGATTGGCGAAGGCCTGTCGAGCCTGAGCCTCGACTCCCTCGGCAAGTGCGCCCGTTGCGGGCACTAGACCAAGCTGGCCCGACGTGAAGAGGAAGCCCTCGGCGAGCGTCGCCTGACTGTAGGCGCCGATGGCGGCGGGGGCGTTGTCGGTGTGGACGGGATTGACGGGCATGGTGGGTATCCTCCGAAGTCGGTGCGCGCATGTCGGGCGCGTTGCGGCGAAATCCGCTGAATGCCTATATTCTATCGGAAAATTTTGCATGATAGGGGGTGATTCTATCGGATTTGTTAAGGAACACTATAAAGCCTATGAGGAGGAAAAGTGAGTATAAATACGCAGAATTCCCTAGGTGAGACGGCCTACAACGAGATTAACATTTAAGGCATTTTAGGGGTTAACGTGTATTACTTGAGTGGTAGTACCTTGGGATAGGTTGGCGCGCAGTCCTAGGTAGGAGCCCGTTCGGGGGGCGCCGGAGGGCGGATCGGGCGAATGCTTGGGGAATCAGGAGAAGCGGGGCGATCAGAGATTTGAGGACCCTTGACTGAATCGTAAGAAAAAAAACAGAAACCTAGGGTTACCCCGAATGTTTCTGAGGTGGTAGTAGTAATAAACTGCGCGTGACTTAAGAAAAGCCGCCTTGGGTGTTTTGCCTAGTTCGAAAGAATCGATGCTGACACGGGTGACCGTAGAAATACGTAGCTTTTCGAGAAGGCAGATCGTAAAGATTGGGCAAAGTTTGACGCAGACGTCATCCTCCCGACTTTCCCGCTACCCGATTTCGGCAAAACTGATATAAGGAATGCGGAGAAAGAAAGCGTTACTTTCTTGCTTCAAAGTCCGCCTCTTGAACGACTGCCGCAAGGTCGTGAAGAGGCCAGTTCAACTGAGTCGCACCAGGAGAACGGCGATTCAGGTGAAATAGGCAGAATCAACCTTCTGAACGTCTGTGAAATAGACTGTAGAGTCA
>OGMB01001211.1_pt1 | contig 11901 bp, 14 predicted proteins | sample 1573001 | NCBI WGS metagenome assembly OGMB01 (sample SAMEA2581921, study PRJEB24529) | metagenome | biome: Human gut stool | place: China | collected 2011
ATTATTCTTAAAATACCTCACAAGCCTTATGGCTGTCTTTGACATAATATAGTATTAAAATTCAACTATGTTGATACAGTGAAAAGCCAGAAAAAGGTTGGATTGAGTACCTCATGCTCAATCCCACCTATGTATTTTATATTGAAGTTGTGAAAAGTGACTCTATTTGCAAAATTGACAATCCATATCATTTCACTGCTTGGGTCATATTCGTTGCAAGAAAAGGAAGAAAAATGTATCTATGCTTCTGTAATATTCTTTGCTGCCTCTCCATAAGCCCTTATGAAGTCCTTTATATCTTCAAGTGCTGCTGCCTTATCTTTATCAACACTGCCCTTAAGTGCAGCTCCAAGCTTACCAACCGCTTTATTTACCTCTGTTTCATCTATATCTGAGTGTTCCTTTACAAGCGTGCGTGTTGCGTTATACATCTCTAATGTGTTATTAACCGCATCTACTGTCATTCTAAGATACTCATCTGTATCATCCTTCTTAGCACCTTTAAGCTCAGGAATAACAGTATCTATACTGTGAAGCACCTTCATGCAATAATCCTTAGCTTCTCCTAACACCTCTAACTGCTTACTTCTTATATCCTCCATGATATACTACCTCTCATCCTAATAATAATATTATTATACCATCATGTTTACTATCGGTTTATAATATACGATAAATATATCGGCACACACCAGTCATTCTTAACCCCGGCATACCAGATATCACCCTTTATACGTGCGCTGTCTATCCAACATCTGTCAGATCAACCATTAAATCATCAACAGCATCCTGATCTATATCTCCATTATCAAGTCTTGGCAACGGCTCCTTTATAAGCTTAACCTTCTGTATCTCCCAGCGGAAGCCCTTTCTTTCATTATATCTGTTGATAAGCCTTACAAAACGGTCTATCCTTGCTTCCTTATCTATAGGTACTATCAATGCTGTGAGTTTATCATTATACAAGGTTACATAACTTTCTGAAACACCATCAAGTGCTGTGATTTCCCTTATTGTAACAGTACGGCTTATCTTCTCACCTGTTGGAAGAAGAATAATCTCAGGGTTACGCTTAAGAAGCACAAGACGTCCCTTCTCGTTAATCCTTCCAAGATCGCCTGTATGATACACACCATCCTTTAGTACACGTGCTGTATAAGCTTCATCCTTATCATAACCATTCATGACACAATCTCCGCTGACAAGAATCTCACCATCAGCTGCGATTGTAACCTGCGTTTCACCAAACAGCTTATAAGTACCGTCCATTGTATCATTTATTCCTATACAGCCAGATGTTTCTGTCATGCCATATACATTATATACCTTTAAGTCCCTGTCACTTAAAGCCTCAAAAAGCCTGAACGGACAGCTGGCACCACCGATAATAACCGTCCTTAAATCATTGTTAAATGCTTTGATTCTCTTTAAATAATCTATCATAGATGGTGAACCAGGAAGAATTGTAGGATTATAATAATATGTGTCCGCATCTATATGCCTTAAGCCTCTTCCTATGCACACACACGCACCATTATGCAACGGCCATATAAGACTATATATATAACCAAATATATGATGAAGTGCTATCTGTGCCAGAACCTTATCATTCTCTTCGCATAAGCAGAACTCATTAATCTCATTGATAGTATTAAAAATATTAGATACAGTAAGGACTACTGCTTTATCACACTCCTGTGGAACAGCCGTAAGCATAAGTATATTGCCCTCCACAGCCGAATCCTCATCATACACAAAGCCTTCCACATCATCCTTTTCGGCATCCGGTATCATAATCGCGTTACTATCTGCAAGAATATACTGATTCGTAGATGTAAGTACATAATCAACCCCGACCTTTTTAAGTATATCGTTGCGGGTATTCTGTGGCAGAAAGAAATCAACAAGCATAACATCCTTACCAGCAAGTATTATACCAAACATATTAACAATCCACCTGTATGATGAAGGACCATATAGTGCAATACGGTTTCCTGTAAATCTCTTAAGGTGAAGTGCTTTCTTACATACATCCTCAAAAAGCTTGCTATATGAAATAGTCATAGTATCATATATTATAGCTTCCTTATTAGGATATTTCTCTGCATTATTTTTAAGCATTTTATAAAATGAATTAAGCTTTTCCATAATCTGTACAACCTGCCTCTTATAATCTTTCTCAATATGCATTACTAAATTCTCATAATCTGGCTTTATGATATTACTTATATGCCTTTATTGTAAGTTAATCAATGATTTTATACAAGCATAATTATAACATTCCTGACAAAATTTTATTCATTCTTTTTTCAAATGTACATTCACTCTTTACCTTTTCATATCCATTGCACGCTATCCTTCGGCGCTCATCATCATGTGACAGATAATAATCCACCTTTGCAATAAGATTAGGAATATCCTCATATATTACAAGTTCCCTTCCATCCTCAAAGTTCTCTGCTATCTCCTGCTGGTAATTCGTTATAAGAAAACCTCCACAGCCCAAAACATCAAACACTCTTAACGGAATCCCTGACTGTATAATCTTTAAAGATATATTTAGGTTAATCTTTGCCTGATTAAAAGCAAGTGGCATCTGATTATAATAATCCACCGGACCACACTGGTTAAGTCCTGACAGCCTCTCATCCTTATCAGTTGAATAAAGATTAACCCTGCACCTGTTCTGCAGCAGCGCAAGTGCCTTATAACGCTCTCTCCCCGTAACCTCAGTTGCAAGCGCATAAGTAACCTCCGGCTTAATAACAGAATAAGTTCCACCTGATACTTTCGCAAAGTTATCATTGATACATTTCATAATATTATCATTCACACAATCATCTATAACATATCCCCCATATATCTTCTCCTGTGTAGATACTATACCTTCAAGATAGCCCCTTGTATACTCATCCTGATACTTGCTTATATACTGATAATCCGACCTGTAAAGCTTGCCTACAAATGCAACATCACTAATACAAGAATTTCCAACATTGCTTGCAACATTGTCTACAACATTACAAACCGCATTATTAATAGCCTGGGCAAAGATATCAGTATCAACAGCAAGTGGCATATGTCCAGCACCTCTTACTCCCTGCTTTGCATAGCTTTCAGCCTGGATTCTGTCAAAAAAATATATGATATTGCAGTCATTCTTTAACGCAGCTGTCCTTCTTATATTGACAGGGCAGTCATATACCCATGATATGTACTTAAGCTTCCTGTATCTATCTGTATTAAACTCAGACACTAATCTGCTGCATACATCCGATACCATAGGAATAAAATTCACTGAAAACACAGCATCATACGTAACATTACTATTCTTAAGATAGTCAGACAGCTTTCTCTCAAGCTCATCATCAGTATCCCAGTCTTTCATGTCATAGTAAAACACATCATAGCTTACATTCATCTTCTTTAATGCATTCTCTATGCCCTTCTGCATGAATGCGAACCATTGGAAAAATAATATATTCATGTTCCTCTCACCCTCTTTGCTTCTATTGTATACCATCATATAGTATTGTACATTTTTCATCTGGCATCTGTCTATGACACCTGTTACATTCTTATTACATACTTATGATGTTTTCATAATATTATTATGATATTCTCGTAACATTCTTAAGGTATTCTTATAACATTCTTATCATATTCTCATAACATTCTCATGTCAGAACCTTACTGAATTATAATACAATGGAATACCAGTTACGTAAACAAGCACTATGGATTCAACGCACAAAATCTTTACTCTATTAAATCCTATTCTTGTCATATCAGCTTAACGTCCGTATTCGCTCAACGAATTCGTTAAACTGTTCCTGCTTAGTCACCTGATTCACCTCATGTCTTAATGCTGCAGCATGCTTTATTCCTGTTGTATACCATGCAAAATGCTTTCTCATCTCGCGCACTGCTGTAAATTCGCCCTTTGTTTCAACAAGCATCTGACAATGTCTTATAAGCATATCAGCAACTTCGTCTATGGATGGCCCTGGTGTTACTATTCCTTTTTCAAGATAATCCTTAACCTGCCTGAATATCCACGGATTTCCCTGAGCAGCTCTTCCTATCATCACTCCATCACAGCCCGTTTCTTTAAGCATCCGTGCTGCATCTTCACCACTTCGTATATCTCCGTTACCTATAACTGGTATGCTTACCTTTTCCTTTACTTTTCTTATAACATCCCAGTCAGCCTTTCCAGAATAATACTGGCTTCTTGTTCTTCCATGTACAGCAACTGCTGCCCCACCGGATTCCTGTATAATATATGCTATTTCTTCCGCATTAATACAGCTTTCATCAAATCCTATACGAATCTTTACCGTAAGTGGCTTATCTATTGCATGTGCCATCTTTTCAACTATCTTTCCTACTAACAGCGGATCCTTAAGAAGTGCTGAGCCCTCTCCATTATTAACCACCTTCGGAACAGGGCAGCCCATATTAATATCTATTATGTCAAACTCTCTTTCACACATTCTCTTTGCAATATCTGCCATAATATCAGGATCCGAACCAAAAAGCTGCACAGCGACCGGATTCTCTATGGGATCTGTTTTTAGCAGCTCTTCTGTGTTCTTATTATTATATAAAACTGCTTTGGCACTCACCATCTCTGTGTAAAGCAGTCCACATCCTTGTTCCTTACATAAAAGACGAAATGGCAGGTCTGTTACACCTGCCATTGGTCCTAAGGCTATGGGAGTCTTTATATTAACTGAACCTATATTCATATATACTTTAAAGCCTTTCTTTTCTATAACTACTAATAAAATAAAAGATCAAAATATCAAAAAAGCATTTATGCCTGCATAACAAAACTTTTGTTCTTAACATCTTAATAAAATGTAAAACATCAACCATCAAGTCCTAAGAAAAACACCTTATAAAACATTTCCAGAGACTCTAATAACTCTCTTTTTTCATACTGGTTCTTCTTAACAAGCAGTCCACATGCTATCTCATCATATAAAAGGTCTCCCTCATCTGCTGTAGATTTAAAAAGCAATGTTCCATCATCATCGAATTCAAGATCGAGTATGCCACCTACTTCTTCTGTGAATAACACACACATAATCTTTAACTCATTCTTTATATCCTCCGGAAGCTTATCAAAGTCCGGATTAAAGTAGTATTTCTTCTCGTACGAGTTTGAGGCGCATAATACTACATTTTCATTTTCGTTTTCATTTTCATTATTATACATATCCATACAATCCTCTCACTGAAACCTCTCCTGCTCTTATAGCGGTTTCACATCCATCCTCTGTTTTTATAATAAGTTCGCCATCCTTATTGATTCCAAGAGCCTCACCCACAAGTTCTTTGTTGGCATATATAGCTTTTACTGTCCTTCCCTTATTGATGAGAAGTTCATTATATCTGTCTACTATATATGTTAGATCCTGTGTCTTTAAAAATGCTTCATAATATTTCTTAAAGCTATGTGAAAATGCCGCTATTATATTACTTCTCTTAACCTTCTTCCCAGTTCCAAGATATATTGATGTAGCCATATCCTTTATAGACTCATCGAAATCTGTTGTATTAACATTGATTCCGATGCCTATGACAACATAATGTATGCTATCCATCTCAGCACTCATCTCTGTAAGCGTTCCACTTATCTTCCTGTTGTTAAGAACTATATCATTAGGCCATTTAACATAGCACTTTGCATCCTGTACTTCTTCATTGATAGCATCAACCATGGCAACAGCAAGTACAAGTGTAAGCATAGATGCACTTTCCGGACTAATATCTGGTCTTAAAAGAAGACTCATCCATATACCGCTTCCTGCTGGCGATTCCCATGTTTTTCCTCTTCTTCCACGTCCACCAGTCTGACATTCCGCCACGAAAAGTGTACCTTCTGGTGCATTCTTTTCTGCTGCAAGCTTTGCCTGGTTATTCGTTGAATCCGTCTTGTCAAAATATTGAATATGCCTGCATATTCCCTGCATATTTCCACTATCATCAAGAAGAAGGCTCTCTATCTCTGAAGCTGTTATTATATCAGGATATTCTGTGATTCTGTAGCCTTTATTCTGAACAGAATCTATCACATATCCTTCTTCCTTTAACTGGTTAATCACTTTCCACACAGCCGTTCTTGACACACCAAATGTTTCACACAGCTGTTGTCCTGACACATAACCATCTGCATGTCTTAGCAGATGCAATATTTCTGATTTCATATATTCATACCACCTGAATCCATCTCAATCCTCTGAGCAGATTATTAAAACCTCATCGCCCAGACACTAACCCCTACATCATCTTATAAAACGATAAGTGCTGTAACAACAGTCATAATTGCAAGCATCACCGCAACTACAGCTACTATAAGACCAGATACCTTATTGCCATTAATAAAATGTTTTACAGAGGTAAGAGCATTGACTATTGTTCCAAGAAGGAACTCTATAGGAAACAGTATTCCACTTCTGCTTCTTAAGAATAAGACAATAATAAATATAACTGTAGCCGCAACTGTAAGAACAATGTTTGTATAATCTATAATCATTTTTGTCTTTTTGTATGAACCACTTGTTGTATAATACATATAATTCCTCTCCGTTACATCTTTAACATATTGCTGTAAATTATATTAGTATGCTCCAAGTGTAGCTGCCATAACAGCCTTTATTGTATGCATACGGTTTTCAGCTTCATCAAACACTACTGACTGTTCTGATTCAAACACTTCATCTGTAACTTCCATCTCATCAAGACCAAACTTATCATGTATCTGTTTACCAATAGTTGTCTTAAGATCATGGAAGGCTGGAAGGCAATGCATAAATATAGCTTTCTTATCTGCATTATCCATAACCTTTTTGTTAATCTGGTATGGAAGTAATGCCTTGATTCTTTCATTCCATACTTCATCTGGTTCTCCCATAGATACCCATACATCTGTATAAAGTACTTCAGCTCCCTTAGTGCCTTCTTCAACATCCTCTGTAAGTGTTACTGAGCCACCGCTCTGTGCTGCCCACTCCTTACACTGGTTAACAAGTGCTTCATCAGGGAAATATTCCTTAGCTGTGCAGGCTGTAAAGTGTAAACCAAGCTTAGAGCATACTATCATAAGTGAATTTCCCATATTGTATCTTGCATCACCCATATATACGAACTTAACACCCTTTAATCTGCCAAGCTTTTCTTTTATTGTAAGCATATCTGCAAGCATCTGTGTTGGATGATATTCATTAGTAAGTCCATTCCATACTGGAACTGATGAATACTTTGCAAGATCTTCTACTATTTCCTGTCCGAATCCTCTGTATTCAATACCTTCAAACATCGTGCAAAGAACTCTTGCAGTATCTGCTATACTCTCTTTTTTTCCTATCTGTGAACCCTTAGGATCAAGATATGTAACACCCATACCAAGATCGTGTGCAGCTACCTCGAAAGAACATCTTGTACGTGTACTTGTCTTTTCAAATATAAGTGCAACATTCTTTCCAAGAAGTGGCTGTTCTACAACACCATCCTTTTTCATCTTCTTAAGCTTAGCTGCAAGCTCTATAAGATATTCTATTTCCTCCGGTGTATAATCCTTTAATGTTAAAAAATCCCTGCCTTTAAGATTCATAGTAATCCTCCATTCTTACGCACACTTTTAACCATAATGAATCTGTGGCATGTACGCCCTGACACAAATTCAGCATAAAACATGAAATATATTTTATCTCATTTGTTTTATAAATACAAGTATAAACGTGTACGATTAAATGCAGTATAAATACAGTATAAATGAAGCATAAACGTATTAAATCAAATGCATTGTACATACATACTGTAAAATACACACATCAAAACATTCTCTCATGGATACATATACATACCGCATATACTGCAAAAAAAATACAGGCTGACTTCTGTCAACCTGTATGATTCATGCTATAAGTTTAATTCTATTCGGTGAAAGTGCAAGTCATCATTCTTACACTATTTGATTAAACCTTCTGCCATTCTAGTGAAATACATGATTCCCTATAATAACATAGCTGGACATAGATGATATATTCGCTGCAGATATCATTCTGAATGATGTATATCCACCGATATTATTATGTCCTGATAATGCTTCAACTGCGGCATCCATACATGCCTGTGAACGTAACCCGCTGTTGATTCTGCTCTGGAACTTCGCTGATGGACTACCTGCTCCATCCGATACTCCAGAGAACTGGGATCTCTGATATATAACACCAGATATTGAATTAGGGTATGCAGAGCTTCTTACTCTGTTTAATACCACATTAGCTACTGCAAGCTTACCTTCGTATGACTCGCCGTTAGCTTCCCAGTCAATGATACATGCAAGAAGATATAATTCTTCATCACTCACGCTCATCGTAGGATTATATGTTATATCTGATCCAGATATAGTGTTTGATATAATCGACTGTACTCTGGCCTCCTCAGCTTTTCTTGCTGCCTCAGCCTCGGCTGCGATTCTTTCCTCTTCAGCTATTCTTGCAGCTTCGGCTTCTGCTTCCATAGCCTCAGCTTCTTCAAGTGTATATCCTGTAAGAATATCTTCCTCACTTATCGAAGCTGTAATCGCTTCTGCTTCCTGACCAAACAGGAGAGCTGCCGTTTTAGTATAACCTTCACAATTACCAGAGCTTATCTTTGTCCATCCTTCACTTATCTGTAACACATCTACTTCTGTGTTCTTGTAAAGTCTTCCGACAACCTCTGAATCTGAATCCATACCCTGATATACATCAAGATAAGGATCTGTAATCGCAAGCGCTTTGTCATGCATCTGGCCTTTTGTTTCTTCCTGTACTGTTAATACTGTTTCTTCAACATTGGCTGCGTATGATGCAACTCTGATCTCGGTATCAGTAATTGTACTTTCGTGTTGCTCATAGGTAGGTTTCGCGTCTGTCACTTTAGGAAGCACTGGCATCATCATCACTACCAGCGTAGCACCTAAACAACAAGCAGCTTTACTACTTCTAAGTTTCATAAAGTTTTTCCCTTTCCGGCACAAGTTGTTAAATGCGCCTACAAAATGTTACAGAATTGTTACATTTTGTTACGAAAGTATAATAGCAAAGTTAAGCCGTTTTGTCAAATTTGTTACAAAAAACCGCAGAAGTGCATACTTCTGCGGTTTAAAGACAACATTATCCATTTTATAAATATAAAATATTTATTAAGTTGTCGCCCATCTATGAGCAAGCTCATGTGGGTTTAGACCTTTTGACCCTGGTATCATGTTATATAGCTGTAATAATTATAATCTCTGTCTTACAGCCTCATATGTTAATATCGTACATGCTATTGCTGCATTTAGCGATTCTACTTTCCCCTGCATAGGAATCCTTACTAGCTCATCTGCTTTATCTGTAAGCTTATCTGTAAGCCCATTTCCTTCATTGCCAATCATAAATGCAGTTGGCTGTGTATAGTCCTTTACATTATAATTATCAGTCCCCTTAAGATGTGCAGCATATACCCTGATACCTTTCTGCTTACATTCTTCTACAGCTTCACATATATCATCCACATATATAACCGGCACACGGTACAACGAACCCATAGTTGAACGTATAGTTTTTGGATTATATATATCTACTGTGTTACAGCTCATAATAACACCTGTAACACCAGCTCCCTCTGCCATTCTTATTATTGTGCCAAGATTTCCAGGATCCTGAAGATTCTCTAGTATAAGCAATAATGGCTGTATTGTATTGCTGTTTATATGCATATCTCTTCCAAACAGATCTTCAATAGTAATCTCTGACATCTTAACAACAGCCATTATTCCCTGTGGTGTCTGTGTGTCTGACATACGGATAAACACATTATCTGACACAGCCTCAAGAATATCTTTTCCTAATGCTTCATAATCCATCTTTTTAAGGAATTCCTCATTATCGGCCTTAAATGTCTCAGAAACATATACCTTAACAAGTCTGTCTCTAGGTGCTTCTGACACCATCTTTATTCCCTCAACAACAAACTGTTTTTCTTCTTTTCTCAACTTTGACTTCTTCTGCAGATTAACTATATGCTTAACCTGTGAACTGCTTGTACTTGTAATCATTCTATTTTACCAGCCAGTAATTATATCTAATTAATTACCAGCTTTCCCTTTCTTAAATTCCAATATGTAATTCCATAATACTAAACTAATAACAATCCAGCAAGCAATAGTTATTGTAATTTTTATCTATTGCATAAGCACCCTGATTATTATAAATACACAGGTTATTATAAATGCTGTCACACATCTTTTAACAGAAAATACAGCAAGTCTTTGAGGGTTATTTTTATAATATTTCACCATTACTGTATCCCCTTCTTTAGCGTACATTGATACCTGAATCATATTATCAGACACAATATTTCTGCCCTCCGCCTTATATTTAACAACTGCCCATTGTGAATTTCTGAAATTTGTTCCATTCTTATTAACATATCTTGTCTTTATAATCTTAGCATCAGCTTTCTCTACCCTGCCACCCATAAATATAAGCTGGCATCCCTGTATGAGCGAATATAAAAGCGTTATTACTATAATAGCATTTATAAATAAGACATCATTTCTCATATATACTGCCTTTCTGTCCATTTTCCCAGCCTGTATCTATTCCCAGAACAGCTCATCAAGTGTCTTATCAAGCACCTTGCATATTGCTATGCAAAGGTTAATCGTAGGGTTATAGTCCCCCTTCTCTATAGCACTAATCGTCTGTCTTGAAACATTACACAGCTTTGCCAATTCATCCTGTGATAAGTCCTTAGCTGCCCTTGCAGCCTTTAATTTAAGATTCTTCATAGCCTTTTCTTTCTTTTATATATTTATGGATAAATACTGTTAACATCAACAAAAATCCAACCAGTAATATCAGATTACAGCCACCATTATCAAACATAAGCTTTCCGTCACTCTTAATAGTTCCATCAATTATATGACCGGCTGCTGATATGGCATTCGCTATTATGATTATTGCAACCATAACTACATAAGCCAGCCCCTTTTCATTCACAGAAAAAAATGCTCCATTCTCAATCGCATGTATTGCATAAACATCCACACTTAACATCATCGCTGCAAAAAGAAAAAAGTTATTATCAAATGGTACACTTATCCTGGCTTCATTAATTATACAAAGCATACCTGTCATAACAAGCATTATAAAAAAGCCTCTCTTATATCCCTCTGCTCTAATAGCAAGCTGTCTTTCATCATACTCACAATTTCTTTTACTATACGTGGTTAATAACATAATAGCTGCAAATACAATAACAAAAATCAATAATAATATAAAACCATCCATGACAATACCTCCTTGTGTAATAGCCACAGCCAATATAGCTGTGTTGCTAATAATTATCCATGTATCATGCTTAGCACATTATTAATATATGATATTAATTACATATTGTCAAGTATATTTTACATTTCGCAATATATAGCAATCACTATTACTGTTGTAATAGTTGTTATATTTTCAGTTATAATATCAGTTATCAACCCTATTACGAATGACGACAACTAATAAAAGACGGATACCTGTCACCCACAGATACCCGTCCGGATAAATAAAACTGATTGAATAAAAATGCATTATTAAAACTGATTAATATAAAAGCTGCATAAACACCAGCCACGCTTAATTAGAAAGCATAGAACTTATATTAAACTCATACTCGCTTATATCCTTTGTCATGGCAAGTGCTTCATCTATATCATAATCAACAAACTTACCATTCTTATAAGCTACAAGTCGGTTACTCTTTCCTGCAACTAAAAGGTCAACTGCATACGAACCCATAATAGATGCATACATTCTGTCCTTACATGTAGGTGAACCACCTCTCTGCATGTAGCCAAGAATAGTTGCC
>OGMB01001221.1_pt1 | contig 11773 bp, 8 predicted proteins | sample 1573001 | NCBI WGS metagenome assembly OGMB01 (sample SAMEA2581921, study PRJEB24529) | metagenome | biome: Human gut stool | place: China | collected 2011
CAATCGTTGAATGTAATGACGCCACAACTGATAACGTTCATCCTTTTTATTACGCCTTGTATACCAGTCCATCAACTCATATCCCACAATTCTCAAACTATCCACTTCGCCCAACCGATAATAATGGTCGAACAGTTCGGAATAAGCCGCTTCCATTTGAATAGAATCATTTAAATCCCGTGCTAACTGCATCCATGCGGTATTCACCGGTACAAATCCACTTTTTCCTAACAAATGCCGGGCACTATCGGCCAAGACTTCCAAATTCTTTGTTTTGTCTATGCTCCGTATAGGGAGGTTATATGCAAAAAGAAGAATGACTAAACAGGAAATAACCCGAATACGTTTCATAAGCCAATTCTTTTATTTTCAAGACTTAATGTCGTGACTAAATTACTGCTTTTATTAACAACCGGTTATGACTTATTTCAAATTATAACATATCTTAACCTGTCGGACAAGTCGCTTCCTGCTACGTCCTGCCGATAAAATCGCTAACTTTGCCGACCATCTATAGAAAGGAACATTATATGTCAGAAAATAACTTCATATCGATCAAAGGAGCCAGAGTTAACAACCTGAAAAACATTGATGTAGATATTCCACGAAACAAACTTGTCGTTATCACCGGACTTTCGGGTTCGGGCAAATCATCACTGGCATTCGATACACTTTACGCCGAAGGGCAAAGACGCTATGTCGAAAGTCTCAGCAGTTATGCCCGGCAGTTTTTGGGACGAATGAGCAAGCCGGAATGTGATTTCATCAAAGGTATCCCTCCTGCGATTGCTATTGAACAGAAAGTAAACAGTCGCAATCCCCGCTCGACCGTAGGTACATCGACCGAGATTTACGAATACCTGCGATTACTGTATGCACGTGTAGGAAAAACATACAGCCCGATAAGCGGTCAGGAAGTAAAGAAACACTCTACGGAAGATATTGTAAACTGTATGCTTTCCTTTCCTAAAGGAACGAAATACACGGTTCTCACTCCTATGATGCCCCGTGAAGGCCGTACACTGCTCCAGCAACTGGAAATGGACTTGAAACAAGGATTTACCCGTATAGAGGTGAACCGTGAAATAGTCCGTATAGAAGATTTTCTGCAACAAACAGCTGCCGAAGATAAAAGACAAAACATCTATCTGCTGGTAGATCGCATGACAGCCGATGATAGCAAAGACAGTATCAGCCGCCTCACCGATTCTGCCGAAACAGCCATGTACGAGGGAGACGGAAATTGCCTCCTCCGCTTCTACTCTGCTGACGGAAGTACGCAGCTATTCTCTTTCAGCACTAAATTCGAAGCCGACGGAATTAAATTCGAAGAACCGAATGACCAAATGTTTTCATTCAATTCCCCTCTCGGAGCTTGTCCCGAATGCGAAGGCTTCGGTAAAGTGATAGGTATAGATGAACATCTGGTGATTCCAAACCGTGCTCTGAGTGTATATGACGGAGCTGTCCTTTGCTGGCGTGGTGAAAAGATGGGGGAATGGCTACAGGAATTCATTCATGAAGCTCCCGCCCACGATTTCCCCATCTTCGCCCCTTATTATGAACTGACACAGGAACAAAAAGATTATTTATGGCATGGACCTAGAAATAAGGCCTGTATAGATTCTTTCTTCAAAATGCTGGAAGAAAACCAATATAAAATACAATATCGTGTGATGCTGGCACGATACAGGGGAAAAACTATTTGTCCTGTCTGCCACGGAACACGCTTGAAAAAAGAAGCCGGTTATGTAAAAGTAGGTGGAAAATCCATCTCTCAACTGGTTGACTTACCTATTCACGACTTAAAAGAATTCTTCCGCACTCTAGAACTAGATGCACATGATACAGCCATCGCCAAACGGATCTTAACGGAAATTACCAACCGCATCAACTTCCTCATGGATGTGGGTTTGGGATATCTTACACTGAACCGTCTCAGCAACTCGCTCTCCGGCGGTGAAAGCCAGCGCATCAATCTGGCCACCTCATTAGGCAGCAGCTTGGTAGGCTCACTCTATATCCTGGACGAGCCCAGTATCGGATTACACAGCCGTGACACCGACCGGCTGATAAAAGTACTTCGTCAGTTACAGGAGCTGGGAAACACCGTAGTAGTGGTAGAACATGATGAAGAAATAATCCGTGCTGCCGATTATATCATTGATATCGGTCCTCAAGCAGGACGTTTAGGAGGACAAATAGTATATCAAGGCAACATGAACGATCTTCAAAGAAACAGTAACAGTTATACGGTGCGCTATTTGTTGGGAGAAGAAAACATAGAGATTCCCCGATGCCATCGTCCGTGGAACAATTATATAGAAATAAAAGGTGCGCGTGAAAACAACCTTAAAGGCATTGACGTAAAATTTCCACTGAATGTAATGACGGTAGTTACGGGGGTCAGCGGTTCGGGAAAGAGTACGTTGGTACGTGATGTCTTTTACAAGGCATTGAAACGCGAATATAGTGAAGCTAGCGAACGGCCGGGTGAGTTCATCTCTTTGGAAGGAGATGTACAGCTGGTGAAAGATATTGAATTTGTAGACCAGAACCCTATCGGAAAATCATCACGCAGCAATCCGGTAACCTATGTAAAAGCATACGACGAAATACGAAAACTCTTTGCCGAACAGCCTCTTGCCAAGCAAATGGGATATACTGCCGGATATTTCTCATTCAATACCGAAGGCGGGCGCTGTGAGGAATGCAAAGGTGACGGTACGGTAACCGTTGAAATGCAATTTATGGCAGATTTGGTACTAGAATGTGAGTCTTGTCATGGAAAACGTTTCAAGAGCGACACGCTGGAAATAAAATTCCAAGACAAGAGCATCTATGACATTCTGGAAATGACAGTGAATCAAGCCATTGAATTCTTTGCCGAATACAATCAAAAAAAGATAGTGAAGAAACTAATTCCATTACAAGAAGTGGGATTGGGATATATAAAGTTAGGACAAGCCTCCTCCACTCTTTCCGGCGGCGAGAACCAACGCGTAAAACTAGCTTATTTTCTGAGCATAGAGAAAGCACAACCCACTATTTTTGTATTCGATGAACCAACCACAGGTCTGCATTTTCATGATATCAAGAAACTGCTGGAAGCATTTGAAGCCTTAATCAGCCGCGGACATACCATTATCATTATCGAGCATAATATGGATGTGATAAAATGTGCCGACCATGTGATTGACCTAGGACCCGAAGGAGGAAATATGGGAGGAAATCTGGTAGTTGCGGGCACTCCGGAAGAGGTTGCAGCATGTGCGGCATCTTATACGGGACAGTTTTTACGTGAAAAACTGGCGATGGATTCTCCTGATTGATTTTTTATTCACCGCTGATTGTCCAAACTGACACAAATTATTAAATATGATTATACGCAATATACCACTAGATGATAAATGGGAATTTAAAAGTGATTTATTCTGTTCTGTAAATTTAGCATTTTGTGGTATGATTGCAGAATCATTTTACTAAAAATCTGTTTTAATGTTTTCCACATTGTCAATCTAAACGAAAATATGAGTAAATTTAGAATTGAATTAACAACCTTATAAATCAACAGAATATGAAAAAACTTTTTTTACTACTCTTGCTGTTCCCTTTCCTATTGGGATGTTCACAAAAAGAGAAAGAATTCACCGTTCTTCAATGGAACATTTGGCAAGAAGGAACTGTAATTCCCGGTGGTTACGACGCTATTGTGAATGAAATAGCCCGTCTTCGTCCGGACTTCGTCACATTGAGCGAAGTACGTAATTACGAAAACACCAATTTCACTGCCCGCCTAGTGCAATCATTAAAGGAAAAAGGAGAAACCTATTATTCCTTCTATACCTATGATACAGGTCTGTTAAGCCGATACCCCATCACTGATTCATTAACCGTTTTCCCCGAAAAGAATGACCACGGCAGTATCTATCGCCTTACAGCCGATATGAACGGACAGAAAATAGCAGTCTATACCGCTCATCTTGATTATTTGGATGACGCCTATTATAATGTACGCGGATATGATGGTTCTACTTGGGAAGAAATCCCTATCCCCACTACCGTAGAAGAAGTATTAAAGAGAAATGTAGCCTCACAACGCGATGACGCCATCAGACTATTCATTGAACAGGCAAAAAAAGATCGTGCAGCCGGCTACACCATCATTTTAGGAGGAGATTTTAATGAACCTTCACATCAAGATTGGACTGAAGAGACCAAAGACCTGTATGACCATCATGGCTTTGTAATCCCCTGGACAGTTCCTGTCCTGTTAGACGAAGCCGGATTGAAAGACGCCTATCGAGAATTCTATCCAGATGTATTAAACTATCCCGGCTTCACTTATCCTTCGGATAATCCGGCAAAGCCCGCCGACAAAATAACCTGGGCTCCCAAAGCAGATGAACGCGACCGTATAGATTACATTTGGTATTATCCCGAAAAGGGGTTGAAAGTGAAAGACGCCGCCATTTTCGGTCCGAAAAATTCTATAGTCCGTGCACAGCGTGTTCAGGAAACATCTAAAGACAAGTTTATAGAACCATTGGGCGTATGGCCTACAGACCATAAAGGAGTACTGGTTACTTTCCAATATCCCGCCAAATAATATCGTTTTTCCCAATATTTCTGTTATCTTTGTCCAATAACCTAATTTATTATCCTATGACCAAATGTACACATAAACAGTTAATGACCGCCTGTATGTTAGCAGGCACATTGATGTTGGGAGCATGTACCAGTACTCCCCCTGTAACAAAAGAGGTATCCATTGTACCCATAACCAACCATCTGGAGGAAACAAACGGTGCTTTTGTATTGAAAAGTAATACCTCCATCGGTGTTATTGACGCCGAACTAATTCCCGCAGCCGAGTATTTGGCCGATATGCTTTCCGGTGCCACAGGCTACGACCTTAAAGTAAAAGAAGGCGAAGGAACCATCACCCTTGCCTTGGGGGATGTTCAAGGAAAAGAAGGTGCCTATACCCTGACAGCCGAGAGCGATAAGGTCAACATTACAGGTAACTCTTACGGAGGTGTCATTGCAGGTATCGAATCCCTCAGACAGCTGTTTCCCCCGCAAATAGAATCTAAAGAAATTGTTAAAGGTACAGACTGGGCCATACCGGCCGTTAACATTCAAGATGCCCCCCGCTTTGAATGGAGAGGCATTATGCTGGACGTATCCCGCCATTTCTACACAATAGATGAGGTGAAAGAATTACTGGATGTCATGGCCCTTTACAAGATGAATAAATTCCACTGGCATCTTACCGATGACCAAGGATGGCGTATCGAAATCAAGAAATATCCTTTACTGACGGAAAAAGGAGCCTGGCGCAAATTCAATTCCCATGACCGCGAATGCATACGTCAGTCAAAGACTGACAACAATCCGGATATGGCAATTCCCGAAGACAAGATACGCATCGTAGAAGGTGACACCCTATATGGAGGCTACTACACTCAGGAAGATATCAAGGATGTCATAGCATACGCCAAAATACGAGGCATAGATATTATTCCCGAAATTGATATGCCGGGACACATGCTGGCAGCTGTGAGTAACTATGAAGGTGTTTCCTGTTTTAACGAAACCGGTTGGGGAAGCGTCTTCTCCTCACCTGTTTGTCCGGGGAAAGACTCCGCATTGGAATTCTGCAAGAATGTTTATACAGAACTGATAGCCCTTTTCCCCTATAAGTATGTACATATAGGAGGTGACGAAGTAGAAAAAACTAATTGGAAAAAATGTCCGGACTGTCAGAAACGTATGCATGACAATAATCTGAAAACTGAAGAAGAACTGCAATCATGGTTCATTCATGACATGGAGAGATTCTTTAACGGGAAAGGCAAAGAAATGATAGGCTGGGATGAAATCATTGAAGGCGGATTGTCTAAAACAGCTACCGTAATGTGGTGGCGCAGCTGGGTAAAAGATGCAGCGACCAAGGCAACGGCACAAGGCAACCCTGTCATTTTCACTCCTAACGGACAATTTTATTTGGATTATGCAGAAGATAAGAACTCTATGGCAAGTATTTATAATCTGGATACGACAGACAACCTGACCTCCGAGCAGCAGTCGCTGATTTTAGGAGTGCAGGGAAATATTTGGTGCGAATGGATTCCTTCCAACGCACGTATGCAATATATGGCTATTCCACGTTTGCTGGCTATTGCCGAACTAGGTTGGAGCAAACCGGAGCAAAAAGATTGGAGTGCCTTCCAACAACGCCTGTCTGATCAGTTTGAACGTCTCAATATCATGGGTATCAATTACCGTATACCCGATTTGGAAGGCTTTAATGCCGTCAACGCCTTTATCGGTGAAGGAGCCATCAATGCAACTTGCCTTGACCCCACTGCGGAAATTCACTATACCACTGATGGCAGTACTCCTACTTTACAATCTCCCATATATGAAGGTCCCATCAAAGTGACTGAAACCACAGACTTTACTTTCTGCACCTTCCGCCCTAATGGAAAGAAAGGTGACATAGTCAAGACCCGTTTCATCAAAAGTGAATATACCCCCTCTGTAACTGCCGCTCCTTCCAATCCGGGTTTGAAAGCTACATGGCACGAATTTAAAGGAAATAAATGCAGTGAAATAGAAAAAGCTCCGGTCAATGGTACTTATCCAGTGGAAGATGTTATGATTCCTAAAAAAGTAAAAGGAAATATCGGACTGATTATCAAAGGATATTTCAATGCTCCTCAAGACGATATCTACACTTTTGCACTCCTGTCCGACGATGGTAGTACATTGACCATAGACAGTGAACAGATAGTAGACAATGACGGGCCTCACGGACCTAAGGAAATAGTGGGACAAAAGGCATTGGCGAAAGGATATCATCCAATGGAATTACGTTATTTCGACCAAAACGGAGGACAACTGAAATTAAAAGTAACAGGTAGTGATGGTAAAGAAATTCCGTTCACGCATCTCTATGCGCATTAATCTTACATAAAAAGTTTTTCACCACAGATTATACAGATTTACATAGATTGAATTTCAATGAATTCTCCCATTCAATAATCTGCGTAATCTGTGGTGGAATTACATCAATCAGAAGTAAACTCCGAACCCTATCTTGAAGCCTAATTTACTAAATTCTGAAATATCACTAAAACTCAAGTCATAATATACAGACGGCTCAATAGTCACATTTCTGCCCAAGAAAAAAGCATATCCGACTTCCGGTGTCAAACAAACCAGATTCTTTTTAAATCCTACACAAGAAAGGTGCTTATACGCCATTCCCAATCCTCCATAAATACCGCAACTGGAAAAATAATAACGTCCTTGTGCACCAATACTGGTTTCATCCATTCCATGTTCTACATAATTGCCCTTAAAATTCAGCAATACAGCCACATTATCGGCTACAAACGCACCACCGGTCAAAGCGAAACCAAAATTTGTACCCTCATTCTTGCTATGAGATAGGTCAAGCCCTGTCAATGAAGCATTCACATACCATACATCCTTCTCAAATTGAGCATGTGCACTCAGTGCAGTCATTACCAACAGCATCAAGCTGACTAAAATTTTCTTCATAATGTTGTCGTTTAATAGTTATTTTTTATTTTCCAAATCACGTTCACGTCTTTCCTCCGCCTTTTCTTTCTTACGAAGGACAATCCATAACAACGCTATTATCATATAGGATAAACCTACTGTGAGATACTTTTCCGTATCACTTATTTCCGTATTACGCGGAATAAAATAAACGGCCATCGCTGTAGTATAAACCAACAAAGCGACAGGCAACCAAATCGATTTTCTATATTTTTTCATAAACTATGCTGTTTTGTTTCCTATACCAACTTACAAACCCTATAGCGGCTACCAACGTGCAAAGACCACCGATTATATAAGATACATAATCAGAAAGTGCCAATCCTTCGGGAGCAATGCAAATATAAGTAGAACATACAGCCGTCATAAACAAGGCAGGAAACAAGGTAATATAATAATTCTTTTTCGCACGTACCAGAAAAACAGTGACCGCCCACAAAGTAAACACAGACAAAGCCTGATTACACCAGGCAAAATAACGCCATATCATATCAAATCCCGCCGCATCACGCTGACTGTACAATAATATACCGATAGTTACCGCAAAAATAGGAATACAAATCAATAAACGTTTCGCTATACTTTTTTGTTCCAAATGCATAAAATCGGCAACAATCAAACGAGCTGAACGTAAAGCGGTATCTCCACTGGTAATAGGAGCGGCAATTACCCCCAGTACAGCCAATAAACCTCCTATCGTACCCAACCATTCCTTGGTTATGCTGTCCACAATAATCGAAGCATTACTCTCCTCCATACCATTTTGATGAAAAAAATAAGTAGCGGCAGCAGCCCAAATCAATGCCACTATCCCTTCGGTCACCATCGCTCCATAAAAAATAGGACGACCATACTTCTCATTCTTCATACAACGTGCCATCAACGGAGATTGTGTGGCATGAAAGCCACTGATTGCCCCACAAGCAATAGAAACAAACATGATAGGAAAAATTGGTAATCCGGCAGGATGGGTATTATGTAGACCATCCGTAATTTCGGGCAATGCCGGATGATTCCATAACAACATCACCAAAATCCCCACTGCCATAAACAATAAAGCAATGGCAAACAATGGATATATTTTTCCTATAATCTTATCTACCGGCAACAATGTAGCCAACATATAATAGACAAATACGACTATAATCCAAAAAGTAACATCCATATACTCCGGAGTAAGTTTGGCAAGCAATCCGGCTGGTCCTGCCACAAAAACCGCTCCGACTAATATCATCAGCACAACCGTAAAACCACGCATTAACTGCTTTGTGGGAAGCCCTAAATAACGACCGATAATTTCCGGCAAACTCTCGCCATCATGCCGAATGGAAAGCATTCCGGACAAATAATCGTGTACCGCCCCGGCAAAAATGGTACCTAAAACAATCCACAAATAAGACGCCGTACCAAACTTCGCTCCCATTATAGCACCGAAAATAGGTCCTAAGCCGGCTATATTCAAAAATTGAATCATAAAAATCTTCCAAGTAGGAAGTGGAATAAAGTCAACACCATCCGCCATGGTCAGGGCAGGTGTCTTCCTTGTCTTGTCAGGACCGAACACACGTTCCACATAACTTCCATACAAAAAGTATCCGCCTACAAGAACCAATAATGCAATAATAAAGGTTATCATATTCTATTTTTTGTTTTGTTGGGGCAAAAGTAACGAATTAATTGATTACTTCGTATCTTTGCCCTAAAATTAAAGTAAATGCGAACATTCTTTATAACTTTATTACTAGTCATAGTGAGTTTCTTATCAGTTTTCTCACAACCTAAATATGAAATCCGTGCCACCTGGCTCACTACGCTCGGAGGAATGGACTGGCCTCGTAACAAGGCAGTAAACGCATCAGGCATCCGGCGTCAGCAAAAAGAATTATGTGATATACTGGATCGCCTGAAAGCCGCCAATTTCAATACGGTATTGTTGCAAACCCGTCTGCGCGGAGATATGATTTATCCTTCCGCCATAGAAACTTTCGCCGAATCACTGACAGGTAGCACAGGAGGGAATCCCGGATATGACCCTTTGGCTTTCGCCATCGGAGAATGCCACAAACGCGGCATGGAACTACATGCATGGATTGTTACGATTCCTGCCGGAAATACCCGTCAAGTACAATTGCAAGGACGTAGCTCCGTAGTACGGAAAAACCGGACAATTTGCAAACTTTATAAAGGTAACTGGTACTTGGACCCGGGAAATCCGGGAACCAAAGAATATCTGTCATGCATAGTAAAAGAAATAACTTCCCGTTATGATATAGACGGCATTCATTTCGATTACATCCGCTACCCTGAGCAAGCCGACAACTTTCCCGACAAGGACACCTACCGGAAATACGGCAAAGGTAAGGAGTTGAAACAATGGCGGCGTGATAATATCACAGATATTGTGCATAGGCTCTATACCGACATCAAGACTATCAAACCCTGGGTGAAAGTCAGCAGTTCCCCTATTGGCAAATACCGAGATACCAACCGATACCCCTCCCGTGGATGGAACGCTTATCATGTAGTTTACCAAGATGCTCAGAAATGGCTAAAAGAAGGTATTCATGATGCGTTGTTCCCGATGATGTATTTTCAGGGAAATAATTTCTATCCTTTTGCATTGGATTGGAAAGAGAATTGCGGTAACCGCTGGATAGTACCAGGTTTGGGCATTTATTTCCTCTCTCCCGACGAACAAAATTGGCCGTTGGACGAAATAGTCCGCCAACTTTATTTCACCCGTCAGATAAAACTAAACGGACAAGCCTATTTCCGCAATCGTTTTCTATTAAACAACACCAAAGGCATTTGGGACGAACTCCAAGAGAATTTCTATACCACTCCGGCATTGATTCCCCCAATGACCTGGATGGACAGCATCCCCCCATCCACTCCGGCCATGCCTTCCCTGCAACTGTTGCCGGACGGCAAAATGCACATGAGCTGGCAGATTTCCACAGATAACAACGGAGGTCTTGTCACCTATCATCTTTATGCCTCAGATACCTATCCAGTAGATATCACAGATGCCGGAAACTTACTGGAAACCTATCTCACCCATACGGAATACGAATATACCCCTATTTCACCTTGGCGACAAAAACGTTATTTTGCCGTAACAGCTGCCGACCGTTTTGGAAACGAAAGTGCTCCCTTGGAACTGAATGCAATTTCAGAAACGGACATGCCTTTACTAAATGACGGAGATATTCTCACCCTGCCTGAAATAAAAGAGGCAAAGACAGTGAAAATATTTACTGCTACCGGTGAAGAAATAAAATATTTTGTTTATGCACCCCAAATGTCCATAGCCTCATTACCCGGCGGATTCTATACAGTATATATCTTGAATAATGCAGGAGCACAAACCTTTGTCGGAACAATCGTAAAATAAACACATAGCAAAAAGTAAATTTGGGCAAAGCGTAGCGAAGTACATTCAAAGTGTTATTCTACGTGAAGAAAGGCAGTGCCAAACCCAACGGAAACCTGCCTCTGATGTGTTGTATCACGGTGGACGCGGAAGTTGTAACAAAATACTCAAAGATATAGGCATACAATGCGGTTTCAAGGTTCGTTTGACCTACCACGTGGCAAGACATTGTGCATTGTCTTTATCGCTCAAATTGAATGGGTTGCAAAGATTGGCTTCTTGATAGGTAACGATTTAGAAACGAGCGAAGTTCTGTATTCTGCCTTGTTAAACCCAAAGAACGCTGACTTCAAATGCAAAGGTAGTGGATTAGTTTGGATTATTATCATTCTTGTCCTTTAATCTTTTGATTTCTTTATCAAAATCACTTTCAAGCAAATCCATTTCGCGTTTGCGATAGATGGCGAATTCCTTTTCTGCCTTTTCAATCGCCTGTTTATGTGAAATACGTCCCTTATCAATCAAAACCTTTCGTTTATGGGCAATAATCTGATTATCCAGTGCCTCTATCCAATCTTTCATGGTCATGGGATTCATTTCCAATGCCTGGAACTCGGCAAAGTCCAAGAAACCGGAAACAAGCAGATTCAAACGCTGGAGTTCTATTTCTGACAAATAGTTCTTGGCAATCTTCACATCATCCTTAGTCACATAGTTGCCTTTGAAGTTCGTCATACCCACAAACGGCTTCTCATTATCCACACGATTATAGAGTTCAACGCGTACTGCACTCCGTTTTGCACAAGT